>Ga0209370_1000614_pt1 | contig 43429 bp, 35 predicted proteins | sample AgamicAtPrz_FD_187164 | JGI IMG/M metagenome (GOLD analysis project Ga0209370, IMG submission 187164) | Agave microbial communities from Guanajuato, Mexico - At.P.rz (SPAdes) (version 2) | ecosystem: Host-associated > Plants > Phyllosphere > Phylloplane/Leaf | place: Guanajuato, Mexico...
TCTTCAGTTCAATACTGCTTGGGTTTTTAAGAAACCCTAAACTTGGCTCAGCAATCTCAAATGACTATGTGATTTCTCGCATGGCCACTTGTGATGCTGATAATCTTTGTGACTATCAGTCCGTACCCACAAGCACCCACACGAATTGCTTGATTCGATTTGTTAAAGAGCGTTTGGTTAAGAGCCTTTCGTCTCAACCGAGGCGCGCATTCTACGCTCTCCTCATTTGCTGTCAAGCGTTTATTTTGAAGTTTTTTGCGAGAAACTCGTTTAGCTTCAAACACTTGACTCAACAGGGTGACTGGCTTTGCTTCGCTACCGCGTTGGAGTGGTGCGCATTATAGGGTGGCGTTTCAGGAGGTCAACCTTTAATTTCAATAATTTAGAATCTTTTTGAAAAAGACCGCGTCAGGGCCGCCAGGTGCTCGCCGCAAGCCTTGCAGCGCCTATGAGATCGCGCGCCGCGTGGGCGGCGCTCGATTTTGCAGGCGCCAGAAAACTCATGGCCGGCACCTTGCCCCACACCCTCATAATTGCGCACTATATTGCTCACCCCCACCCCGCTCAAGGATCGCTGCACAGAAATGAACACCCAGCCCCGCAGCCTGGCCGCTACCCTCTTCCCGATCGGCCTGCTGCTCATCGCCATGGCATCGATACAGTCCGGTGCCTCCCTGGCCAAAAGCATGTTCCCCCTCATCGGCGCACAAGGCACCACCACCCTGCGCCTGATCTTTGCCAGCATCATCATGCTGCTGATCCTGCGCCCGTGGCGAGTGCGCATGACCCGCAACACCCTGCGCAACGTCATCATCTACGGCATGGCGCTGGGCGGCATGAACTTCCTCTTCTATATGGCCCTGCAAACGGTACCGATCGGCATCGCCGTGGCACTGGAGTTCACCGGCCCGTTGGCCGTGGCGATCTTCTCCTCGCGCCGGCCGATCGACTTCCTGTGGATTGCGCTGGCCATCGTCGGCCTGCTGCTGTTGCTGCCGGCCGGCCATGGCGGGCAGGCCCTCGACCCGGTCGGCGCAGCCTATGCCCTGGGCGCGGGCGTGTGCTGGGCACTGTACATCCTGTTCGGGCAGCGGGCCGGGGCCGAGCATGGTATCCAGAGTGCCGCACTGGGCGTTGTGGTCGCCGCGCTGTTCGTTGCCCCCATCGGTATCGCCCACGCCGGCAGCGCATTGCTCACTCCCGCCGTGATCCCCATGGCCCTGGGCGTCGCGGTGCTGTCCACCGCCCTGCCCTACAGCCTGGAAATGGTTGCCCTCACGCGCATCCCGGCACGCACCTTCGGCACCCTCATGAGCATCGAACCAGCCTTCGGCGCACTGTCCGGCCTGCTGTTCCTGGGCGAGGTCCTGACGATTACCCAGTGGCTGGCCATCCTGGCGATCATTACCGCGTCGGTCGGCACCACCCTGTCCATGCGCAAGGAACCCAGCCCGGCCGTCGCGGCAGACTGATATGAGAAATATTTTCATTTGAGACAGGATTAATGATTGTAGCGACCCGTCTCGCTCATTAAGCTGTCACAGAATCATCATCTTTACGCTATCTACTGGACCGAACACGGACGCTGGGGAAATTTCAGGAAGAACCGAAGCGATAACGACAGGGCCTGGCAGCTGATCCGCCCTGCATTTAAGGACAGGAATGAAACGTATTTTGCTCATCCTGGCCATCTTGGCTATTGCTGGATGTGCCGCCACGGCCAAGACTGAGGTCAAAAGGGGCAAGAAGGGCCTGCATATCAATTGCTCCGGCCTGTCTTCCTCGTGGGACAACTGCTACAGCAAGGCCGCAAGCTCCTGCAGCACACGCGGCTACCGGGTCATTGCACGCTCGGGCGATAGCGATGAAGAACCCGGTGACTACTTGTTCGGCATCAACCCGGCGGGTTACACCAGCCGCAGCATGATCGTCATCTGCAAGTAGAAAAAAGGGCAGCTCGCAAGCTGCCCTTTTCATTTGCCACCTTACAAGGGCGCGGTACGCGCCTCCAGCCAGGCCAGCGCGTCCCCCTTGAGCAACGGCGCCAGGCGCTCGCGTACCGTGGCGTGATAGCCGTTCAACCAGTCCAGCTCTTCCCTGGCCAGCAGTTCGGGTACCAGGCAGCGGGTATCGATCGGGCACAGCGTCAGGGTCTCGAAGTGCAGGAAGTCGCCGAAGGCGCTCTTGCCGGCCTCGCGGTTGACCACCAGGTTCTCGATGCGCACACCCCACTGCCCTGGGCGGTACGTGCCCGGCTCGATCGAGCTGATCATGCCCACCTGCATCGCGGTCTGCGGCGTGGGCGCCGCCTGGTACGCAATTACCTGCGGCCCCTCGTGCACATTCATGAAGTAACCCACCCCATGCCCGGTGCCGTGGCCGTAATCCACCTGGTCAGCCCAGATCGGTGCCCGGGCAATGGCATCGAGCAACGGCGACAGCACGCCTCGCGGGAAGGTGGCCCGCGACAGGGCGATCATGCCTTTGAGCACGCGCGTGCAATCCTGCTTCTGTGCAAGGCTCGGGTTGCCCACCGGCACCATGCGGGTGATGTCGGTTGTACCGCCAAGGTACTGCCCGCCCGAATCGATCAGCAGCAGACCATCGCCCTCGATGACCGCATGCGACTGCTCGGTGGCACGGTAATGCGGCATCGCGCCATTGCCATTGAAGGCGGCAATGGTCGAGAAGCTCAACGACACGAAGCCTGGGCGCCGGGCACGCGCGGCACTCAACTGCTCGTCGACCGTCAGTTCGGTAACCCGCTCCCGACCGAGGTTGGCCTCGAGCCAGGCGAAGAACTCGCACAAGGCCGCGCCGTCCTGCTCCATCACCTGGCGGATGTGCACCAGGTCGTCATCCCCCTTGCGCGACTTGCTCAGGGTGCTGGGGTTGAGCCCCTCGACCAGTTCCACCCCGGCCGGCAGGTTATCCAGCAGGCCGCAGGTTACCCGGGCCGGGTCGACCAGCAATCGGCTGCCGGCCGGCATGGCGGCAAGGGCCTTGCCTGCTTCAGCGTAGTCGCGCGCCTCGATACCGTCGGCCGCCAGCACCTGGCGTAGATGTTCGTCGAGCTTGTCCTGGCCGACGAACAGGATGGCCTGCTGCTGGCTGATCAAGGCAAAAGCGACGAACACCGGGTTGTAGGACACATCGCTACCGCGCAGGTTGAACAGCCAGGCAATGTCATCCAGGGTAGCGATGAAATGCCAGTCGGCCCCCTTGGCCTGCACGCTCTGGCGCAACTGCGCCAGCTTTTCCGCACGGCTTACCGTGGCGTGCGGTGGCAAATGCTGGTAGACCGGGTTGCCTGGCAGCGCCGGGCGCCCTTCCCATACCTGGCCCAGCAGGTCCTTGTCCGTCACCAGTCGCGCCCCGCGCGCCTTCAGCCGGTCGCCAAGCTGGCGCGCCGAAGCCAGGGCCATGACCGCACCGTCTACCGCCACGCTGCCATTGGTCTCGACGTGCTCGCCCAGCCATTCCAGCGCACCAGGCTTGCCCGGCAACAGCTTCATCAGCTCGATGCCGCTGCCAGCCAACTCGTGTTCCGCCTGTTCCCAGTAGCGGCTATCGACCCACAGCCCGGCAAAGTCAGCCGTGACCACCAGCGTGCCGACCGAGCCGTGGAAACCCGACAGCCACTGGCGCCCTTGCCAGTAACCGGGCAGGTACTCGGAAAGATGGGGGTCAGCCGAGGGTACCAGCAAGGCATCGATGCCCTCTGCGGCCATGGCCTGGCGAACCTGCGCCAGGCGCTGCGGCACGCTTTGCCCAAAGGTGGTCTGAACGTTCATGCGCTCTCCTGCGGCTACATCACGGTTTATCCAGTGCGCCGATAATGGAACAGCCGCCGAAGCCCTGCAATCGTGGCGACCGACACACGGCATGCATTGCCCGTCACGCCCTGCGCATACCAGACATTTCCTACAGACGGGCCAGGACCACCGATCAAGTTCCGCTGAACTTCCTCAAAGCACCGGCTTCACACTCAGTACATTCATTGCACACAGGCAAATGACCATGCCCAATGCCTGCGCCCCTAAAAGCGGCGTGGTGCTGCTCGACACCCGCGCGCACACCCCCGACCACGAGCATGCCGTGCACCTGAAGCTTGCCGATGGCCTGGCCCGCCTGCTGGGCTGCCCGCACGTGCAACCCGGCCAGCCACCAAGCGCCACCGATGGCTACTACTACCTGCCCACCGAAACCCTGGTCGACCCCAAGCGCCATGCCGCCCTGGGCATCTGCAGCGAGCAGGACCTGTTCGGTGGCCTGGTCGCACACCCCTACATGGCGACCAAGGCGATCTCCCACCCGTTGCCGGCCGGGGCCAGTTTCCCGCCGGGCTGGACCGATGCCTTCGCCCGCCAAGCCAGCGACGCCCTGCTGCGCGGCTATACCGTGTTCAGCAAGGCTGATGCGCGCACCGCCGCACAGCTGTTGTTGGCGGACGGCCCGTTGCGAATCAAGCCGGTACTGGCCTGCGCAGGCCGTGGGCAACAGGTCATCACCGCGGTGGATGAACTGGAACCGCTGCTGGCCGGCATGGATGACCAGGACCTTGCGCTGTGGGGGCTGGTACTCGAGGAAGACCTGAGCGAAGTGCAAACCTTCAGCGTCGGCCAGGTACGCGTCGCCGGCCTGACCTGCAGCTATCACGGTACCCAGCAACTGACCCGCGACCACCAGGGCACGGAAGTGTATGGCGGCTCCGACCTGGTGGTGGTGCGCGGTGACTACCAGGCACTGCTGCAACTGCCGCTGGACGAGCCGCTGCGCCTGGCCATCAACCAGGCGATGGCCTACGAGCAGGCCGCCGAGCAGCACTTCCCCGGCTTCATCGCCTCACGGCGCAACTACGACATCGCCCGCGGCGTCAACCCCATGGGCCACCTGCGCAGCGGCGTACTCGAGCAATCCTGGCGCCTGGGCGGAGCCAGCAGTGCCGAGCTGCTGGCCTTGCAGGCGTTCGCCGATGACCCGGCATTGCAACGGGTGCGTGCCTCCACCCATGAAGTGTTCGGCACCCCCGAACTGCCCACTGACGCCACCCTCTTTTACCAAGGAAACGACAGTGAACTCGGACAACTCAGCAAATTCGCGCGGATTCGTGAACATGACCATTCAGAGTGAAACCGTTGAACTGCAGGTCGAGGATGACAGCATCGTCGGCACCCTGGTCAGCCCCGGCAGCAAGATGCCGGGCATTCTCTTCGTCCACGGCTGGGGTGGCAGCCAGCAACGCGACCTGGCCCGCGCCCGGCATATCACCGGGCTGGGCTGCGTGTGCATGACCTTCGACCTGCGCGGCCACGAAAAAACCGAAAGCCAACGGCTGACGGTCACCCGTGAACAGAACCTGACCGACCTGCTGGTGGCCTACGACCGGCTGGTAAGCCACCCGGCCGTCGACACCAGTGCCATCGCCATCATCGGCAGCAGTTACGGCGGCTACCTGGCCACGCTGCTGACCCGCGAGCGGCCGGTCAAATGGCTGGCCCTGCGGGTGCCCGCCATGTACTGGGACGACGAATGGAACCTCCCCAAGCAAACCCTCGACCGGCAACGGTTGAACGCCTACCGCCAGCGCCCGCTCGGCCCGGCGGACAACCGCGCACTGGCAGCCTGTGCCGAGTTCGGTGGCGATGTACTGCTGGTGGAGTCCGAGCAGGACGACTATGTGCCGCACAGCACCTTGATGAGCTACCGCTCGGCATTCGTCAGCGCCCATTCGCTCACCCACCGCATCGTCGACGGTGCCGACCACGCGTTGTCCAGCGAAGAGAGCCAGAAAGCCTACAGTTCGATCCTGGCGGCATGGGTCAGTGAAATGGTCGTTGGCGCCCGCCTGGATCGCTACCCGCACTACGCGCCCTGGTATGCCTGAGGCTCGCCCACCTGGCAATGCAGGCCGCCATCGGCGCCGCGCACCAGGCTACGCAGGGTCTGGTAGGCAGCAAAGTTGACTCCACGCGCCTGATGCTGGCCAAGCAGTTCGAGGAAAGGCTCCCCGACGAAATATACGGCCGCCGCTGCCCACGCCTGGCGGGACTGCCATTGCAGGTACTGCAGCACCCGGCTGCCATCGTCGCTGGCCTGAATGCTGACACCCTGCAGCCCTTCGCAACGCGCGGCCAGCGCTTCGCTGCGCGCCACCAGAGCCTGGGCCAACGCCTGCTGGAACCTGCCAGGCACTTCATATTCGATCATCTGGGTAAACCACAGGGCATGGGATGTTGCCGTCATGAACGGTCTCCTGGTAACGGACGCCTACAGCGCGATGCGGAGCAGGGTAAAACCTCAAGTTATGTCAAGGTCAAGCGGTTTTCCGCACCGGGAACGCACCCGCGCCCTAACCCGATACCGCGAAGCGCCGTCGGTAATCACTCGGGGTCAGGCCGGTGATGCGCTGAAACACCTTGCGAAACGCACCCGGGTCCTGGTAACCGACGCCCCAGGCGATCTGCTCGACATTGCGCCGGGTGAACTCCAGCAAGCGGCACGCCCGCCCTACCCTCACCTGCTGGCAGTACTCGGTCGGCCGTAGCCCCGTGGCAGCACGAAAACGCCGCAGGAAGGTGCGTTCCTCCAGCCCCGCGCACGCAGCCATGCTGGCCAGGTCGGCATCCTGCCCACCGTTGCCCTGCAACCAGTGCTGCACTTTCAGCACCGCCTCATCGCCATGGTCCAGGCGTGGATTGAACACTGCACCAGGCAGCGGCGCCGCGACCGGGTCGACCGCCAGGTAGCGGGCCGTTTCCCGCGCCACCGTCGCGCCCATGAAGCGCTCCAGCAAGCGCAAGCCCAAGTCGGTCCAGGCCATCAGCCCGGCCGAGGTGACGATGTCGCCATCGTCCAGCAACGGTTGCTGGGCCTCGACCCGCACCTTGGGAAAACGCTGGGCAAGCGAATGCACGTAGTTCCAGTGGGTGCAGGCCGGGCGCCCGTCGAGCAGGCCACTGGCGGCGATGAAGAACACCCCGATGCACACCGATGCCAGCACCGTGCCATGCCCGTGCAACTGGCATAACGAAGCACGATGGCGCTCAAGCAGCTCACCCTGAGGTGCCGACTCCAGGCTCGGCGGAATGATCAGCACCCGCAGATCGGCCGCGGCGGCAGGTGGGCTCTCAGGGGCAGGCTGCAGCTGCCCCGCCTCGTCTGCCTGCCAGAAGCTGATACGCACCGATGGCAACTCGACGGCACCCAGTTCGGCAACCACCCGGTTGGCCACCAGAAACAGGTCGGCCAGCCCATGCACGGCAGCACGTTGCGCACCGGGGTACAGCAGCAGGCCGATGTCCAGGCTGGCGGGGTTGTCAGTTTTTGCCTGCATAGTGTCGTTCGCGCCAATCCTCAGGTCAGTGCACACAGCCTATAACTAACGTCATCCAACGACTACTGCCACAGGAGGCAGCATGAGCAAGCAGGCGCTGATCATCATCGACATCCAGAACGACTACTTCCCGGGCGGCAAATGGACCCTCGATGGTGCCGACCAGGCGGCCGACAATGCTGCCCGCCTGTTGGCGGCGGCGCGTCAACGGGGCGACCTGGTGGTGCATGTGCGGCATGAGTTCGACAGCGCCGATGCGCCGTTCTTCGCACCAGGCTCGCAGGGTGCGGCGATCCATGCCAAGGTCGAGCCTCAGGCCGGTGAACCGGTGGTGCTCAAGCACAAGGTCAACGCCTTCCTCGGTACCGACCTTGAGCACACGCTGGACCGGCATGGCGTCGAGGCCCTGACCATCGTCGGCAGCATGAGCCACATGTGCGTCGACGCCGCCACCCGGGCCGCGGCCGACCTGGGCTACGACGTGACCGTGGCGCACGACGCCTGTGCCACGCTGCCACTGGAGTTCGATGGCAAGCGGGTGCCGGCGGCGCAGGTGCATGATTCGGTGATGGCGGCATTGGCGTTTGCCTATGCCAAGGTGGTCAGGACCGAGGAGTTGATAGGAGACTGACCGCGAACCTGGGGTTGCCCATACGGGCCTCATCGCCGGCAAGCCAGCTCCCACAGGTCCACCTTCAGGCTCACAGCCAGTGGAGAACCTGTGGGAGCTGGCTTGCCGGCGATGAGGCCCTGGAGGCAGCAACACCTCTCGATCAAATCACCACATTGCGCACAAACCGCACCGCCACCGCCCCATCGTTGCGATAGGCATACCGGCAATTGCTGGGAAACACATGGAACTGCCCGACCTGCAGGCGATGCTCGACCCCTTCGATAATCAGCGTCAGTTGCCCTTGCGCCACATAGATCTGCTCGCTCCAGCCCTCGGCATCAGCCTCGCTGGAATAGCACTCGCCTGGTGCCAGGGTCCATTCCCACAGCTCCACCTCGCGCCGCGCCACACTGCTGCCCAGCAGCACCGCCCGGCTCTGCGGGTGCTCCCCGGCCCAGGCCAACTCTTCGATGCGCCCGGGGTCACGCTGGTCAGGTGCCTGGATCAGGGTACTGAAAGCCACGCCCAAGGCTTCGGCAATCAGGTCGAGGGTAGTCAGGCTGACATTCTTTTCGCCCGCCTCGATCGCCACCAGCATGCGCCGGCTGACACCGGAGCGCTCCGCCAGCGCCGTCTGGCTCATGCCCGCGGCATTGCGCAGGCTGCGTACATTGAAGCTGACATGTTGCAGCACCGATGCCCGGTGCGAGGAATCTTTGTGCACTATATTGCTCACTGGTCGGTATTGCGCAGTATACTGCCCACTTTGCGGCGATTGTGCGCCGCCCCTTCCGAGTGCGCAAGACCATGAGCCAACCCAGCAGCAAACCGACCCCTGCCGTTGCCTTTCGCCTGAGCAAGGCCGAACTGGTGCTGGTGTTCATCACCATGCTGTGGGGCGGCACCTTCCTGCTGGTGCACAACGTGATGACCGTCAGCGGCCCGATGTTCTTCGTCGGCCTGCGCTTCGCTGCAGCCGCGCTGTTCGTCGGGGTGGTCTCGGCGCGGGCGCTGCCGGGGCTGACCTTCACCGAACTGAAGGCCGGCATCCTGATCGGGGTGTCGATCATGCTCGGCTACGGCCTGCAGACCATGGGCCTGCAAACCATCAGCAGCAGCCAGTCGGCGTTCATCACCGCGCTGTACGTGCCGTTCGTGCCGCTGCTGCAATGGCTGGTGCTGGGCCGGCGCCCCGGCCTGATGCCCAGCATCGGTATTGCCCTGGCGTTCATCGGCCTGATGCTGCTGGCCGGCCCGGAGGGTGGCAGCCTGCACTTCAGCGAAGGCGAGCTGGTAACCCTGGTCAGCGCCGTGGCCATTGCCGGCGAGATCATCCTGATCAGCCGCTACGCCGGCCAGGTCGATGTGCGCCGGGTCACCGTGGTGCAGCTGGCGACCGCCTCGCTGCTGGCGTTCCTGATGATTGTGCCGACCCAAGAGCGCATACCCGACTTTTCCTGGCTGCTGCTGGCCAGTGCCGTGGGGCTGGGCGCCATGAGCGCGGTGATCCAGGTGGCAATGAACTGGGCGCAGAAGTCGGTCTCGCCCACCCGCGCCACCCTCATCTATGCCGGCGAACCGGTATGGGCCGGGATCGTCGGGCGCATCGCCGGTGAGCGCCTGCCGGGCGTGGCACTGCTCGGCGGCCTGCTGATCGTGATCGCGGTGGTGGTAAGCGAACTCAAGGTGCGCCGCCCGCGCGAGGTGGTCGAAGCGCGGGAAGTGCAGGATGAAGGCGAACGCCAGGCTGGCCTGTAAAGCCGCCAACTGCGGCTATGCTTTGTAAGAATCTGTTATAAAAAAACAGCTTGTCACAGCCTGTTTGTAGGATTCTGCGACAGCTTGCGTGTTGGTGATCATCCCCTCGGCACGTATGATTCTTTGCAAACTTCTCCAGAATAGGCCGCTATGTCTTTGATAGTGCTATTGCTTCTGCCGTTCGTGGGCAGTTGCCTGGCAGCCGTGCTGCCGCACAACGCACGTAACGCGGAGTCCATTCTCGCCGGGCTCGTGGCCCTGGTCGGCACTGTCCAGGTAGCACTGCTGTACCCTCAGGTTGCCCACGGTGGCGTGATTCGCGAAGAATTCCTCTGGCTGCCCAGCCTGGGGTTGAACCTGGTGCTGCGCATGGACGGCTTCGCCTGGCTGTTCTCGCTGCTGGTGCTGGGCATCGGTACGCTGGTGTCGCTGTATGCCCGCTACTACATGTCGCCACAAGACCCGGTGCCGCGCTTCTTCGCCTTCTTCCTCGCCTTCATGGGCGCCATGCTCGGCCTGGTGATCTCCGGCAACCTGATCCAGCTGGTGTTCTTCTGGGAACTCACCAGCCTGTTCTCGTTCCTGCTGATCGGTTACTGGCACCACCGTGCCGACGCCCGCCGCGGCGCCTACATGGCGCTGATGGTCACGGGCGCGGGCGGCTTGTGCCTGCTGGTGGGTGCCCTGCTGCTCGGCCATGTGGTCGGCAGCTACGACCTGGACAAGGTCCTGGCTGCCGGCAACACCATCCGCCAGCATGCGCTGTACCCGGTGCTGCTGCCACTGATCCTCATCGGCGCCCTGAGCAAGAGCGCACAATTCCCCTTCCAGTTCTGGCTGCCCCATGCCATGGCAGCGCCCACCCCGGTATCGGCTTACCTGCACTCGGCGACCATGGTCAAGGCCGGGGTGTTCCTGCTGGCGCGCCTGTGGCCGGTGCTGTCGGGCAGCGAGGAGTGGTTCTGGATCGTCGGCGGTGCCGGCGCCCTCACCCTGCTGCTCGGCGCCTTCGCCGCCATGTTCCAGAACGACCTCAAGGGCCTGCTGGCGTACTCGACCATCAGCCACCTGGGCCTGATTACCCTCCTGCTGGGCCTGAACAGCCCGCTGGCCGCCGTTGCGGCGGTGTTCCACATTCTCAACCACGCCACCTTCAAGGCCTCGTTGTTCATGGCCGCCGGCATCATCGACCACGAAAGCGGTACCCGTGACATCCGCCGCCTCAGCGGGCTGATACGCCTGGTGCCATACACCGCCACCCTGGCCATGGTCGCCAGCGCCTCGATGGCCGGCGTGCCGTTGATGAACGGTTTCCTGTCCAAGGAAATGTTCTTCGCCGAAACGGTGTTCATCAGTTCCACTGCCTGGGTCGAAGCCACGCTGCCGGTGATCGCCACCCTGGCCGGCACCTTCAGCGTGGCCTATGCCCTGCGTTTCACCGTCGATGTGTTCTTCGGCCCCACGGCGCAGGACCTCCCGCACACCCCGCACGAACCGCCACGCTGGATGCGTGCGCCGGTCGAACTGCTGGTGCTTACCTGCCTGGTGGTGGGCATCTTCCCTGCCCAGTCGGTCGGCCCGCTGCTGGCCGCCGCCGCCCTGCCGGTGGTGGGCGGCACCCTGCCGGAATACAGCCTGGCCATCTGGCATGGCTGGAACGCGCCGCTGATCATGAGCCTGGTGGCCATGAGCGGCGGTATCGTGCTGTATCTGCTGCTGCGCAAGCAGCTGCGCCTGGGCCGCTTCCCCTACCCGCCGGTGATCGAGCGTTTCAACGGCAAGCGCCTGTTCGAACACGGCCAGGTGCAACTGATGCTGCTGGCGCGGCGCATCGAGCGCCTGCTCACCAGCCGCCGCCTGCAGTCGCAGCTGTTCATGCTGGTGCTCGCCGCCTTCCTCGCCGGCCTCACCCCCATGCTCTACAGCGGCCTGAGCTGGGGCGACCGGCCGAAGATTCCAGGCTCGGGCGTGTTCGTCGCGCTGTGGCTGATCGCCATTGCCTGCGCCATCGGCGCCGCCTACCAAGCCAAGTATCACCGTTTGGCGGCGTTGATCATGGTCAGCGTCTGCGGCCTGATGACCTGCATCACCTTCGTCTGGTTCTCCGCGCCCGACCTGGCCCTGACCCAGCTGGTGGTGGAAGTGGTCACCACCGTGCTGATCCTGCTCGGCCTGCGCTGGCTGCCGCGGCGGATCGAAGGCGTATCGCCGCTGCCGGGCAGCCTGGAGCGTGCGCGCATGCGTCGCCTGCGGGACCTGCTGCTGGCGGTACTGGTAGGTGGCGGCATGGCCGTGCTGTCCTACGCCATGCTCACCCGGCCGACACCGAACGACATTTCCTCGTTCTACCTGAGCCGGGCCCTGCCCCAGGGCGGTGGCACCAACGTGGTCAATGTCATGCTGGTCGATTTCCGTGGTTTCGATACCCTCGGTGAAATCACCGTGCTGGTGGCCGTGGCGCTGACCGTGTTCGCCCTGCTGCGGCGCTTCCGCCCGCCGAAGGAAAGCATGCAACTGCCGGCGCAGCAGCGCCAGCTGGCACCTGACGTGGTCACCGACCTGATCAACCCACGGCATGCCACCGACACCGCCCTGGGCTTCATGATGGTGCCTGCGGTGCTGGTGCGCCTGCTGCTGCCGATCGCCCTGCTGGTGTCGATGTACCTGTTCATGCGTGGCCACAACCAGCCCGGTGGCGGCTTTGTCGCCGGCCTGGTGATGTCGGTGGCGTTCATCCTGCAGTACATGGTGGCCGGCACCCAGTGGGTCGAGGCGCAGATGAGCCTGCGCCCGCTGCGCTGGATGGGCACCGGGCTGCTGTGCGCAACCCTGACCGGCGCGGGCGCCATGCTGCTGGGCTACCCGTTCCTCACCACCCATACCGCCCACCTGCACCTGCCGTTGCTCGGCGATGTGCACGTGGCCAGCGCGCTGTTCTTCGATGTCGGCGTGTTCACCGTGGTGGTCGGCTCGACCCTGCTGATCCTCACTGCCCTGGCGCACCAGTCGGTGCGCGCCTACCGCCCGGGCAACCCGGCGAAAACCAGCCAAGCAGGAGCCGCCTGATGGAAGAAGTGATTGCAGTCGCCATCGGCGTGCTGGCCGCCTCGGGGGTATGGCTGATCCTGCGCCCGCGAACTTACCAGGTGATCATGGGCCTGTGCCTGCTGTCGTACGGGGTCAACCTGTTCATCTTCAGCATGGGCAGCCTGTTCATTGGCAAGGAACCGATCATCAAGGACGGCGTGCCCCAGGACCTGCTGCACTACACCGACCCGCTGCCGCAGGCCCTGGTGCTCACCGCCATCGTCATCAGCTTCGCCATGACCGCGCTGTTCCTGGTGGTGTTGCTGGCCTCGCGCGGCCTGACCGGTACCGACCACGTGGATGGCCGGGAGCGTGACGAATGAGTGGCATGAGCCAATTGATCATCGCGCCCATCCTTCTGCCCCTGGTGACCGCGGCAGTGATGTTGCTGCTGGGCGAGAAACACCGGCAGATAAAAGCCCGGCTGAACCTGCTGTCGACCTTCGCCGGCCTGGCCATCGCGGTCAGCCTGCTACTGTGGGTGCGCACCCAGGGCCAGGCGGAATCGATCGGTGTCTACCTGCCGGGTAACTGGCCGGCGCCGTTCGGCATCGTGCTGGTGGTCGACCACCTGTCGGCCCTGCTGCTGACCCTCACCGGCATCATCGGCTTCAGTGCCCTGCTGTTTGCCCGCGCCCGCTGGGACGGTGCCGGGGCCAGCTTCCACGCACTGTTCCAGATCCAGCTGATGGGCCTGTACGGCGCCTTCCTCACCGCCGACTTGTTCAACCTGTTCGTGTTCTTCGAGGTGCTGCTGGCCGCTTCCTATGGCCTGCTGCTGCATGGCTCGGGCCGCGCCCGGGTGCGTGCCGGCCTGCACTACATTGCCATCAACCTGTTCGCCTCGTCGCTGTTCCTGATCGGCGCGGCGATGCTATATGGCGTGACCGGCACCCTGAACATGGCCGACCTGGCCCTGAAGATTCCACTGGTGCCGGAGGCCGACCGTGGCCTGCTGCATGCCGGCGCAGCGATCCTGGCCATGGCCTTTCTGGTCAAGGCCGGCATCTGGCCGCTGAACTTCTGGCTGGTGCCGGCCTATGCCTCCGCCAGCGCGCCGGTGGCTGCGCTGTTCGCCATCATGACCAAGGTCGGCCTGTATGCCGTGCTGCGCCTGTGGACACTGCTGTTCTCCGGGCAGGCCGGGGCCTCGGCGCACTTCGGTGGTGAATGGCTGGTGTACGGTGGCCTGGTCACCCTGGCGGTGGCGGCGCTGTCGATCCTGGCCGCGCAGCGCCTGGAACGCATGGCCGCCCTCAGCATCCTGGTTTCGGCCGGCACCCTGCTCGGCGCCGTCGGTTTTGCGCAAGCGGCGCTGACCGGCGCGGCGTTGTTCTACCTGGTCAACTCGACCCTGGCGCTGTGCGCGTTGTTCCTGCTCGCCGAACTGGTCGAACGCTCGCGCTCGGCCAACGAAGCACCGCTGGACGACGAAGAAGACGCCATGCCGCCACCGCTGGAATCACTGCACCCGCCCAAGGGCATCAACCTCGACGATGAGCAGAAGGTGGTGATCGGCCAGATCATCCCGTGGACCATGGCCTTCCTCGGCCTCAGCTTCATCGCCTGCGCCCTGCTGATCATCGGCATGCCGCCGCTGTCGGGCTTTGTCGGCAAGCTCAACCTGATCAGCGCGCTGTTCAACCCGCAGGGGCTGGGCGTACCTGCCGAGCAGCCGCTAGGCACGGCTGGCTGGGGCCTGGTGGCGTTGCTGATCCTGTCTGGCATGGCCTCGCTGATCGCCTTCGGCCGCGTCGGCATCCAGCGTTTCTGGAAGCCTGAGGAACGCCCGTCGCCGGTGCTGCGCCGCTATGAATGCCTGCCCATCGTCATCCTGCTCGGCCTGTGCATCATCCTCAGCTTCAAGGCCGAACCGCTGCTGCGCTACACCCAGGACACCGCCGCCAGCCTGCAGGCCCCCGACGCCTATATCGAAGCCGTGATGGCCGCCCGGCCGATTCCTGGTCCCACCTCGCTCGACGTACAGGTGCAGCCATGAATCGACTGTTCCCCGCACCGCTGTTATCGGTTTCGCTATTCGGCCTGTGGCTGTTGCTGAACCTGTCGGTCAGCCCCGGCAACCTGCTGCTGGCTGCCGCGCTCGGCGTGCTGGCGCCGCTGCTGATGGCACCGCTGCGCCCGCAGCATGCCCATGTGCGACGGCCGCTGGCCATCGCCCGGCTGATTGGTCGGGTCGGCATCGATGTGATCATGTCCAACCTGCTGGTTGCCCGTGGCGTGCTGCGCGCTGGCAAGCAGCCGCCACGCTCGGCGTTCGTGCACATCCCGCTGGCCCTGCGCGACCCGCATGGTCTGGCGGCGTTGTCGATGATTACCACGGTAGTGCCCGGCACGGTCTGGTCCGAGCTGGCGCTGGACCGCAGCGTGTTGCTGCTGCATGTGTTCGACCTGGACGATGAGACGGCCTTCATCCAGCACTTCAAGGACACCTACGAACGCCCGCTGATGGAGATTTTCCAATGACAGGCCTGCTCGCCAATGCTGTCCTCGCCAGCCTGTTCATCTTCGCCCTGGCCATGGCCCTGGCACTTATCCGGCTGTTCCGCGGCCCGTCCGCCCAGGACCGGGTGCTGGCGCTGGACTACCTGTACATCCTGGCCATGCTGACCATGCTGGTACTGGGAATCCGTTATGCCAGTGACACCTACTTCGAAGGTGCCCTGCTGATTGCGCTGTTCGGTTTCGTTGGCTCGTTTGCCCTGGCCAAGTTCCTGCTGCGCGGTGAGGTGATCGAATGACTGAAACCCTGCAACTCCCGTTCTGGCTGGAGCTGGTCACTGCCGCGCTGCTGCTGACCGGCAGCCTGTTCGCCCTGATCGGTGCCGTGGGCCTGCTGCGGCTGAAGGACTACTTCCAGCGCATGCACCCGCCGGCACTGGCCTCGACTATTGGAGCCTGGTGCGTGGCACTGGCCTCGATCATCTACTTTTCCTGGCTCAAGGACGCCCCGGTGCTGCACGCCTGGCTGATTCCGATCCTGCTGTCGATCACCGTACCGGTGACAACACTGTTGCTGGCCCGGGCAGCGCTGTTCCGCAAACGCATGGCGAAAGAGCCGGTACCTGAAGAAGTGAGCAGCGGCCGCGATCGCGGTAACTGAAAGGTTGCCGCCTCACCCTTGGGCCAGGCGCTGCAACTCGCGCCGGACCATGGCCGCATAAGGCGGCGGGCCGAGGCGATACAATTCCCCTGCCACCCAGTTCAACCAGGCGCCCTGCAACTCTTCGCGCCTGGCCAGCAAACGCTCGGCCTCGGCCACGGCATCCGCCTGGTGCTGGCGATGGAACTCGGCACGCGTGGCGGGCGCGTCGTCACTGTGGGTCATTCACTGGCCTTGAAGGTGGTCAGCTCACCTTTGCGCCATTTGGCAACCTTGCCGGTCACCGCCTTGAGCAACTTGCCCAGGCCTTCCTGTACTTGTTGCTGAGCGGCGAACACCAGCATCACACCGTGGCCTTCACGGAACACGATGCCCTCGCCTTCGGGCACCGAGACGAAGGCATAGTCGCCCACGCCATATACGTTCAGCTTGATTTCGCGAAAGCGCATTTCCAGTTTGCCGCCTTCGCGGCTGGGCAGTACGGCGGCGCGAAAGTGGTCGCCGACCTTCAGTTCCAACCGCTGCTTGTCATCGACGACCAATGCACTTTCGGTGTCGATTTCGGCCATGTACAGGCCTTCGGGACTCTGTTCGGTGACATAGACAAAGCGGCCCTGAAACAGCTGGGCCAATTTACCGCGCAAGTCGCCCAGGGCGAACAACGCATGGGTATCAAGAGTGCTGACTGCCAATGAAGTAATCCTCAACCGGTTACAACCCGCCCTCACCCAAGCTCGGTGAGGCACGGCCATTTCTTATCGATAGGCGAAAAGAGTAATGAAGCGATATGCGAAATGTCTGTGCACGCTGGCGATGCAGCGTGCAGGAATCTTTACTCTGGCTTGCCAGATATGGCCTCAAATACAGGCTTTCGGCATATTCCCGATTCGGGAAGCGTAATGTCTGACAGCAAAACCGCCAGAAAAGATGCGGCAGGCAATGCCAGAGCGCACGTGAGAACGGGCCCTGCAATCCATCAGCGCATTACTGGGGGAAGAATATGCACGAAAACACCGAAATTCGTCGAGAGGCAAAGTACATTTCTTACAGGGGAACGCCCTGAACAACACCCGTTCGCTCGTCGGCAGCACTCACTACACTCAAGCCGCCAGGCCCTTCTTCAACTGCTGCTGCCAGGCCGCCTGGCACTCCAGCGCTTCTTCTCGCGTGGCGAATGCGGTACCACGGCGTTCGCCATTGACCAGCACCACCCAGCAGATGCGTTTACCCAGCGCACGCAGTGTGGCGGGCACCCCCGAACCAATCATCACGGCTACATCGACCCGGCTATTCATCATTCCCTCCGGAATTTAATTAGCACCCTAACGATAAAGCCATGATACGCCTGCGTAAGGCGCGGAAACAGCGCATCCCGGTACAGCAGTGTTACGTGCGAGGCAACAAAACCGCTGCCGGAAAGAAACGCAAAAAGCCCCAGGGATCGCTCCGTGGGGCTTGGCACACCGCGCGGGGTTACACCTGGCGCTGGTGGCGGTCGAGCTGCTCGTGGCGCTCCTGGGCTTCGATGCAGTACTTAGTGGTCGGGCTGATCAGCAGACGCTTCAGGCCGATTGGTTCACCGCTGTCATCGCACCAGCCGAAGCTTTCGTCGGCAATACGGTCCAGGGCCATTTCCAGCTGCGGCAGCAGGCGCTGGTCGCGGTCGATGGCGTTCACCAGCCAGCTACGCTCTTCTTCGACCGAAGCCACGTCGGCAGGATCCGACGGGGTGTCCAGGCCTTCGATGGTGGCACGGCTCAGCTCGATGCGTTCATGGGTTTCGACTTTCATCGCCTGCAGCAGGCCAGCGAAGAAAGCCAGCTGGTCAGCGTTCATGTAGTCATCGGCCGACATGGCCAGCAACTGTTCCTTGGTCATCGATTTCTCTATGAAAAAATGTGCATTTGGGCGATTCAGGTGCCGCCGACGCCTTGACATCGGCAGCGGAATTCTTCAAGCGCCAACCGGCACTCTTTTACAGGGGGCGGCAGTCTAAGGCGCCGCGTCGCGTGGAGCAACTGCAATTGGGTGCGAATTTGCTTCCGGTGCCCACATTCCGCCAGTCGGCGCCCTCTGCTCTGGCTCTGCTCTGGCTCTGCTCTTGCTCTTGATCTTGATCTTGATCTTGATCTTGATCTTGATCTTGATCTTGCTCTTGATCTTGATCTTCGCGACTTCAGGAGGCCGAGCAGAGGTCTTGCGGAGGGAGGTGACGGGCATGGATGCCCGTCAAGCGCTGAGGCCCCATGGATGGGGACTGCAGCGCGTACTCCCGGGAGCAAGACCGGCGCGAGGGAACCCCGTAGCGTAGCGGAGGGGCCGGATGATGGGAGCGCAGCGTTTTTTGGTTACTTTTTGCCGCGTTTGGCAAAAAGTGACTCGCCGTAAGGGCGAAAAGGTGAGTATGCGTCGCCATCGTAAATGGACTATGCGCGAGATCAAGACCAGTACTTTTCCGCTCTTCGCTCTTCGCTCTTCGCTCTTCGCTTTCAAGCGTGGGCATCAACAACAAGGTCAACATTCATTCTCGAAGGTGGCGCTTATTCACCTTTCCGCCCTTACGGCGGGTCACTTTTTGTCAAACGCGACAAAAAGTAACCAAAAAACGCTGGCTCCTATCATCCGGCCCCTACGCTGCGCTCCGGGGTCCCCTCGCTACGGGCCTGCTCCCGGGAGTACGCGCTGCAGGCCCCATCCATGGGGCCTCAGCGCTTGACGGGCATCCATGCCCGTCACCTCCCTCCGCAGTCCCTTCGCTCGGCCTCCTGAAGTCGCAATCGGCGGCGCCTGAGCTACCGTGCGCTTAGAAGCAAAAACAAAAGCAAAAGCAACGGCAACGCCGATTCCAATCAGCGGTCCTTGAACTGCGCCTCGCGCTTGGCAATGAACGCAGCCATTCCCTCTTTCTGGTCTTCGGTAGCAAACGCCGCATGGAACACCCGCCGCTCGAAGCGCACACCCTCGCTTAGGGTGACTTCGAACGCACGGTTGACGCTCTCCTTGACCATCATGCTCACCGGAATCGACTTGCTGGCAATGGTCGCGGCCACCTTCAGCGCCTCTTCCACCAGTTCCGCCTGCGGCACGATACGCGCCACCAGGCCAGCACGCTCAGCTTCCTCAGCCCCCATCAGGCGACCGGTCAGGCACAGTTCCATGGCCTTGGCCTTGCCCACCGCACGGGTCAGGCGCTGGGTACCGCCCATGCCCGGCAGCACGCCAAGGTTGATTTCCGGCTGGCCGAACCTGGCATTGTCCGCCGCCAGGATGAAGTCACACATCATCGCCAGCTCGCAGCCGCCGCCCAGGGCAAAACCGGACACCGCGGCAATGATCGGCTTGCGCCGGTTGGCAATGCGGTCGGAATCGCTGAACAGGTCGTCAACGTAGATTTGCGGGTATTGCAGCTCGGCCATTTCCTTGATGTCGGCGCCAGCGGCAAAGGCCTTGGCGGAACCGGTCAGCACCACGCAGCCGATGTTCGGATCGCGCTCGAGCTGGTCCAGGGCCTGGTTGATCTCGCCGACGATCTGCGCGTTCAGCGCGTTCAGCGCCTGCGGGCGGTTGAGGGTGATCAGGCCGACCTTGCCGTGGATGTCCAACAGGATGGTTTCGAATGCCATGCAGTCTGCTCCTTCAAAGATTGCGCGCAATGACCATGCGCTGAATGTCGCTGGTGCCTTCGTAGATCTGGCAAACCCGAACGTCGCGGTAGATCCGCTCCAGCGGGAAGTCACTCAGATAGCCATAACCGCCCAGGGTCTGCAAGGCATCCGAACAGACCTTTTCGGCCATTTCCGAGGCAAACAGCTTGGCCATCGACGCTTCCACCAGCGCCGGGCGCCCGGCATCGCGCAGCGCGGCAGCGTGCAGCACCATCTGCCGGGCCACGGCAATCTTCGTCGCCATGTCGGCCAGGCGGAAGGCCACCGCCTGGTGCTCGATCAGCGCCTTGCCGAAGCTCTGCCGCTCGTTGGCGTAGTCGCGAGCCACTTCGAACGCCGCGCGGGCCATGCCCACCGCCTGCGAGGCGATGCCGATGCGGCCGCCTTCGAGGTTGGCCAAGGCGATCTTGTAGCCCTCGCCTTCGGCGCCCAGGCGGTTGGCTACTGGCACACGCACATTATCGAAAACGATCTGGCAGGTATCGGAGGCGTGCTGGCCGAGCTTGTCCTCGACCCGCGCCACCTGGTAGCCCGGCGAATCGGTGGGCACGATGAAGGCACTGATGCCGCGCTTGCCGGCGTCCGGGTCGGTCACGGCGAACACGATCACCACCCCGGCGTTCTGCCCGGAGGTGATGAACTGCTTGCTGCCATTGAGCACGTAGTGGTCGCCGTCCAGACGTGCACGGGTCTTCAGGCTGCTGGCGTCGGAGCCTGCCTGCGGTTCGGTCAAGGCGAAGGCGCCGAGCATCGCACCGCTGGCCAACGGGGTGAGGAACTGCTCCTTCTGCTGCTCGCTGCCAAAACGCAGGATCGGCACACAGCCCACCGAGTTGTGCACGCTCATGATGGTCGAGCAGGCGCCGTCACCGGCGGCGATTTCCTCCAAGGCCATGGCATAGGCCACGTAGCCGGTGTCGCTGCCGCCCCACTGCTCCGGCACCAGCATGCCGAACAGGCCCAGCTCGGCCATCTCCTCGATGGCCTCCTTGGGGAAGCGGTGTTCCTTGTCCCATTGCTCGGCAAACGGCTTCAGGCGCTCCTGGGCAAAGGCGCGTACCGCGTCGGCGATCTGTTGTTGCTCGTCAGTTACCAGCATGGTTCACCTCAGTACAGGCATTCGACAGCCATGGCCGTGGCCTCGCCACCGCCAATGCAGATGGCCGCCACGCCACGGCGCAGGTTGTTCTGGCGCAGGGCCGACAGCAGGGTCACCAGGATGCGCGCGCCGGAAGCGCCGATCGGGTGGCCGAGGGCACAGGCGCCGCCATGGATATTGACCTTGTCGTGCGGCAGGTCGAGGTGCTTCATGGCCGCCAGGGTGACCACGGCGAAAGCCTCGTTGATCTCGAACAGGTCGACCTCGGCCAGGTTCCAGCCGGTGCGTTTCATCAGTTTGTCGATGGCACCGATCGGCGCGGTCGGGAACAGTGCCGGGGTGTCGGCAAAGGCGGCGTGGCCGTGGATCACCGCCAGCGGCTTGAGGCCGCGCTTGTCGGCTTCGGAGCGGCGCATCAGCACCAGCGCCGCAGCGCCGTCGGAAATCGAGCTGGAGTTGGCGGCGGTCACCGTGCCGCCTTCGCGGAAGGCCGGCTTGAGCTGCGGGATCTTGTCCAGGCGCGCCTTGGGCGGTTGTTCGTCGTCCTTGATGACGCGCTTCTCCTTGCCCTCGGTGACCTCGACCGGCACGATCTCGGCAGCAAAGCGACCGCTCTTGATAGCGTCCTGGGCGCGGGTCAGCGAGGCGATGGCGAACTGGTCCTGGGCTTCGCGGCTGAAGGCATTGGCCTGGGCGCAGTCTTCGGCAAAGGTGCCCATCAGGCGGCCCTTGTCGTAGGCGTCTTCCAGGCCGTCCATGAACATGTGGTCGATGATCCTGCCGTGGCCCATGCGGTAGCCGCCACGGGCCTTGTCCAGCAGGTACGGTGCGTTGGTCATGCTTTCCATGCCACCGGCCACCACCACATCGGCGGTGCCGGCCAGCAGCAGGTCATGGGCCATGATCGCCGCCTGCATGCCCGAACCGCACATCTTGTTCAGGGTGGTGCAGGTGGTGTGCTTGTCCAGCCCGGCGCCCAGCGCGGCCTGGCGAGCCGGTGCCTGGCCCTGGCCTGCCGGCAGCACGCAGCCGAACAGCACCTGCTCGACACTGGTGGCATCGATGCCGGCGCGCTCGACGGCACCACGGATGGCGGCGCTGCCCAGCTGTGGCGCGGTCAGGCTCCTGAGGTCGCCCTGCAGGCCGCCCATGGGCGTGCGCACGGCGCTGACGATAACGATCGGGTCATTGGCGAGGGTCATGTTCGCTCTCCTTACTTGGCAGCCATGCGCAGTGCACCGTCGAGGCGGATCACCTCGCCGTTGAGCATGCTGTTCTCGATGATGTGGCGGGCCAGCGCGGCGTACTCCTGCGGGCGACCCAGGCGCGGTGGGAATGGCACGCCGGCGGCCAGCGAGGCGCGTACTTCCTCGGTCATGCCGGCCATCATCGGCGTCTCGAAGATGCCCGGGGCAATGGTCATCACACGGATGCCGAAGCGCGCCAGTTCGCGGGCGGTCGGCAGGGTCAGGCTGGCGATGGCGCCCTTGGACGCAGCGTAGGCGGCCTGGCCGATCTGGCCGTCATAGGCGGCGATGGAGGCGGTGTTGATGATCACCCCGCGCTCGCCCCCCTCATCGGCAGCCCCTTCGGCCATGGCCGCGGCGGCCAGGCGGAGCAGGTTGAAGCTGCCGATCAGGTTGACGTTGATGACCTTGGCAAAGCTGGCAAGGCCATGCGGGCCCTGCTTGCCCAGCACTTTCTCGGCGCCGACGATGCCGGCGCAGTTGACCAGCCCGTGCAGGCTGCCAAAGGCGCTGACGGCCGCATCGACCGCCGCCTGGGCGGCCTGCTCGTCGCTGATGTCGGCCACCGCGAAACGGGCGTTTTCGCCGAGTTCGCGGGCCTTGGCTTCTACGGCCTGGGCATTGAGGTCGACCAGCATGACCTTGGCGCCGGCCTCGACCAGCATCTGCGCGGTGGCAGCACCCAGCCCGGAGGCGGCGCCGCTGACGATGAAGTGTTTGTTGGCTATTTGCATGATCCGTTTCCTTTCAGGCGCTGGCAGGGGTGGCCTGTTGCGCTTGTTGTTTGGCGACTTCCTGGTTGCGCAGGATGAAGCGTTGCAGCTTGCCGCTCGGGGTCTTGGGCAGCTCGCTGACGAATTCGATTTCCCTTGGGTAGGCATGGGCGTACAGGCGCTGGCGCACATGCTGGCGCAAAGTCTCTTCCAGCTCGGCGCTGCCCTGGTAACCGCTGGCCAATACCACGAAAGCCTTGATCAGCTCGGTGCGCTCCGGGTCCGGTTTGCCAATCACCGCCGCTTCGATCACCGCCGGGTGCTCGATCAGTGCGCTTTCCACGTCGAACGGGCCGACCCGGTAGCCGGAGGTGGTGATCACATCGTCGCTGCGGCCGACAAAGCTGATGCTGCCGTCCTGGTTCAGCTCGACGGTGTCGCCGCTGAGGTAGTACTTGCCGACGAAGGCTTTGGTCGGCAGGCCGTGGTAGCCCGCGAACCAGCACAGCGGCGACTGCTCGCGGTCGACCGCGAGGATGCCCGGCTGGCCGGCAGGCAGCTCGTTGCCCTGCTCGCCCAGTACCACGATGCGGTGGCCGGGGATGGCGAAGCCGGCCGAGCCGAGGTGTACCGGGTGCTGCAGGCCATGGTGGTTGCACAGCACCATGCCCAGTTCGGTCTGCCCGTAGTGGTCATGGATGGTCACGCCCAGTTCGTCGGCGAACCAGCGGATCACTTCCGGGTTGAGCGGTTCGCCGGCACTGCTGACCACCCGCAGGCGGCCCTTGATCGGTGTCGAAAAATCCGCCCCGGCGGCAATCAGCAGGCGGTAAGCGGTGGGCGAGCCGGCCAGGTTGGTGATGCCCAGCTTGTCGATCACCCGCGCGCAACTTTCAACACTGAAAGGGCCATCGTAGAAGGTGGTGGCATGGCCCAGCGACAGCGGGCCGGTGACCGCGTAATACAGGCCATAGGCCCAGCCCGGGTCGGCCAGGTTCCAGAAGTTGTCCTCGGGGCGCAGGTCGATGGCATCGCGCATGTAGCCCTGGAACGCGACGATGGCACGCAGCGGCACTTCCAGCGGTTTGGCCGGGCCGGTGGTGCCGGAGGTGAACATCAGCAGGAACGGGTCGTTGCCCGAGCGCATGACCGGCTTGCAGTTCTCTTCGGCATTGTCCAGGCACCGCTGGAAGTCCAGCTCGCCACTGCGGGCATTGACGGTGATGATGGTCGGGCAGGCGTGCACATCGTCCAGCTTGGCGCGGTTGTGGCTGTCGGTGACGACCACGCGGGCGTGGGACTGCTCCAGGCGATGTTCGATGGCCTTGGGGCCGAACGCGGTGAACAGTGGCTGGTACACCGCCCCGAGGCGCCAGGTGGCGAGGATGGTGACCAGCAGTTCGGGGGTGCGCGGCATCAGCCCGGCGACCCGATCACCCGTACCAACGCCTTGCGCTTGGAGCACATTGGCGAAACGGGCCGCCAGTGTTTGCAACTGATCGAAGCTCAACCGCTCGCTGTTGCCCTCGCGGTCTTCCCAAACCAGTGCGGTCTTGCCCTCACCGGCATGGCGGTCGCAACATTCGACACAGGCATTGAGGGCTTCGAGGTTGCCATGCAGCGCCGCCGCAGCGGCCTGGCCATGGTCGAACGCACGAGCGGCCTCGGTGTAATCGCGCATCGTCGGACTCCTGGTTTCTTGTTTTTGGAGTTGAACCATCGGTCCGACGATGTTCGCGCCGCGCTGGCGTCGCGGCAATGGCCTAAGTTGTCAAACTGGATGACCGGTTTGGCCGGTGGCCATCAGCCCGGTGCGCGCTCCAGGCTGATCACGTAGTGCCGGGTCAGCTGCTGTTGCAACGCCAGCCGATCGGCCTGCAGCTGCGCATCCAGTGCCTGTGCCTGGTTCAGATACTGTGCCTCACCCAGTTCATCGCGCCGTACCGCCAGCGCCGCCCGCTGCTCACCGGCGAGCTGCTCCAGGTCGTTGAACGGCTGCGCAAAGTGCTGTTGCACAAAGTGCTGCCAGAACGCGCGCGTGCACAAGTCGGCCACTACATCATCGAGAACGTCCGCCCTTCCCACGGCTGCCTCTGCCGCCTGCAGCCGATGCTCGCTCAACCCGACGGCTGCCGCCCTGATGCGCATTCTGGCAGGCTGGAAAGGCAACCTGAGCCTGGTCCGCAAGCGCACCCTGTAGCGCATCGCCAACGTCGCCAGTACTGCAGGCTCAGCGAAGCCTTCGAGGTTTTGCCGCTCGGCCTCGACATACTCGTCAAGGCGGTCCAGGCGCTGCAAGGCGCGCCCCAACGCCAGCAACTTCGGACCATGGGTCTGAGCACCATCGCCTGCCGCGTCGCGCTCGGCATGCAGACGCAACAGTCGGCTGAACAGTTCGATGGCACCGTTGTCATCCTTTACCGCACCGGCTGCCGCCAGTTGCACCTGGCGAGCGAATTCGGCGTCTGTCTCCATCATCGACAGGCACTGCCAGCCCATGCGCAACAGATAAGCCTTGGGCCAGCTGTAGTCCGCCAGGCCTTGCAAAAGCTCCAGCAAATCGAACAGGCGAGCATTTTCGTCTTGGGTGCTCAACCGGTCCCAAAGCTCGCCACGCCCGTGGCTGGCGGAGTCGGAACCGACCCACCAGGCTCGGCCGATCTCTTCCTCCGGGTCCTCCAGCAGCGGCTCCAAGGCATAGAGCTTGCCGTAATCGGCCATGCTCAGGCGGTTGCCATCGACCAGGATGCGCTGGCGAAACTCCAGCGGCATGGCCAGCACGCCGTCAGGCACACCCCGCAGGAAATTGTCACGCAGGTCGGCTCGTTGCAGGAAGCCACACAGCTCGAGCCCTCTGGGCCACTCGCTGAGCCCGCAGCGGCGCAAATTCAGCTCGATCAGATGAGGCAGGTGATGGAAGCGCATTTCGTACACCCCCAGCGGGCTGTTGTAGCTCAGGTCGAGGTGGCTGAGCAGCGGCAACCCGTTCAGTGCTTCGATGGCATGGGCATCCAGGCGAATGCGGTTATGCCCCAGGCGCAACCGGCGCAGGTTGGTCAGGTAGCCAAGCCCGCGCGGGCAGCGCAACAGCTGGTTGTGGCTCAGGTCCAGCTCCTGCAGGTAGGTGAATGCCCGCAGAAACTCCTCGTTCACCACCCCGATGGCCGTCTCGCTCAGTACCAGGGTGGTGACGTGATAGAAATCGATAGGCGCAGGCATGACCGGCAACGAATCGGTGGGCAGATCATTCAGCACCAGGCGCAGCCCCTGGCGCTTGCCGTCACTGTCGACCACCACATGGTCGCCAAGCGCCTGCCAGGCACGCAGCAATCGTTCGGCGAACAGCTGGCGTCGCGCCCGCAAAGTGTCACTCAGCGCAGCCGACACCCAACCATTGAGCGCGCGGTTCAACTGCTCAAAATCGTCCTGCAGCGCCAGGAGCGCATCGGCGACCGACACATTCTGCAGCAGCCAGCGGTCAACTTGCGTTTCCAGCGAATCGCCCAGCCCCGGGAAGAATCGCCTCAGGCCGGCCCGCAGTTGTTCCCTGGATGTGGTGGGCAGTGCCGCGCGCCCGCTGAGCAGGTAACCGACGCGGCCATCGGCAAGGCGCTGCCCAGGGTTGAACCAGCGCTCCGTCGACGCCCAGCCCAGCATGCGGGCTATTTCCTCATGGGTACCCAGGTGCGCCATGAGCTTCTCGCGCAGGCGCTCGGCATTGGCGTTCTCGGCCAGGCCCAACCGGCCCAGCAGGTTGCGCGATTCGAGCGCGGCCAGCACAGCCTGGAAGATGCATGAGGAAGCAGGTGGCTGCATCGCGAGTTTTCGGCCCTGCCCGTCATACAGGGCAAAGACACCTTGCTCACGCACCAGCACCCGTTGCTCGGCCGCATCGCCAACCGAACCGATGCGCTTCAACGCCACGGCATCCGCAGCAGCATTGCTCAACGCCAGGCTGAACGCATCAATGGCCTCGACATTCAGCAATGCCAACACCAGCATGCCCGTTTCATCGCTATATGCGCTCGGCAGATAAAACCCTGCCAACGCCCTGCTCACCTTCGCCAGCGAGCACAACGACCTGGCCTGGGTGGCCAGGCTTTGCGGCAACTTTCCACCACTGACGAACAGCTGACGAGCGTCGTGACTTGCTCCGTCGGCCAGATCGCGCGCATAGGGCTCAGGCAGCCCCAGCGCCATCAGCGGCTTGAGCAAAGGCTCCGCCGATTCGGGCAGGCGTGTCAGCCGTGCGAACAGCAGGTCGCTCGACCTTGGCCGGTCCGCAAGCACTGCGGCACGCCCCTTTACACTGCCCGCTCGGGCCTCGCACCAGGCCAGCAGCTGCAAGTCCTGATCGGAGACAGTGTCGCGTTCCAGGTTGCGGAAGAACGTGTCGATCCGGGCATCGGCATCGAATGCCTTGAGGGTTTCCCGCAAGGTGGCGGGCGTTCGCCGGTTTTCCACCAGCAGGCCGCGCAGTTCGTCCTCATCGATGCCGGCCATGCGCAAGATCCGCTGCGCCTGCTGGCCATCGAAAGGTTGATCGCGCGGCCAAAGGGTATCGAGCATTTTCGCAGGGTCGCGCCAACGCTGGGGCTCATCGTGCATCAGGCGCCAGCTGCGTTCGCCATTGTGCAGCACGACCGGGCCGTACGCCTCTTCGCGACCGGGGTGGCGCAGACGCCAGGGGCCATCGGGGTCAGGCCGATGAACTTCGTAGAAGACCCCATCGGCCTTCATCCAGCGGCGCTCGCCATCGGCATAGGCCCCGTCCGCACCCAAGGTGATCGTTTCAGGGGTCGAGGCAAAGGCTGCCAGATCTCGGGACCACAAACGCCCCGCCCCATTGGCGAGCCTTACCGGCTCCAGCGCCGCGACGAACGCGCTGCGCACGAAGGTGACGCCCGCCACCGTCGCGGCGGTGCCCGCCAGTATCTCGGCAACGCCCAGCATGTGCTCCAGCGCCTCGTGCTGATGGCCTCGCAACCAGTCCTGCGTGCCCTCGAAAACCTCCGAGAGGGTGTGGGCCACCAGTTGCCCGAGCAGCAAGCCGCCCACCACAGGAATGAACAGGCCCGCGAGGTTGAGCACATCGAGGCCAGCGGCCTTCCACGCCTCATGCTGCTCACGCGATGCGGCTTCATCGGCATCGGCGGTCGGCACCAGCAACAAGCGGCCATCCTGCTTCACCCGGTTTGTCTGCTGTGCAGCCAGCGCCTGGAAAATGTCATGCTGTGGCACGCTGCCATCGAGTTCCAGGTCCGGCTGATCATCCTTCAGGCGGGCCTGCAGCTTGTGCATGAACCCGGCACGCTGATCCAGGCCGATCAACTGGCTGAACGCCTGGCGATAGTGTTCATGGCGCAGCTCGGCCACCAACGCGCTGTTGATCGAGGCGTGGCTGTCGAAGTGCCGCAACGCCTGTACCGGATCGCTGGGCAGGTAGAGCACGCCGCCCTGCGTTTGCCCATGCCTGTCGCGAAGTTGAATCCACACACCATCTGCCACTTGGCAACCGAGGGCTTCGAGCAGGCCCGGGTGGCCCGTGAGGCTGGCGGATCGCCGATCCGCGGGTTCATCCACCAAGGCGTGCAATGCCTCCTTGACCGGCTCGGTAATCTCGCCTTTGAGCGCGGCAACCTGCAGGGCCAGGCGCAGCCCGGAGCGCTTGTCTTCACAGAGGACGCGTTGTGCCGTGGCATCGAATGTGCGGTCCAGTTCCTGCTGGTACAGGCGCCCGGCATCGAGCTTGCGGCACGCCTCGACCAGTTCATCGGTGCCTCGCGAAAGTACCCGTTCCTGCCCCGGCGCGACCAACCCGGTTCCCAGGTAGAAATCGTTGCTGGCGGCAAAGTTGCGCATCAGGCGGAGCAAGCCGTTTTCACGCCGTTGCCCGTAGGTGGGAAATGGCGGCTCAGCGCCGGGCGTGGACGAGAAACGATGGGAAACCTCCAGCCACTCCAACTGCCAGAACGCTACGTCGCCCGGCAGCGGCTCGCGCAACAAACTGGCGAATTGCCGTTCGGCGAACTGCTGCGGCGACGGCAGCGCCAGGGTGATCCCGCGCAACCGGGCCTGGGTGGCATGATGGGCTTCCAGGCTTTCGCGCAAGGTGCGTATCTGGCTTTGCGTGGCCTGTTTGAGCCAGGCAGGCAACCGGTCACCGATGAAACCGTCGTGCAAGTGGCTGGAAAACGCAGAGGCGGGCTGTGGTGCGTGTGGTTCGCGGGTCATGGCAGGTCCCTGGATGGCTGTCGAAAGCCACGCATGGTGTGCAACCTGCCGGCGCTTGCGCAGAGGGAAGCCCTGCGGTAGAAGCAGGGCGACACACTGCGTGCCGCCCGTGAAGCGTCGTCACTTTGCCTCTGGCACCATGAACGCTTCGTGCGTGAGGCGCTGGGCAAGGCTGGCCAGGGCCTGCTCGCGCTCATCGCGCAGGGCGTTGCTCAGGTTCCAGTACTCGTCACTGGTCAAGGTCTCCCTTTGCTCGTCCAGAGTTTCCAGCCGCAGGGAGAATTGCGTTTCCAGGGTTTCGAAGTCGTCCGCATGCTCTGCCCGCAGTACCGGCAACCAGAAATCGCGCTCGCTTATGAACACGACCCGTTGCTCGCCCGCCTCAACCTCAAGCACTTCCTTGAAGGCCTCCTCCAGTTGCAGCGGCGACACGTTGGCCAGCCTGCCAAACTGCATATGGCGAGGTTGGCCCAACAGGTCCAGGCGCTGGGCCAAGCCGCTGAGGTAGGCAAGATTGACCTCCACCTCCTCTTCATCATGGTTCCCGCGGCTCCAGCGTCCATCCTGGTAGCGGGCGTCGATTTCGCGCCGTGCGATTTTCTCTACCCAGTGCACGCGAAACAGCCGCTTGGCCAACTGCAGGCGTGCCGCGCGGGTCGAAATCGGGTCGCCGCCGCGGGTGGCCTGCTCGACATGCATGCGCACCTCGAGGCGGCTGAACACGGTGGAAACGCTGTCCACACAGGTGGTGGGCTCCGCTGCCAGGTCAAACAGGGCCATGCGCGTGGCGGTATCGGCATGGGCGGCATCCAGCATTGCCCATACCCTGAACCCGAGTTCGGCCGGCGCCTTGCTGAATTCGGCCGTGCTCGTCAGTTGCCTGAGCAGCTCGAAGAAAGCCAGGCTGCCGGGCTCGGCATTCAGCGCATCCCATTTCACTTCCTGCTCCTGCCGCGCTGCTGGGTCCAGGGTCTGCAGCCATTGTTCCCGGGCCGGGGCGTGCCTTTGCGGGCGGGGCGTGGCCAACAGGCGTTCGACGGCATAAAGGCGATCGAGATCCTGCACTGACAGCGCATTGCCCTCCAGGTGCATGGCACGGCGCAACTGCAACGGGGCCTGAAACAAGGCTGCCGGCAACTCGGCTATCTGGTTGTTGCGAAGGTCGGCGAACACCAACAGGCCACACCACTCCAGGCCCCGGGGCAGCGCCGTCATCTGCACGCGGTTCAAGCGCAGGATCCGCAGGCTGGGCAGCCGCTCGAACTGTAGCCTGATGTCGCCGAGCGGGTTGTCACTCAGGTCCAGCGAACGCAAGAGCGCCAGGCCGGTCAGCACATTGGCCTGCGGCTCCGAGATACGAATACGGTTGCGCGGCATCAGCAACTGGCGCAAGGCGGTCAACCGCTCCAGCCCCGCAGGTAGCGCGCGCAAGGCGTTGTCGCTCATGTCCAGGCACAGCAGATTGGGGAAGCAGGCGAGGAACCCCGACGGGATGGCATCCAGACCGAGCGCCGACAGGGTCAATTCCGACACGTGCGAGAAGTCCGTCCCGACCGGCAACACGGGCAGGCTGCCCACCGGTACGGCGACGATGCTCAGGCTGAGCACCGCATCGTTGCCGATAGCCCCGACGGCGCGGTCGCTGCGCATCTGCCAGGCACGCCGCAACGAATCTGCAACACGTCGGCGTGCGCGGCTGGCGCTGCCCGCCACCTCTTCAACCCAGGCCAGCAAGCTGTCATCCAGGCGGCGGTATTCCTGCTCGACGCGCAGCAGGTTCTCGAACAACCCCCCGCGCATGTCCAACAGGCTCTGGACATAGCGATCGACGCCGATATCCCCGATACCGGGATACAACGCGCGCACCCGCTGCCGCACCACGCGCTCCGGCGAGCCGATGCACGACTGGCAGCCACCCAGTGGATAGCCCGCTCGGCCATCGGCCAAACGCTGCATGGGCGATGCCATGGGCCTTGCCTCCCGCCAGCCGAGCAGGCGCAGCAGGGCCTGCCGGTCACCGGGTAGCCAGGCCTGCATCTGCTCGCGGATTCTGGTCGGCGCATCGGCGCCATTCCACCCCTGTCGCACCCGGTATTCCACCGGCATGCAAGCGGCCAGCACCTCGAACAGCCCCTCGGGGGCGGCGACCTCGCGCTCATCCGGCAAGCCTCTGTCGTTGTAGAGCTGGAAGCGCCCCTCCCGCCTGACCAGCACCACGGCCTGCTCAAGGTCGGTCTCGGCGAACAGCCGCTCCATCGCCGCCCCGGCATACGGGTCACGGCGCAACACCAGGTTGAACCCGGCAGCGCCGGGGCCATGCCGACGCAGCAGGGCAAAGACCAGCGCCACCACTTCCGGCCGATAACTGCCCTGCAGGTACAACGCTTCGCGCATACGGGTCAGGCGCGCCAGTTGCAGGGCCACCCGCGCCTGTTCAGCCAATGCCAGCGGCAGGCGAGACTCTGCCTGCATGCGCAAGCGCACAGCCTCGGTGGCCTGCTCGAGCACATCGAGGGCATAGGCCTCTGGCAGCGTCGGGAAGTCGCGCTGGATCAAGCCCAGCAGCGGGTCGTCGGCCAGGTAAAGCCTGGAGAAATGCTCGAGCATCGCCTCACGCAACTCGCTTGCCGCGTCACGGATCGACAGCACCTGTTCTTCGACGGTTTCACCCTGCAGTTGCAACCGTTCGATGCACCATTGCCACAGCTCGGTAGCGGTATCAGCCTCCCCCGCTTCCAGCCGGCTGAAAAAGGCCTGCGCGCGTGCGTCCACGGCAAAACGCTGCAAGGTATCGCGCAGCTGCACCGGCAACCCGCGCCGCTCCACCAGCAGGCCACGCAGGTAGGCCTCGTCGACATCCGCGACCTTCAGCACCTGCTCCACCCGCACGGCGTCCATCGCGGTCGCCGCCGGCCAAAGCCGCCCGAGCAACAGTGCGGCGCCCTGCCATTCCAGTGGCCGCTCGTAAGCCAGCCGCCAGCCACGCGCAGAACAACGTTCCAGCACCGGCCCGAACGCCGCGTCACCTTCGGCATGCAGCAAGCGCGAAGCGCCATTGGCGGTTTGCCTTACCCGATACAAGGCACCATTCGACCGCCACCAATGGCGCTCACCCTCGGCGAGCAAGCCGTTGTCGAGCTCCGTCAGCTGAACGGGTGGAGTAGTTTCCTGGTAAGGCGCCAGCTCATTGCGCCACAGCCGTTGCCGGCCATCTTCGGTGATGACCGGCTCCAGGGTTTCGACGAATGCGCTGCGGGCCAGGTGGGCACCGACAACCACCGCACCGGTGGTTGCCACGCTGAAGGCCACCTGAAGCATATGCATCAAGGCCTCATGCTGATGGCCCAACTGCCAGTCACGCACGCCCTCGAAAGTTTCAGTCAACAGTTGCCTGGCCAGGTCCGCCACCAGCAAAGCCCCGATGACCGGCACGAACAGGCCCGCCAGGTTGAGCAATACCAGGCCGGCGCCTTTGAGCTCGTCCAGGCGCTGCTCCGCAGCCGCGTCATCGGCCTGGGCGGTGGGCACCGCAAGGAAACGTGCATCGGCCTTGATCCGCTGCATGTGCCAGGCGGCCATCGACGCAAAACCGTCCCCCGCTTCCAACACCCTGCGGGGTTCCAGGTCAGGTTGTGCATCCTGCAAGCGGGTGGCCAAGGCCTGCTCGCAAGTGGCGCGATCACCCAAGGCAATGCGCCGCACGAATGCCTGCCGAAAGTCCTGGTTGCCCATTGCCGTGGCCAGGGCACGGTTCGCCTCATCCCAATTGGTGAACGCGCGCAGGGGTTGCGCCTGATCGTCAGGGGTGTACAGGATCACTCTTTTCAAGCGCCCAGGTACCCCGAAGGGAAACGTGGACTGGTGGCGGGGCTGCTCGATCAGTTCAACCGCCACCGCGCCATCCACCCGGCAGCCAAGGACTTGCAGAGCACCGATCTCCAGCTGCACCGGCCCCTTGATCACGGCGGGTTCATCCTTGCACGCGATACGCAGCACCAGCAGGTCTTCCGGATCCAGCTGCTGCTTGATGGCCGCGATCTCGACCGCCACGGCCAGCTCCAGGCGCCGGTCGGTGGTCAGGGCTTTTTCAAAGTCAGGGGTCAATACCTGCGCCAGGTGCCGCTGGTAGGCGCTGCCGACATCCACCTGGCGGCACAGGCTGACAATCCGGTCGATGTCTTCGCTCACCACCTGCTCGTCCTGATGGGCTGCCGGAAGGGTCAAGGCGGTGCCGAGGAAGAAGGACTCGTTGGCCTTGAAGTTCTGCAACAGCTTTTGCAAGGCCGGCATGCGCACGAAGTACGGTTGATAATCAGGGATCAAGCCGGTTCTCACATCCAGCCGTGCTCGTGTTTCGCGCCACACCAGTTTGTCCAGGTCGACCTGCAGCTTCAGCTGGCTGTCCTGGCGCAAGGCAGGCTCGAACAGTTGCTTGGCAAAACGGTCCAGAGGCTGCAGGCGGTCGGCGAACCCTGCCATCGTCCGCTGGCTCGCCAGGTAGGCGTTGAAACGCAATTGCAGCTTGGCAAGCTGCTTGGGCTTGGCCGCCTTCAGCCAGGCGGGCATGCTTTGCGCGATGAAATCTTCGGCGGGATGAAGCAACTTGGGGTGCAAGGCAGGTTGAGACATGGTCGATTTCCTGGTCAGTGATCGACTTGTCACGATGATTGCCAGCGGCGGCGGCCGGCAGCGGGAAGGCGTGGTTCCCTAGCCGCCACTGCCGCGCTTGAGGATCAGCGCACGGTAATGCCCGGGGTTGCAGCCGAACCACTTGCGAAACGCCTTGTAGAACGAACTGCTGTCGGCAAAGCCCAGGCGCTCGGCGATTTCGCCCATGGCCGCGTCTTCCTGGCTCAGCCAGGCAATTGCAAGCTCACGACGCACGCTGTCCTTCAACCCTTGGTAGTTCTGCCCCTCTTCGGCCAGCCGCCGGCGCAGGGTAGAAGGCGACAGGCACAACTGGCGCGCCAGGCTGTCGCCATCGGGCCACTGCCCCGGGTCCAGGCGCAGCAGGTCGGTGCGAATGCGCCGCCCGAGGCTGGCCGGGTCACGGTATTTGACCAGGATGTTGCCCGGCGCCTCGGCCAGAAAACGCTGCAGTTCTTCTTCGCTGCGCCGCAGCGGCAGCTCGAGGCATTCGGCAGCGATGATCATGCGCGTGCGCGGGCGCTCGAACTGCAGGTTTTCCGAAAACATCACCCGGTAGTCATCGCAGAACGGCGGTTCGGCACAGCGCAGATCGATGGCCAGGATCGGGATACGCCGCCCGGCCAACCAGCAGGTCACACCGTGCACGATCATCCAGAAGGTGAAATAGGTGAAAGCGCGGCGCGGTGTGTCACGCGGTTCGTTGATGACGATTTCGGCCAGGCCTTCCTGGCGCACCAGGCTTGGCTGCAGGTCTTCAAGCATCAGTGACAGGAACGCCAGCGCGGTTTCCAGGCCGGCGCCCAGGGTTGGCTGGCCCATGCTGGCACGGCACATGAACGCCAGGCTGCCGCTGCGCAGACCGCGCGGGTCCATGGCGAAGAACTCATCGTTGCAGCGCCGCGCCAGCAGACGCCAGAGCCGGGCATAGGACTCGGCACTGACCCGTGCCGCTGGCAGGTGCAGCTGTTCGACGGCGATACCCGCCCGGGCCAGCAAGCCGGTATCGGGCTCGCCGGCGGGGCAAGTCTGCAACAGCGCTTCGCGCACCAGCTGCATGGAAATGGTGTCTTTCTCGCTCATCGACGGTCCTGTCGGCTCAATGCCGGCCATCTTAGGCCGCCCCGTTGAAAACAGCCATCACAGCCCCGCCGCCAGGCCGAGGAACGCCTGGATCAGGCGCAGCTCACGGCGGCGCTCCAGGCAGCCGATCAGGTGCTGGTTGACCAGGCCGTCACCGGCCAGCGGGCGCGCCACTACCCGCGGGTCATTGGCGACTTCGGTGGACGACACCACGCCAATGCCCAGCTCCGAGGCCACCGCTTCGGTCACCGCCTCGCGGCTATCCAGCTCCAGCAGCACCCGAGGTTGCACGGCGGCCTTGCTGCAGGCCTTGTCGAAGGTGCGCCGGGTGGTGGAGCTGGGTTCGCGCAACACCATGATCTGCTGGTGCAGCTCAGCCAGCGGCAAATCACCCTCGCCGCTGGCCCAGGCATGCCCCGCCGGCAGCAAGGCGCACAACCGCGACTCGCACAGGTTCTGCAAATGCAGGCCTTTGCGCGGCTCGATCTCGGTCAGCACGGCCACGTCGGCATGTTCGCTGAGCAATGCCGCCAGGGTTTCCTGGGCATTGCCCAGGCGCAGGTTGACGGTAATGCCCGGGTAGCGCTCGCGCAGCAGCGCCAGCATCGGCATGACCCGGTGCGGGCCATCGGCCGCCACCTCCAGGCGCCCGGTCAGCAATTGCCGGTTGGCCTCGAGCATGGCCTGCGCCTCTTCGGCCAGGCCGAACATGGCGCGGGTGATGGCCGCCAGGCGGGTGCCCTCTTCGGTCAACTCCACCCGCCGCGCAGTACGCCGCAGCAAGGTGATCTGGTAGTGCTCCTCCAGCGCCTTCACGTGCCCGGTCACCGCCGGCTGGCTGATGAACAGGCGTGCGGCGGCACGGGTGAAGCTGCCCTCACGGGCCACGGCATCGAAGGCACGCAACTGGAACAGGTTCATATTTATCGGCCTGACTTATAGCTCGAATAACAACAAACAATTTGATTGATGACAGCGCCAATTGCAACCTAGGCCCCGTAGTTTCAGCCCACCGCTTGTGAGGAATAACGGAATGAGCAACGCCCCGATTCTGCTGACCCCCGGTCCCCTGACCACATCAATCCGCACCCGCCAAGCCATGCTGGTGGACTGGGGCTCCTGGGACCGCGACTTCAACCAACTGACTGCCAGTGTCTGCGAGCAACTGCTAGCCATCATCGACGGCAGCGCCAGCCACCACTGCGTGCCCCTGCAAGGCAGCGGCACCTTCGCCGTGGAAGCGGCCATCGGCACCCTGGTGCCGCGTGACGGCAAGGTCCTGGTGCTGATCAATGGCGCCTATGGCCAGCGCCTGGCGAAGATCTGCAAAGTGCTGGGCCGTGCCTACAGCACCTTCGAAACCGCCGAAGACCAGCCGACCACCGCCGCCGACGTCGACCGCCTGCTGGCCGCCGATCCGGCCATCACCCACGTCGCGCTGATCCACTGCGAAACCAGTACCGGCATCCTCAACCCGCTGCCCGAGATCGCCCAGGTGATCAAAGGCCACGGCAAGCGCCTGATCATCGACGCCATGAGCTCGTTCGGCGCACTGCCGATCGATGCCCGCGCCATCCCCTTCGAGGCGCTGATCGCCGCCTCCGGCAAATGCCTGGAAGGGGTACCTGGCATGGGCTTCGTGTTCGCCGAGAAAACCGCCCTGGCCGCTGCCGAAGGCAACGCCCACTCGCTGGCCATGGACCTGCACGACCAGCACACCTACATGGCCAAGACCGGCCAGTGGCGCTTCACCCCGCCGACCCACGTGGTCGCTGCCCTGCACGAAGCGCTGCAGCAATACAACGAGGAAGGTGGCCTGCCAGCGCGCCACCAGCGCTACGCCGACAACTGCAAGACCTTGCTCGACGGCATGGCCGCCATCGGCCTGCGCAGCTTCCTGCCTGCCGAGATCCAGGCGCCGATCATCGTCACCTTCCACGCACCGAACGATCCCCGCTACCAGTTCAAGGACTTCTACGAGCGGGTCAAGGCCAAGGGCTTCATCCTCTACCCGGGCAAGCTGACCCAGGTGGAAACCTTCCGTGTCGGCTGCATCGGCGTGGTCGGAGCGGATGGCATGCAGGCCGCCGTGAATGCCGTGGCCGAGGTGCTGCGGGAAATGGAAGTGCTGGACATCTGACCCTTTGCCCACCCAATTTCAGGAACAAGCGCACATGAACTACAGCAACCCTACCCAGCTGCAAGCCGCCATCCTTGACTGGGCCGGCACCGTGGTCGACTTCGGCTCCTTCGCCCCGACCCAGATCTTTGTCGAAGCCTTTGCCGAATTCGATGTGCAGGTGTCCATCGAAGAAGCCCGCGGCCCGATGGGCATGGGCAAGTGGGACCACATCCGTACCCTGTGCGATGTGCCGGAAATTGCCGAGCGCTACCGCAAGGTGTTCGGCCGTACCCCGACCGACGATGATGTCACCGCCATCTACAACCGCTTCATGCCGCTGCAGATCGAGAAGATCGCCGTGCACTCGGCGCTGATCCCCGGCGCCCTGGACACTCTCACCGGGTTGCGCCAGGACGGCCTGAAGATCGGCTCTTGCTCGGGCTACCCGAAGGTGGTGATGGACAAGGTGGTGGAGCTGGCCGCGCAGAACGGCTACGTGGCCGACCATGTTGTGGCCACCGACGAAACCCCGAACGGCCGCCCATGGCCGGCCCAGGCCCTGGCCAACGTGATCGCCCTGGGTATCGACGATGTGGCGGCGTGCGTGAAGGTCGACGACACCGTGCCGGGCATCCTCGAAGGCCGCCGCGCCGGCATGTGGACCGTGGCCCTGGTGTGCTCGGGCAATGCCCTGGGGCTGACCTGGGAAGGCTACCGCGCGCTGAGCGCCGAGAAGCTGGAAAGCGAGCGCCAGCGCATCCACGCCCTGTTCGCCGGCTCCCGTCCGCACTACCTGATCGACACCATCAACGAACTGCCCGAAGTGATCGCCGACATCAACCGGCGCCTGGCCAAGGGTGAGATGCCGCAGGCCTTCTGACCCGGCAAATGGGGCCGCGTTGCGGCCCTTTCGCGACACAAGGCCGCTCCCACAGGTACAGCGACAACCTCGAGAGCAACGCTGTACCTGTGGGAGCTGGCTTGCCGGCGATGGGCTGCAAAGCAGCCCCATCAAGGCCCACCCCTACTCCGGCAACTGCACCCGGGGTTTGGTTGCCGCGAAGATCGCCCAGCTCGACACGAACAGCGCCGCGATCAATGGCCCGATCACGAAGCCGTTGAGCCCGAACACCGCCAGCCCGCCCAGCGTCGACACCAGAATCAGGTAGTCCGGCATGCGCGTGTCCTTGCCCACCAGGATCGGCCGCAACAAGTTGTCTACCAGGCCGATCACCAGCACGCCGAACGCGGTCAGGATCACCCCCGACAAAATCGCACCGGTCAGCAGGAAGTACGCCGCCACCGGCGCCCACACGATCCCCGCCCCTACCGCCGGCAACAGCGACAGAAACGCCATCAGCACCGCCCACACCAGCGCACTCGGTATATCCAGCACCCAGAAAATGAAACCACCCAGCGCCCCCTGGGTAATGGCCACCAGCACGTTGCCTTTTACCGTCGCCCGCACCACACGGTTGAACTTCAGCTGCAAACGGCGCTTCTGGTGTTCGGGCAGCGGCACTGCCAGACGCACTTGGCGGGCGACTTCCGCGCCTTCGCGCAGGAAGAAGAACAACAGGTACATCATGATGCCGAAGCTGATCACGAACTCGAACGTGCCCTGCCCAAAGTTGAACGCCTGGCTGGCCAGCACCTGGCTGCCTTGGGTGGCCCATTTGGTGATCTTGTCGCGCAGCCCGTCGAGATTGCCCATGCCCATGCTGTCCAGCCCCCGCTGGGCAAAAGCCGGAAGCATGTCCTTGCCGCGCTCGACATAGCCGGCAATATCCAGCTCCCCGTGCTCGATGCGCTGGTACAGGGCGGCTCCCTCCTGCACCAGCAGCGCGCTGGTGATGATCACCGGCAGGATCGCCACCAGCAGGCACACCAGCAAGGTGGCCGCCGCAGCCAGATTGCGCCTTCGGCCGAAACGCAGCAGCAGGTGGCGCTGCAGCGGGGCGAACAGGATGCCGAGTATCACCGCCCAGAAGATCGCACCGTAGTACGGCAGCAGGATCCAGATGAAGGCAATGGTCACCAGCGCCAGCAGTACTGCCAGGGCTTTGTTCTGCAGGGCGGTCTGGTTCATCGCGGGTCCTCGCATGGCTTATGCGTTATTAGTGCGCCGCACCTTGGCAAAAGTGCCGCCATTCCCTTGATGCAAATCAATACGGGCCGTATCTGCCAGCCCTAGCATCCGCGCCTTTTGCTCCGGTGCGCACATGACCCACATCGCCAAGCCCGAACTGCTGGCCCCCGCCGGCACCCTCAAGACCATGCGCTACGCCTTCGCCTATGGCGCCGACGCGGTCTACGCCGGCCAGCCACGCTACAGCTTGCGGGTGCGCAACAACGAGTTCGACCATGCCAACCTGGCCCTGGGCATTCAGGAAGCGCATGCCTTGGGCAAGCGCTTCTACGTGGTGGTCAACATTGCCCCGCACAATGCCAAGCTCAAGACCTTCCTCAAGGACCTGGCGCCGGTGATCGAGATGGCACCGGACGCGCTGATCATGTCCGACCCAGGCCTGATCATGCTGGTACGCCAGCACTTCCCGCAGATGCCGGTGCACCTGTCGGTGCAGGCCAACACGGTCAACTGGGCCAGCGTGCAGTTCTGGCAGCAACTGGGCCTGAGCCGGGTGATACTGTCGCGCGAGCTGTCGCTCGAAGAGATCGAGGAAATCCGCCAGCAGGTGCCGGAAATGGAGCTGGAGGTGTTCGTCCACGGTGCCCTGTGCATGGCCTACTCCGGCCGTTGCCTGCTGTCGGGCTACCTCAACAAGCGCGATGCCAACCAGGGCAGCTGCACCAACGCTTGCCGCTGGAAGTACGACGCCACCCCGGCGACCGAAAACGCCACCGGCGACATCGTGCGCGAAGTGCAGCCGACGCTGGGCCTGGGTGCACCGACCGAGCAGGTATTCCTGCTGCAGGAAAGCAACCGCCCCGGCACCGAAATGCCGGCGTTCGAAGACGAGCACGGCACCTACATCATGAATGCCAAGGACCTGCGCGCCATCCAGCATGTCGGGCGCCTGGCCGCCATGGGCGTGCACTCGCTGAAGATCGAAGGCCGCACCAAGTCGCACTTCTACTGCGCCCGCGCCGTGCAGTCGTACCGCCAGGCGATCGACGACGCGGTGGCCGGGCGGCCATTCGACCGCTCCCTGATGGACAACCTCGAATCCCTGGCCCAGCGCGGTTACACCGAAGGCTTCCTGCGCCGCCACGTGCACGACGAGTACCAGAACTACCAGCGCGGCAACTCGGTGTCCGAGCGCCAGCAGTTCGTTGGCGAGCTGACCGGGGTGCGCGTCGACGGCCTGGCCGAGGTCAAGGTGAAGAACCGCTTCGCCGTGGGCGACCATCTGGAACTGATGACCCCACGCGGCAACTACCACTTCGATCTCGAGCACATGAGCAATGGCCAGCAGCAACCGCTGCAGGTCGCCCCTGGCGATGGCCACACCATCTACCTTCCTGTTCCCGAGCAGGTGCCATTGGCATACGGCCTGCTGATGCGTGACCTGCCAGCTTGAGCGAGGGCTAGAGTTCAATCCGGGTAATGGCGCCAAGCCGCCGGTCGCCCAATTCCTTACGAATCTGCTGACGAAAAGCGGCGAAACGTTCCAGGTCAAAACGGTAAACAGTGCCGGTGTTCCACACGACGATGTCACGCTGGGCCTCGCTCCAGAATCCGAAGTCGCGCATCTCCACCGTGCCATTGAAGCGAAACGAGTAGACCGCCAGATGGATCTGGCCCTCCTCGTCCTTCTGGCAGGGTGTTATCAGAAACGATGAGGCGACGTCGTTCTGCCAACCAGACTGCAGGAACTTGCTGGCGTGAGCACTGATGCGCAGTTCCTGCATGGATGCGCGCGCCAGTTGGGCCAACAGCGTTGGTGTGCTGCCTGTGCCGATGGGCTCGAGCCTGGTATCGAAATCGTCATGGTCCCTGATGACCTGGGGCGGCAACTCCAGGGCGGCCGTTCTTACGCAGCCATGTTTCTCCAGGCGATTGCGGAAGCGGTCGAACCAGCTCTTCCATAGCTCGTCCCGGTCGAGGAAGCGGCTTGCGAACTCATCGGCATGGTCCAGCAACGTTTGCACGTCCTGGCGTTCCTCTTCGGACAGGTTTGGTCCGATGCCGATCAGATTGGTCTTGGAGTACAACAGGCAGTCCAGTGGTAGGGTCATGATCCAGCAGGCTCTCAGATAGGTGAGCCGCACGTTAGCCAGCGTGATGACAGGCCGGCATCCGGAACCACTACCTGGCACGTAGACTGGCTGCCTGACAACGCTGGCGAACAGCAACAGGCCGCGCTGCGCCTGGAAGCCGCTTAGGCTATGCTGCTGGCCAACCGCTGGATATCGGACCGCCCCTGGGGCCGTAACGACACCGAGCGCGTGCAAGGCACAGGCCTGGTCGCCGGTATCCGCCCACGTTTTTGAAGGAGTGCTTCATGAAGCTGCGTAAACACCTGCTGCCCCTGGGCCTGCTGGCCATCACCGGCCTGGCCCAGGCTGCCGAGACCATCGACGTCTACCGCGACCCCAACTGTGGCTGCTGCAAGGCCTGGATCAGCCACCTGCGCGACAACGGCTTCACCGTCAACGATCATGTCGAGCCGAACATGAGCGAGGTGAAGCAACGCCTGGGCGTTGCGCCACGCCTGGCGTCGTGCCATACCGGGGTGATCGACGGCAAGTTCGTCGAAGGCCACGTGCCGGCCGAGCAGGTGCGCCTGCTGGCCAAACGCAACGACCTCAAGGGCCTGGCCGTGCCAGGCATGCCCATGGGCTCGCCCGGCATGGAAATGGGTGACCACAAGGATGCCTACCAGGTCATCGGCGTGACCCAGGACGGCAAGGACACCGTGGTCGCCAACTACTGATGCTCAGCCTGTGGGCGCTGTTCCTCAGCGCCTTCGGCGCCGCCACCCTGCTACCCCTGCAATCGGAGGCCGTGCTGGTCGGCCTTTTGCTGCGCCAGCCCGAAGCCTGGGCCACCCTGCTGCTGGTGGCTACCCTGGGCAATGTGCTGGGCTCGGTGGTCAACTGGGTGCTGGGGCGGGCCATCGAGCACCTGCGCGACAAGCGCTGGTTCCCGTTCAGCCCTGCCCAGCTGGAGCGCGCGCAACAGCGCTACCAGCGCTGGGGGCAATGGTCGCTGCTGCTCAGCTGGATGCCGGTGATCGGCGACCCGCTGACGCTGATCGCAGGCATCATGCGTGAGCCGTTCTGGCGCTTCCTGCTGCTGGTGACCCTGGCCAAGGCCGGTCGCTATGGGGTGCTGGCGATGATTACCCTGGGCTGGTTTCACGCCTGGTAACACCTTTCACGTTCCGCGTGGTCCACTGGCTGTTACAGTCGCCCCTTCCTACATGGCCCTACACGGAGTGCCCCCATGCTGCGCGCAACCGCCCTGGCCCTGGCCTGCCTCGCCGGCAGTCCGGCCATCGCCGCCGAATCGCCCACCTACGGCCCCCAGCTGGAGGGCTTCAGCTACCCGCATCCGCTCAAGCATTTCGACTTCAAGTCCCAGGGCCAGGCCCTGCAGATGGGCTACATGGACGTGCCCGCCCAGGGCCAGGCCAACGGCCACAGCGTGGTGCTGATGCACGGCAAGAACTTCTGCGCCGCCACCTGGGAAACCACCATCGATGCCCTGAGCAAGGCTGGCTACCGGGTCATCGCCCCCGACCAGGTCGGCTTCTGCAGCTCCAGCAAGCCAGCGCATTACCAGTACAGCTTCCAGCAACTGGCGAGCAACACCCATGCCCTGCTCGAACAGCTGGGCGTGAAGCAAAGCACCGTGCTCGGCCACTCCACCGGCGGCATGCTCGCCACCCGCTACGCGCTGATGTACCCGCAGCAGGTGGAGCGCCTGGCGATGGTCAACCCCATCGGGCTGGAAGACTGGAAAGCCCTGGGCGTGCCCTACCGCACGGTGGACCAGTGGTATGCGCGCGAGCTCAAGCTGGATGCCGAAGGCGTGCGCGAGTATGAGCGCAAGACCTACTACGCCGGGCGCTGGAAGCCGGAGTACGAGCGCTGGGTGCAGATGCTGGTGGGCCTGAACAAGGGGCCAGGGCATGAAGCGGTGGCGTGGAACTCGGCGCTGATCTACGACATGATCTTTACCCAGCCGGTGTACCACGAGTTCAAGGACCTGCAGATGCCCACCCTGCTGCTGATCGGTGACCAGGACACCACGGCCATCGGCAGTGATATCGCGCCGCCAGAGGTGAAAGCGAAGCTGGGCAAGTATGCAGAGCTGGGGCCGCAGGTGGCCAAGCTGATTCCCAAGGGTGAGCTGATTACCTTTGAAGGCATGGGGCATGCGCCGCAGATCGAGGAGCCGGTGCGGTTCAACCGTACGCTGGTGGAATGGTTAGGGCGCTAGATCTAATTTGGGGGCCGCTTTGCGGCCCATCGCCGGCAAGCCAGCTCCCACCTTGACCGCATCAACCTCAAGCTTTGTTCAGCACCTGTGGAAGCTGCCCTGCTTCTGAACCTAGCGCGGTCGAGGTGGGAGCAACTGTCTTGCTCAATTTCTAAAAGCTGGCGCGCCCCCTGTGGGAGCGGGCTTGCCCGCGAACACGGGCGAAGCCCGTGCCATCCACCGCGGTGTCGTCTCGCGGGTAACCCGCTCCCACAGGATCACGCTGTGATTTGCGCCATGTTTTCAGGCTGCGGTA
>Ga0209370_1000619_pt1 | contig 43135 bp, 42 predicted proteins | sample AgamicAtPrz_FD_187164 | JGI IMG/M metagenome (GOLD analysis project Ga0209370, IMG submission 187164) | Agave microbial communities from Guanajuato, Mexico - At.P.rz (SPAdes) (version 2) | ecosystem: Host-associated > Plants > Phyllosphere > Phylloplane/Leaf | place: Guanajuato, Mexico...
GCCAAGGCTGCCCCAGCGCTCAAACAGGCCATTAAGCCCAGTACAGGGAGTGCGCGTACATGTTTCATAGAATGATGCGATTCTAAAAACCCGCCAATGTTCAGTTTTTTCAAGAAAAAGCCCAGTTCACCCGATGCAGTGAACACCACGCCCGCTGCCGAGGCAGCCGCGGCGCCCGCTCCTGCCCCGCAAACCGGGCCCGCTCCACAGGATACGCCTGCCGAAAACGGCAGCAGCTCCTGGTGGCGCAAGCCCTTTGGTGGCGGCGCGACGGCCAAGGCCGCCGAAGATCAGCCTGCCACTCAGGATTTTGTAGCAGCCCCCGAGCCTACCGCAAAGCCGCAAGCCCCAAATTCCCGTCAAAACTGGATGGAACGGCTGAAAGCCGGTCTGCGCAAGACCGGCTCCAGCATCGCCACCGTCTTTACCGGCACGCAGATCGACGACCGGCTCTATGAAGAGCTGGAAGACGCGCTGCTGATGGCCGACACCGGCGTCAAGGCCACCCAGCATCTGCTGGAAGACCTGAAGCGCCGCGTCAAAGAAACCAAGACCACCGAGCCTGCCGCCGTCAAGGCGCTGCTGGCCGATGCGCTGACCGATTTGCTGAGGCCCCTGGAAAAGCCGCTGACCATCGGTGAGCACACACCGACCGTCATCATGGTGGCCGGCGTCAACGGTGCGGGCAAGACCACCTCCATCGGCAAGCTGACCAAGCATCTGGCCGACGGCGAGCAGTCCGTGCTGCTGGCCGCCGCCGACACCTTCCGCGCCGCCGCGCGCGAGCAGCTGGGCGTCTGGGCCAATCGCAACACCGTGGAAATCATCAGCCAGGACGGTGGCGACCCCGCCGCCGTGAGCTTCGATGCCGTCTCCGCCGGCAAGGCACGCAAAAAGGATGTGGTGCTGGTCGATACGGCCGGACGCCTGCCCACGCAGCTGCATCTGATGGAAGAGCTCAAGAAGATCAAGCGCGTGGTGAGCAAGGCCGACGGCACGGCGCCTCACGAGGTGCTGCTGGTGATTGACGGCAACACCGGCCAGAACGCCCTGACCCAGGTGCGCGCCTTCGACGATGCACTGCAGCTCACGGGCCTGATCGTCACCAAGCTCGACGGTACGGCCAAGGGCGGCGTGCTGGCCGCGATTGCGCAGGAGCGCCCCGTGCCTGTCTACTTCATCGGCGTGGGCGAGAAGATCGAGGATCTGGAGACCTTCAGCGCACGCGAGTTCGCCCAGGCCCTGCTGTCCTGAAGCACAATAACCATAGCTACCAGCGCTTTATCTATCGAGTTTTCAGATAGATTCAGTACTGAAACCCAATAAAGGAGCGCTCAAGGCGCTCCTTTTTTATTCAGGCTTCAGAGCTGCACCTGCTGCTTGAGCCATTTGGCATAGTCGTTCAGGCAGCGCTCGGTGCGCATGGTTATCTGGGGCACTTCATAGCTGTGATGGCTGCGCAGCAGCTGCGTCAGCCGCGGCAGGGCCTCGGGCAGGGTCTTGCAGATCAGCCGCCATTCGGGAGCGGTCTGCAGCACGCCGTCCCACTCGTAATACGAGGTGATGCGCTCGGTCTGCACGCAGGCCGCAGCCTTGGCCGAGACCAGCGCCCGCGCCATGTCCTCGGCCTCGGCCGAATGCCCAACGGTCGTCGTCACCACGCACAGCGTGGCCCAATGGCTGTCCTGCGCAGGAGCGGACTTGAGAGTGGCGGTCTGGGTAGATGTGGTGCTCATGCCATCTAGTCTAGGCCCAAGAGCGCCCTGCCCGCCACCGCCTTACACCGGATACAGACCCAGCTGCTGCGCGCGCAGCCGCGTCAGTCCCAGCAGCGCATCGGTGAACGGAGTGGTCATGCCACACATGGCGCCCATCTCGCGCACCGCGCCAACCAGGGCATCCAGCTCCACCGGCTTGCCGGCTTCCACATCCTGGAGCATGGAGGTCTTGAAGCCGCCCAGCTTGAGCGTGACCTGATGGCGGTCCTGCGGACTGTCGGCAATCGGCAGGCCGATGCGCGCGCCGATTTCGCGGGCTTCCAGCATCACGGCCGTGATGAAGTTGCGCACCAGCTCATCGCCCAGAATCCTGTCCGTGGTCGCGCCCGTGATCGCACTGACGGGGTTCATGGTCATATTGCCCCAGAGCTTGTACCAGGCGTCGCGCTGGATGTTGTCGCTGAGCCTGAGCTCGATACCGCCCGCACGCAGCAGCTCGGCCAGCGCCAGCAGGCGCGGCGTGGGCGCATCGCCGGGCAGGGCCATGGGCTCGCCGACGATCAGGCTGTTGCCGAAATGCCTGCGCACCACGCCCGGCGCGTCGAGCGAGCAGCTGGCATGCACCACCGATCCCAGTACCTGTCCGGTGGGAATGGCGCGCGCGATCTCGCCCTGCGGATCCACGGCCTTGAGCTGCAGGCCGCGCAGGCTGGCATCCACGCCACCGGCCAGAAACCACCAGGGCACGCCGTTCATGGCGGTCAGCACCAGGGTCTGCGGGCCGATCAGCGGTGCGACGGCACGCGCCACATCGGGCATGGACGGCGCCTTGACGGCAATCACCACCACATCCTGCACGCCCAGGGCAGCCGGGTCCTGCTGCGCATTGACGGCCACGGTCTCATGCTCCTCGCCATGCACCAGCGTCAGGCCGTTGTGCTGCAGTGCGGCCAGCGTCTGGCCCCGCGCCACGGCGCTCAGCTCGCAGCCGGCCCTGGCCAGCGCCACGCCAAGCCAGCCGCCAATGGCTCCGGCACCGTAGATACAGACTCTTTTCGGACTCATGCTCTTGTCTCTCCTGTCTTATAGAACTCTCAAAAACAGTAGCTGCCGGTGCTTTACCGTAAAGCATCTGAAGACTATCCGCCCTTGAAACCAGACGAGATCTTCGCGGCCGCTGCTCATTGTTGATACGTTAACAGCAGTATCCACCCGCGCGACACTGAAGGCCGTTGACAGCTGGACACCCCGCACTGCGCGCCATGCCCGCTGCCCTGTTCATCGCATTTTCAAGGACCGATTCATGAGCTCCAACACCACCGTCGTCAATCTCACAGCCCAGATCACGGCACTGGCCACTGCCTTGCGCATCGTGCTGGACGCCAGCCCCCATGCCGCCCAGACGCGCGAGCAACTGGCTGCCGCTCTGGACAAGAGCATTCATGACGCGCTGGAAGAAGGGGTCTGGGACAACGCCGACGGCGTCAAGACCATCAGGGCAGCGCTGCTGGGCTGATCGCCACCGTGCCATGAAAAAGCCGGGCTCAAGGCCCGGCAGAAGAGAAGCAACAATCAACGATCTCGCTAAGGCCAGCGCATCACGCCAACGTATAGGCCGTCTTCACCGTGGTGTAGAACTCCTGGGCATAGCGGCCCTGCTCGCGCGGGCCGTAGCTTGAGCCCTTGCGCCCGCCAAACGGCACGTGGTAGTCCACGCCTGCCGTGGGCAGATTGACCATGACCATGCCGGCCTGGCTGTGGCGCTTGAAGTGCGTGGCGTACTTGAGGCTGGTGGTCGCAATGCCGGCCGACAGGCCAAACGGCGTGTCGTTGGACACGGCCAGAGCCTCGTCGTAGTCCTTGACGCGGATCACGCTGGCTACGGGGCCGAAGACTTCCTCGCGGTTGATGCGCATGCCGGCTTCGGTGTCCACGAACAGCGTGGGCGCCATGTAGTAGCCCTGCTTGCCGCTGCCCGTGTGGCAGGCGATGCGGCTGCCACCGGCGGCCAGGCGCGCGCCTTCGGCCTTGGCGATTTCCACGTAGCTCAGGTCCTGCTCCAGCTGGGCCTGGCTGACCACGGGGCCCATATCGGTGCCGGCGGCGCGTGCGTCACCCACCAAGATCCGCGCCATGCGCGCCTGCAGAGCCTCGATGAAGGCGGGGTAGATCTTGTCGGTGACGATGAGGCGGCTCGATGCCGTGCAGCGCTGGCCCGTGGAGTAGAAGCCGCTCTGGGCCGACAGTTCCACGGCCTGGTTCAGGTCGGCATCGTCCAGCACGATCTGGGGGTTCTTGCCGCCCATCTCCAGCTGTACCTTCTTGCCCGAAGCCACGCAGGCCGCCGCAATGCCGCGGCCCACGCCCGTCGAACCTGTGAAGCTGATGGCCGCCACATCGGCATGATTCACCAAGGCTTCGCCGATCACGCGGCCCGGGCCCATGACCAGGTTGAAGACGCCGGCGGGAATGCCCGAGCGGTGGATGATGTCGGCCAGGGCCCAGGCGCTGCCGGGCACCAGGTCGGCGGGCTTCAAGACCACGCAGCAGCCGTTGGCCAGGGCCGGGGCGATCTTCCAGGCGGGAATGGCGATGGGAAAGTTCCAGGGCGTGATCAGGCCGACCACGCCGATGGGCTCGCGCGTGATTTCCACGCCGATGCCGGGACGCACCGAAGGCACGCTCTCGCCCGTCAGGCGCAGGCATTCACCGGCAAAGAACTTGAAGATCTGGCCGGCGCGGCCGACTTCGCCAATGGCTTCGGGCAGGGTCTTGCCTTCTTCGCGCGCCAGCAGCTCCCCCAGCTCCGCCTTGCGCGCCAGGATCTCCGTGCCTATCTTGTCCAGGGCGTCGGAGCGCGCCTGTATGCCCGAGGTAGACCAGGCCGGGAAAGCGGCGGTGGCGGCGGCCACGGCGGCCTGCACATCGGACGCGCCGCCCTGGGCGTACTCGCCAATCACATCGGACAGATCGCTGGGGTTGGTGTTGGGGGAGTAGCTGTCAGCAGCCGTCCACTGGCCGTTGATCAGGTTGAGATGTGGGGTCATGGATATGCTCTTGATAGAGGAGCTTATTGCGCCTGCTATTCATAGATCTCAGCATGAAAAGCATCTGAATTCTTGAATAAACAAGCGCAACCAGCTCCTGTATTCATAGTCGTCTCAACGGGCCCAGCGCAGCACCAGCGGATCCAGCCGGCGTGCGATGTCGATGAGCTGGCGCCGCACCTCGGGATGCATGGGCGGCCAGGGCGAGCGCGGTGCATCGCAGGCGATCACGCCGCCCTCCTTCATCAGCGCCTTGGCGGCCAGAAAACCGGCCTGGCGGTTCTCGTGGTTGATCAGCGGCAGCCAGCGCTGGTACTGCTCGAAGGCCTTGTCCTTGTCGCCTGCACGGTGCGCCTCGATGATGGGGCGAATGCCGTCGGCAAAGCCGCCGCCGGTCATGGCGCCGGTCGCTCCGGCCTCCAGATCAGCCAGCAGCGTGATGGCTTCCTCGCCGTCCCAGGGGCCTTCGATGGCTTCGCCGCCCAGCGCGATCAGCTCGCGCAGCTTGCCCGCCGCACCGGCGGTTTCCATCTTGAAGTAGCTGACCTGCTCAATCTCCCTGGCCATACGGGCCAGAAAGGCGGGCGACAGTGGCGTGCCTGCGGCCGGCGCATCCTGGACCATGATGGGGATGTCGATGGCGTCGGACACGCCCTGGTAGAAGACCTGCACCTGGGATTCGCCGAAGCGGAAGGTGGCGCCGTGGTAAGGCGGCATGACCATGACCATGGCGGCGCCCATGTCCTGTGCGCGGCGGCTGCGCTCGGCGCAGATTCTGGTACTGGTGTGCGTGGTGGTCACGATCACGGGCACACGGCCGCCCACATGCTCCAGGGCCGTTCGCGTGAGGACTTCGCGCTCCTCGTCCGAGATGAGGAACTGCTCGGAGAAATTGGCCAGGATGCACAGGCCGTCGACGCCCGAGTCGATCATGAAGTCCAGGCAGCGCTTCTGGCTGGTCAGGTCCAGCGTGCCGTCCTCGTGGAAGGTGGTGGGCACGACGGGGAAGATGCCCCGGTAACGGGGATTGGAGAGTCCGGGCATGCTGCGTCTCCTCAATCGATGATTTGGAACTGGTCGAGGTACTCGGTCTTGAGCGTGAGGCCCAGACCCGGCACGTCGTCGCGCAGCTGCAGGAAGCCGTTGTCGGCAACCGGTTCGCCGTCGAAGATGTACCAGAACAGCTCGTTGCCGACTTCCACATCGAAGATGGGGAAGTACTCGGCCATGGGCGAGGCCAGCGTGCTCATGGTCAGGTGGTAGTTGTGCATCTGGCCGGCGTGCGGGATCACAGGCACGGAATAGGCCTCGCACAAGGCATTGATCTTGTGCGCCGCCGTGATGCCGCCCACGCGGTTGGTGTCGTACTGCACGACGGAGACGGCCTTCTTGTCCAGCAGCTGCTTGAAGCCGTAGAGCGAAAACTCGTGCTCGCCGCCCGAGATGGGAACGATGTTCATGGCGTTGAGCTCGGCGTAGCCGTCGATGTCGTCGGCGATCACGGGCTCTTCCAGCCAGCGCGGCTCGAACCTGGCGAGCTTGGGCAGCATGCGCTTGGCGTACTCCAGGTTCCAGCCCATGTAGCACTCCAGCATCAGGTCGGTGTCGTAGCCGATGACCTCGCGGATGGCCTCGACGGACTTGAGGTTCTCGCGCACACCGTCCTGCAGATGGGCGGGCCCGTAGCCGAAGCGCATCTTGAAGGCCTTGAAACCCTGGTCTAGGAATTTCTGGGCTTCGTCCTGCATCTCTTTCAGGTCGGTGCGGTAGAGCTTGCTGTAGTAGCAGGGAATCTTTTCCTTGGTGCGCCCACCCAGCAACTTGAACACGGGCTTGTTCACGCTCTTGCCCAGGATGTCCCAGATGGCCAGATCCACGGCAGAGATGGCGGCCATGGTCACGCCCTTGCGGCCCCAGGCATGGGTGGCACGGTACATGCGCTGCCACAGGTATTCGTAGTCCCAGGGGTCCTGACCGATGACCAGGGGCGCCAGGTACTCGTCGATGATGGCCTTGGCGATTTTGGGCGCCAGGGCCACATTGCCCAGACCGATGATGCCGTCGTCGGTTTCGATCTCGACCACGGTCCACGAATGAAAGCGGAAGGTGGACATGGACTCGGTGTTGGAGTACACCAGATCCATGGCGTTAGAGCAGAAGTTGCCCTGGGGCGGAACGGTCTTGCCCTTCCATTCATAGACACGGGCGCGGACGGACTTGATCTTCATACAGACCTCGAAAGAAAAGAGTCGGAAGGACAGGCGGCCCAAGCCGCCCGGAAAACGGGCTCAGACGGCTGGGGCGGCCTGGCGATCGCGGTGGGCGGCCCCCATGCGTGCGGCGATCTGCAGCGCCTGCCAGGTGGCTTCCACATTGGCCTTGCCCTGGCCTGCGATGTCGTAGGCCGTGCCATGGGCCGGCGTGGTGATGGGAATCGGCAGACCGCCCTGCACCGTCACCCCGCGCGAGAAGCCCAGCAGCTTGATCGCTATCTGGCCCTGGTCGTGGTACATGGTCACGATGGCCTGGTACTCGCCGGCCTGTGCCTTGAGGAAGATGGTGTCGGCCGGAAACGGGCCGTGGAACGGCGCATCGCTGGGCCAGTCGCGCGCCTGCAGGGCCTGGACTGCGGGCCCGATGATGTCGATTTCCTCGCGGCCGCAGGTGCCGCCGTCGCCGTTGTGCGGGTTGAAGCCGGCAATCGCCACCTTGGGAGCTTCGAGGCCGCTGGCGCGCAAGGCCTTGTAGATCAGCTCGGCCGCCTGGCTGATGCGCTCCACGCTCAGGTAGCTGGCCACATCCTTGAGGGGTACATGCGAGGAAATGCGCGAGGTCCAGAGATCGCCCAGCGTGTTGAACTCGCAGAAGTAGCCGGTCACGCCCAGGTACTCGGCAAAGTGGTGCAGCTCGTCCTCGTGGCGCAGACCGCCAAGCTTCATGGCCTGCTTGTTCAAGGGCGCAAAGCAGATGGCGTCGATATCGCCGGCCAGGGCCGCATCCATGCATTGGTCTAGCACCTGCAGCACCGAGCGGCCGCCCGCCGCCCCCACCTGTCCCTGCACCACATCGGCCTGAGCGACGGTGTCCACGGCCACAAAGGCCGGCAGCCGCGTATCGACACGCTCGCGCGCATCGGACAGGCCGGCCAGCGGAACGGTTGCAACCTGCAGGCCGGCGATGCGCTGGCCCTGCTCCCAAAGCCAGGGATCGCCTATCAGCACCAGGTTCGCCTGCTCGGTGGCTTGCGGCCTGGCCAGCAAACGCGCAACAAGCTCGGCGCCGATGCCGGAGGGATCGCCCAGAGTCAGGGCGACAACGGGAAGAGAAGCCTTGCTCATGCTCAGTCCAGCTTGATGTTGTTCTTGCGAATGATGTCGCCGAAGCGCTTGTACTCGGCGAGGTGAAAACTGCCGAAGTCGGCCTGGGGCATGGGCCGCAGCTCGGCACCTACGGCTTCGAGGCGGCTCTTGGTCTCGGGCATGGCGATGACCTTGTTGACTTCGTCATGCACTTTTTGCTGAACGGCCTTGGGCGTGGAGGCCGGCATGTAGATGCCGTACCAGGCGCTGATTTCCACCTCGCGCAGACCCGCTTCGGCCATGGTCGGCACCTGGGGCAGCTGAGGGTTGCGCTGGGGCGAAGTGACCGCCAGGGCACGCAGCTTGCCGGCCTTGATCTGGCCTATGACCGAGGGCATGGTGTCGAAGCTCATCTGCACCTGGCCGCTGACCAGATCGACCAGGGCCGCGGCGCTGCCCTTGTAGGGTACATGGGTGATCTGAATGTCTGCTGCATCCTTGAACACCTCGGCAGCGATATGCTGGGTGCTGCCCGTGCCGCTGCTGGCGAAATTGATCTGATTGGGATTCTTCCTGGCCATGGCCACCAGCTCCGCCACCGTGTTGGCGGCAACGGAGTTGCCCACCACCAGCACATTGGGCACGGAGCCGACAAAGGCCACGGGAACCAGATCCCGGTTGTTGTCGTACCCCAGCTTGAGCAGATGCGGTGCGATGGCATGGGCCGTGACCACACCCATGACCATGGTGTGGCCGTCCGTGGCCTTGGCCGTCATGTCCACGGCCAGTGTGTTGGAGACGCCGGGCCGGTTCTCCACGATCACCGGCTGCTTGAGCAGCGGCCCCAGCCTGTCGGCCACGGCGCGGGCCATGGCATCGGTGCCGCCTCCGGGCGCGGACCCCACCAGCATGCGCACGGGCTTGACGGGCCAGTTCGCAGAGTCCTGGGCCTGGACCTGCCAGGGCAGCGCGGCGGCGCCGCACACAGCGGCTATGGAAAGTAGATGACGTCTTTGCACATTTGTCTCCTTGGCTTTTTTATTTCATCGCAGCCCGATGCTAGGGAAGGCGCTGATATGCGTAAATTGAAAGTTATTGATTAATCGATAACCTGAAGCAATAAGAAGCCATGCCATGGGATCGATAGACAAGCGCGACAACACGCCACAGTTGCTGAACCGGCTGCGCATGCGCCAGGTGGCCTTGATACTGGCCATCGACGAGCGCCAGACCTTGCGCGCGGCAGCGGCCGAGCTCGGCCTGACCCAGCCTGCCGCCACCAAGATGCTGCAGGAGCTCGAAGACGCCCTGGGTCAGCCCCTGTTCGAGCGCGTGGGCCGCCGGCTGCAGCGCAATGCGGCCGGAGAGCGGGTGCTGGAATATTTCCGTTCGCTGCGCGGCAATATCGAGGCCCTGAATCGCGAACTGGGCGAGCTGCGCCAGGGAAGCTCGGGACGGCTGGCCGTGGGCAGCATCATGGCCGCGTCACCCGGGCGGCTCACCCAGGCCTTGCTGGAGCTGAAAAAGCAGCTGCCCCTGCTGGAGCTGGAAGTGGCCGTGGACACCAGCGATCGCTTGCTGGCCCAGTTGCGTGAAGGGGTGCTGGAGGTGGTCGTCGGGCGCATGACGAATGAAGCGGGCCGCGATTGCCGCTTTTGCCCGATCGACGACGAGCAGCTGGCCTTCATCGTGTGCAAGGGACATCCGCTGCTGTCGCTGCAGCGGCCCGGTCTGCAGGCTTTGCAGGGGTATGGCTGGGTCATGCAGCCGCCCGGCAGCCCCATGCGCAGCTTGATCGAACAAGAGTTCCGCGAGCACAGTCTGCCGCTGCCGCGCGGTCTGATCGAAACCGGCTCCATACTCACCACCATCAATCTGGTGCGAAACTCGAACATGGTGGGCGTGATTCCACGCACGGTGGCGGACCTTCATGCCGCCCACGGCATGCTGCATATCCTGCCGTATCGGACCAAGCACAGTCTGGAGGCCTACGGCAGCCTGGTACGCAAGGACAGGCCCATCAGCCGCTCGGCACAGATGTTCCTGGATCTGCTGCACCATCAACGTACGGTTGCCTAAACAGCGTCTGGCATTCGCGCGAAGTCCATCTTTGCGCACTAGTCGGGCCAGTCAAATTTAGCCCGGAGTGCTAAAAACCGTCCACCTTCACTTTTCCGAATGCCTTGAGCCTCAAGCTCAAGCATTGCACGGTGGCGGAAACGCACAAACCTTACCGGGAATGGACCGCATCCTCAGGATTCAGCAAAGCCGGAATCTCGGCCACCAGCGCGTCGATGGCCACCCGCAACTTGCAACGTAATTGCCGTGCCTGTGGCCAGAGTGCATGGATCTCATAGGAGCGTGCCCGATAGTCGGGCAGGATATGTACCAGCTCTCCACGCTTGGCATAGCTGCTCAGCAGCCAGCAAGGGACCCAGGCAATGCCATAGCCCGCCACAGCAGCAGCGGCAATGGCCTGTATATCGTCCATGCTGATCTGGGAGTGCACCTGCAGGCGGTAGTCCGAGCTGCCGCCTCGCCCAGCAACTGGCGAAACATTCCACGGGGCAACGACACCCGAGTGCGAGTAACTGATGACCGCATGACCATCGAGCTCCTCCAGTTTGCCGGGCGTGCCGTGGCGTGCCAGATAGGCCGGGGAAGCTCCGATGCTGATGTGCTGTGTGCCCAGCAGACGCGCAGACAAGGTGCCGCTGTCTTGCAGCGGGCCTATGCGTATGGCCAGGTCAAATCCCTCCTCGATCAGATCGACTGTACGGTCGCCAAACGACAGATCGATGCTCAGCTGCGGATACAGACGCGTCAGATTCAGCAGTATTGGCGCCACGCACAGCTGCCCAAAGCCTTCTGGCACGCTGACCCGTAGGCGCCCGATGGGCTCCATGCGGCCACTGTCCAGATCCGCCTCGGCTGCATCCAGCTCCTTGAGTGCACGGGTGCAGCGCTCGTAGTAGATCTGTCCTTCCGCAGTCAGGGTCTGGGTACGCGTATTGCGCTGCAGTAGCCTCGAGCCCAGACGTGCCTCCAGCCTGGCAACGGCCTTGCCCACGGCAGAGCGCGTCACGCCAAGCCGCTTGGCAGCAGCAGTGAAGCCGCCCGCTTCCACCACCTGCACAAAGGTGGAGACTCCTTCCAGAGGGTCTTGCACAGTCATGTCGATTGGATCCTTCAACTCCCCAATGATGGGAAATCAACGCGTAAATTTAAGAATTTTATTCCCATAGACTCGCGTTGAACGTTCTGCGCCAGAACGCCGTTTCCCTTTTCTGGAGTGCGCAACCATGTCCTCGAATGATGTTGATCTCTTGAACACCAGCAGCCTGGAGCCGGCATCGACCCGGCGCAATCGCATTGCGCTGCTATCGGTCTGTCTGGCCTCACTGATGTTCAGCCTTGAAATCTCCAGCGTGCCTGTCATCTTGCCCACGCTGGAGTCCGTTCTGCACAGTGACTTCAAAGACATTCAGTGGATCATGAATGCCTACACCATCGCCTGCGTCTCGGTGCTCATGGCCACCGGGACACTGGCAGACCGGTTTGGCCGCAAGCGGGTCTTTCTGATCTCCATAGCCCTCTTTGCGTTTTCATCGCTGCTGTGCGGCCTGGCATGGAACACACCGATGCTGATTGCCAGCCGCGTGTTCCAGGGGGCCAGCGGCGGCGCCATGCTGATCTGCCTGGTAGCCGTCCTCTCGCATCAATTTCCGCAAGGCGCCGAGCGCAGCCGCGCCTTCAGCACCTGGGGAGTCATGCTCGGCATAGGCTTGGGCTTCGGCCCGCTGATTGGCGGCATGATCGTCGCCCTATCGGACTGGCGCTGGGTGTTCTGGGTACACGTGCTGATTGCCACGCTGACTTTCTTTCTGGCCACCATCGCCGTGCAGGAATCGCATGACCCCAAGGCCGGCGCGCTGGATCTTGCGGGCATCGTCACGCTGTCCCTCGCAGTATTTGGCCTGGCCTTCTTTGTGACGCAGGGCTCCGATACCGGTTTTGGCAGCATGTCTGCGCTGGCCGCCATGGCTGTGGGTCTGCTGAGTTTTGCGACCTTTGTGTGGGTGGAACTGCGTGCCCAGCATCCCATGTTCGACTTCTCCGTCTTTCGGGTGCGCAATTTCTCCGGTGCGCTGATGGGCTCCATGGGCATGAACTTCAGCTTCTGGGCATTCATCATCTACCTGCCCATCTATTTTCAGAGTGCGCTAGGTCAGGATGTCACGGCCGCCGGCGTCTCGCTGCTAGCCTACACCCTTCCCACGCTGGTGTTCCCGGTGGTTGGAGAACGCATCGCCATGCGCTATGGCCCGCGTATCGCCATTCCACTGGGGCTATTCGCCATCGGCCTTGGATTCATGCTGATGCTCGCTGGCAGCCAGCTCGCCAACAGCCACTGGCTTTACGTGCTGCCGGGCTGCCTGATTGCCGGCGCAGGGCTGGGCATCACCAACACCCCAGTGACCAATACCACCACGGCAGCGGTCTCCAGCGCACGCGCCGGCATGGCGTCCGGCATCGACATGAGTGCCCGCATGATTACGCTGTCGATCAATATCGCGCTGATGGGTTTCCTGCTGGTGCACGGCGTGCAGCAGCACCTGCAAACCGCATTGCATGAACCCGTAGATGCTGCTGCGCTGCGCGAGATGGCCAACGGCATTGTCTCTGGCAACCTGCAAGCCCTGTACGCCCTGCAGGCAGGCGCTGACGCAGCCACTTCGCCGCAGGCACTGACAGACATTGCCCGCGAGGCGCTGGTACACAGCTTTGGCGGCGTAATGCTCTATGCCGCCATCGCCGTGTGGCTGCTGGCACTGGGCAGCTTTGTGATCTTTTCGGGTCGCAGGCCAGCCCGGTGACTTTTATGGCGCTCCATGCCGATGGGCAAGAATCTGCTCGCTGATCTGCAACTTGGTTGCCTGCATTGCCATGGACATCGATTTCCTGCCGGGGCTGCAAGCGGCAGGCCTCGACAACATCGCAGGATTGGCAGCCGTGCCACCTGCTGTGTGCACCAGGCCAGAATCAGCATCCATGCCGAAGTACCACTGCTTGCCTCTCCCGCTCTGGTGCATCTCTTCACCATGCACCTTGTTTCTATTCTTGGTGAATGTCAGTGCAGCACTCCAGGTAGCGTCCACGTTGGTGCCAGTGAGCGGCATGGCTGCCCAATGCGTTGCCGCGGCAAATTCATGACACGCACCAAGTCGATCAAAGACTGCCGTACTTTTGCACCGCCTGCGATTTGCTCAATCGTGTCGGCGACTCCTCACGGATAGAAGAGGCACATCGCAATTTATTTAAAAATCAGGATATTTATCCCAATAAATTTGTTTAACAAATTTATCGAAACCATCCAGACTTCCTCCAAGACTCATAGAACTTGGAGACATCCGTTGGAGCAAAAGATTTTCAGTGCGCCTGGGCACTTTTTCCGTCCCTCGCGTTCACATGCTGTTGTTATTGGCGGCGGGACGATGGGAGCCGATGTCGCGGTCGTCCTTTGCCGAGGAGCTTGCAAAACGACTGTTGTCGAGTCCAATCCCGACCGTGCTGCCAAAGTCCCTGGACTGGTCCATCACGGCTTGACCCAACTGGATGCGGGGCAGCAGCTTGCCCACCTGTCCGTCGTCTCGTCATTGGACGACCTCGACTGGAGTTCTGTGGATCTTGTGATCGAATGCATCCCGGAGCGCCTGGACATCAAGCAAGCGCTTTTCAAGCAACTCGAGCAGCGCGCCCGCAAGAATGCATTGCTGGCCAGCAACAGCTCTAGCTTCCCCATTACGGCCATTGCAGAAGGCCTGGCAACGCAGGAACGCATGCTGGGTCTGCACTTCTTCATGCCTGCACACCTGACGCCTCTTGTCGAAGTGGTGTGCGGCGAGGCATCCCGCATGGAATGTGCAGAGAACCTTCATGCTTTCATGCGCCAGTGCGGCATGGTGCCGGTGCTGGTCAAGAAGGATTTGCCAGGCTTTTTGGCGAATCGTCTTCAGCACGCGCTGGCTCGCGAAGCTTTTGCACTGATTGAAGCTGGCATTGCATCAGCCGAAGACGTGGATGCAGCCGTGCGCTTTGGCTTCGGCTTTCGCTTTCTTGCAGCGGGCCCCGTGCTTCAGCGCGACCATGCAGGTCTGGAAGTCCACTGCGCCGCTGGAGCAACGATGTATCCATCGCTGGCGGCCAACAAGGAGCCAAGCCCATGTCTTTCGCAAAGAGTGGCTGAAGGCAAGTTCGGCATGAAGTCCGGTGAAGGATTTTTCAAGTGGACTCCTGAGAGCATCGCGCAAGAGAAACAGCGCTATCAGAAGACGCTGCTGGCAGGTCTGGAGCTTCTCAAGAGCGAATTGCCTTCCGTGGGCGACGCTGCCGAGCAATAAGAGGAGCGCATGATGAATACACCTCTGATCATCACCGTTGCCCCCAACGGAGCCTACAAGACCAGGGAGCAGCACCCTGAGGTTCCTCTGACTGCGGCCGATCTGGCACAGACCGCCAAGGAATGCCTGGACTCCGGGGCGTCCATGATTCATATGCATGTACGCAAGCCTGACGGCAAGCATTTGCTCGATGCCAGCGCCTACATTGAAGCCACTGCTGCAGTGCGCAAAGCAGTGGGCCAGGAACTGGTGGTTCAGGTCACCACCGAAGCAGCACAGGTCTACCAGCCATACGAGCAGATGCGGGTCGCACGCGAAACGGCTCCGGAAGCGATCTCTGTCGGCTTGCGCGAAATACTCAAACCTGAAGTTCCCGAAGCGGATATCCAATCCTTCTTCACATGGCTCAAGCAGAGCAATGTGATGACCCAGGTCATCCTGTATGACGTGGCGGACGTGCAGGCCTGGCAGCGCCTGCTTGCAAGCGGCGTCATCCCGGCAAACAAATGGTTTCTGCTGTTTGTACTGGGCCGCTACTCTGCCGGTCAGACCTCTTCGCCCATCGATCTGCTGCCATTCCTGAATGCCCATGACGATGCCCATCCATGGGCGATGTGCGCCTTCGGCCCGCAGGAAAACGCATGCGCGATGGCTGCTGCAAGTCTTGGAGGCCATGCGCGCGTCGGCTTCGAGAACAACCTGTTCCTGAAGAGCGGCGAGCCGGCAGCAAGCAATGCAGCCTTGGTCGCCCAGGTTTGCCAGGGGGCCGCAGCGCTGGGCCGCCCTCTGGCCACGGCTCACGATATTCGAGGCATGTTCCTGAACTGATCAGCACTTCAAGGCAGTAGCGCCTCTTGTGCCTTCAAGTAGTGATCTCTTGGAGGCACAAGATGGTCTGCCGTCAGGCGGATCAGGCGCTCCCTCGCCCCCTCCCCCTGCGCCAGAACCGCCAGCAGCTCGTGATGCTCCTTTTGGGATTGCAGCTGACGCTCTCTGGACATCAGCGTTCCAAATCGAATCGCATGCGTTTGGCGCGCGAAGTCTTCGATGGACTGCGACAGAAAAACATTGCCGCATTGAGCAAACAAAAGCCGATGAAACTCCTGGTTGGTCCGAAAAATGCCGCGCGGGTCCTGTTGCTGGATAGCTGCGTCATGCCCGGTCTGAATGCGCCTGAGCTGCTCCAGGGCATCACGGTCCAGAGGCAGCGCAATTCTGCGCATCGCCTCCAGCTCGAGCAGCTCTCTCATTTCGTAGAGATGAATGACTTCATCTCTGCTGAAAGCCTTCACCATGGAGCCAATGTTGCGCCTGCGCTCAAGCAGGCCAGCACTTTCCAGTTGAGCCAATGCGTCTCGCACCACATGACGTTTGGCTGCGAACCGTTCCATCAGATCATCTTCGACAAGACGCACTCTGGGAGCCAAGAGGCCCAGAACAATGTCTTCCTCCAATGTCGCGGCAATCACGGATGCACCGTCCTCGGATGGACGGCGCTCCTTGGCAAAAGCGCCCGTCGGCATATGAACTTAACTCCTTGGAATCGAACCCTTGCGCTGCGTCGCGGTCAAGAAATCAAAGTCTGCGCCACGATCGGCCTGCAAAACAGTTTTCTTGAACAGATGCGCGTAACCGCGCTCTGCCACAGGAACTTGAACAGGCTTGGCATTCTGACGCATAGCCAGCTCTCCCTCACTGACCAGCCATTCAATACAGCGCTCGCGCACCGACAGGCGAATTCTGTCCCCGGTTTGCACCCAGGCCAATGGACCGCCAATCGCCGCCTCTGGCGTCACATGCAGGACGATGGTGCCGAAAGCGGTGCCGCTCATACGGCCATCGGAGACGCGTACCATGTCTTTAACGCCTTGAGCAGCGAGTTTCTTCGGAATGGGCAGGTAACCCGCTTCCGGCATCGCCGCTGCTTTGGGGCCGATATTCTTGAGCACCAGCACATCCTCGGCCCGCACATCAAGCTCGGGCGAGTCGATACGCGCAGCCAGATCCTCCGCATTCTCGAAGACAACGGCACGGCCCTCATGCTCCATCAGCTCGGGGTTGGCTGCGGACTGCTTGATGATGGCGCCTGCCGGGGCAAGATTGCCGTGCAGCACGGCAATGCCTCCCTGCGGATACAAAGGGGCATCCAAAGTCTTGACCACATGCTGCTTGAAGCCTGGGCCGGCCGCCTCCAGCTCCTCGCCCAGGGTGCGCCCCGTCACGGTCAGAGCATCCAGATGCAGCAGGGGCTTGAGCTCTCGAAGCAGGGTATGCATGCCGCCGGCTGCATGAAAGTCCTCCATGTAGTGGTCGCCGGACGGCTTGAGGTCGAGCAACACGGGAGTATTGCGGCTCATGACGTCCAAAGCCTTGAGATCCAGCTCGTAGCCCAGGCGACCCGCGATCGCGGCCAGATGCACGATGGCATTGGTCGAGCCGCCCATGGCCAACAACACCCGCATGGCATTTTCGAAGGCAGCAGGCGTGAGAATCTTGTCAATGCTCAGTCCCGCACGCGCCATGTGCACGGCCACCTCACCGGATCGCTCCGCAATTCGAATGCGGTCGGCAGTAACCGCTGGAGGAGTTGCACTGCCAGGAATGCCAATCCCCAGAGCCTCTGCAATGCAGGCCATCGTGCTGGCAGTGCCCGCCACCGAGCAGGTCCCCACGCTGGCGACAAGCTGATTGTTGACGTCGGAAATTTCCTCAGCATCAATTTCTTCGGCACGAAATTTTCCCCAGTAGCGCCGGCAATCGGTGCACGCACCCACTCTTTCGCTTCGATGCGATCCCGTGAGCATGGAGCCGGTGACCAGTTGCACTGCCGGCAGTCCGACCGAAGCAGCTCCCATCAGCTGAGCCGGCACTGTCTTGTCACACCCCCCGATCAGCACGACCGCATCCATGGGTTGCGCTCGCAGCATCTCCTCCGTATCCATGGACATGAGGTTGCGCAGGTACATGCTGGTCGGCTGGGAAAAGCTCTCGTGCAGCGAGATGGTCGGGAAGTCCATGGGCAGGCCGCCTGCCATCAGGATGCCGCGCTTCACCGCCTCAATCAATTGCGGCATGTTTCCGTGACAAGGGTTGTAGGAGCTGCCTGTGTTCGAGATACCAATCACAGGTCTGTCCAGCGCCTTGTCGGTATAGCCCGCCCCCTTGATGAAGGCCTTGCGCAAAAAGAGAGAGAAACCGCGATCACCGTAGTTGGTGAGTCCTTTGGAAATGCCGCTCGAAGCGGCTTCCGGATGAATCGTGGCTTGCTGGTCTGGCTTGTTCGTCATGGGAGGGTTAACCATTGTTGATGCACTGATTATTAATAATATTATTGATTAAAAGAAAAATCGAGCGCTCAAACAAGAAAGCGCATACCTGAAAACCCTAAAGGAGACTTCATGAAACCCACAGAACTCGTTAATCCGGGCATGCGCCGCCGCAATCTCATTAACCTGATTGCAACCGCCCTCGTCGCATCTGGTGCATCGGGAGCAGCCTGTGCGCAAACTGACTACCCCACCAAACCCGTGAGGCTGGTGGTTCCCTATGCGCCGGGCGGAGCGACAGATGTCATCGGCCGCGTTCTTGCCAAGCAGCTTTCAGACGCACTCGGGCAGCAGTTCGTCGTCGACAATCGCGCCGGAGCTGGCGGTAGCCTTGGTGCAGGTCAAGTCGCCAAATCACCTGCTGATGGCTACACCTTGCTGATGGGTGCATTCACAAGCCACACCATCAATGCAGCGCTAACGCCTGCTGCGACTCCTTTTGACATCCATAAGAGCTTCTCTCATATCTCCGTCGTAGGTACCGTTCCGCTGGTATTTGTGGTCAACCCCAATGTTCAGGCGAAGTCCGTCAAGGAACTGGTAGCGCTTGCCAAGGCCAGCCCCGGCAGCGTCACGTTTGCATCCGCAGGCAATGGCTCGCCTCAGCATCTCTCGATCGAGATGTTCAAGCGTCAGACACAGGTTGAAGTCGTTCATGTGCCCTACAAAGGCAGCGGACCCGCTCTTTCCGATCTGCTCGGCGGTCAGGTCAACGCCATGATTGACACCGTTCCTGCCGCACAAAGCCAGATCAAGGCAGGCAAGCTCCGGGCCCTGGCCACAACGACCAAAGAACGCGTTGCCTCGATTCCAGACATCGCTACTGCCGTGGAAGCTGGATTTCCAGACATGCAGGTCAGCTCCATGTTTGCACTTTCGGCACCTGCAGGAACTCCAGGTGCAGTCATTCAGAAGATCAATTCAGCGCTGAAAGTGATTCTGTCCAAGCAGGATGTCAAGGACTCCATGCTCGCCCAGGGGACTATTGCTACCTACAGCACGCCGGACGAGTCGGCCAAGATCATCAACGCCGAGTACGCCAAGTGGGCCCGATTGATCAAAGACAGCGACATCAAGGCTGAATAAGCGAAGATAGCGGAGCTCCAGGACGCTGCAGCTCCGCTACCTATACTGCTGTGGTGGAAGCCAATCTATCAACCAAAGACCTGAGAGCGGTAGTAGCCCTGAGCCAGACCAAGAGCTTTGGTCAAGCCGCCCTCCTGGTTCACCTCTCCCAATCTGCGCTGTCGGCCCTGATTGCGCGTGTGGAAGCCCAGATCGGAGCAAAACTGTTTGAGCGCACCACTCGCGCTGTCGAGCTGACCGATGCGGGGCATGTTTTTATTGCCCATGCCCAGGAGATCTTGCGAGATACGCAGCGAGCCCTACGGGCCGTGACGGACACCGTCCAGCTCAGAACGGGATCGGTGACGGTTGCAGCACTTCCTTCTTTGGCCGCCTCGCTGCTGCCAAAGGTCTTTGCCGAATTCACGCGGATTCATCCCGGGGTACGCTTGTCCTTGCTTGATACCTTATCGGGCCCTGCGTTTGATCTCGTTCGTGATGGCAAGGTCGACTTTGCACTCACTGCAGCAGATCCCAAGCAAGAAGACCTCGCCTATGAGCAATTGATGGAGGACCAGTTCTTTCTCATCTGTCCCGATGACCATCCTCTATCCAAGCAGGCAGGTCCCGTCCCGATCGAGAACACCCTGGACTATCCGCATGTCTCCATGCCCAGTTCTGCCAGCGTCCGCCAGTACATTGATGCGGATCTGCACTCAAAAGGGCTCTATTTCGCTCCCGTCTTTGAAGTTGACCATATTGCAACCATAGGAGCTCTGGTCAGTGCGGGCCTGGGCATCAGCGCACTACCTGAAACAGCCGTATCGCTGTTGCAAGCTGGCCGCCTTGTGCAGATTCCTTTGTCGTCCCCCGGAATTCAACGTCCTTTGGGCATGGTGATGCGCCGCCACGCACCTCGAAGCTCGGCGGCCAAGGCATTGGAGGCGTTAATCAGAGCGAGCCTGCACAACCTGGCCTCTCATTCAAGCTAGTGCACTACAGCAGATGCCGGGAAAGAGAGAGGTCGAAGGGAATGTAAAAAATTCTCCACGAATCGACACGAGCCGCCTGAACCGTCAAAAACCAACAAAAGCTGTGGGAACTTTGTCTTTAGCACTCTCTCTAACGGAGTGCTAATATGAAGATCATGGAAGAAAGGAAACCTGCAATGAAAACTGCCTCCGGCTCCATTGCTACTGCCTTGGCGCCCGCGAACCCCTGGGCGCTGGTACCTCCGCTGGGCAACCTGGATGCCTATATCTCGGCGGTCAATCGTATGCCAATGCTCACCCTTGAGGAAGAGCAGGACTACGCTCGCAAGCTCAAAGAACACAATGATCTGGACGCCGCCGGGCGTCTGGTGATGTCTCACCTGCGTCTGGTCGTCTCCATCTCGCGCCAGTACCTGGGCTATGGCCTGCCTCACGGCGACCTGATTCAGGAAGGCAATGTGGGCCTGATGAAGGCTGTCAAACGCTTCGACCCCGATCAGGGCGTGCGTCTGGTCAGCTACGCCATGCACTGGATCAAGGCGGAAATCCACGAGTACATTCTGAAGAACTGGCGCATGGTCAAGGTCGCCACGACCAAGGCCCAACGCAAGCTGTTCTTCAATCTGCGCTCGATGAAGCATGACCTGAAGTCCGATGCCGCGATGGCCGACGATGAACTGGCCCTGCGCGAAACCCTGACCTCGAACGAAATTGACGCGGTTGCTGCAAAGCTCAACGTCAAGCGCGAGGAAGTCATCGAGATGGAAACCCGTCTGGCCGGTGGCGATGTGCTGCTGGATCCTTCTCCCAGCGACGACGGAGAGCAGGCCTTCGGCCCCATCGCCTACCTGGCTGATGCCAGCCACGAGCCTACAGCCATGCTTGAATCGCGCCAGCGCGATCATCTGGCAACCGATGGCCTGGTCATGGCCCTGGAGGGCCTGGATGACCGCAGCCGCCGCATCGTTGAAGAGCGCTGGCTCAAGGTCAATGACGACGGCTCTGGCGGCATGACGCTGCATGAGCTGGCTGCCGAATACGGTGTGAGCGCCGAGCGCATTCGCCAAATTGAGGTAGCCGCCATGAAAAAGATGAAAAAAGCGCTGGCCGAGTTTGCGTAAACGCCAACTTGCGCAGCAAGGCTTAAAAAGGCTGAAATGCTGAACCTCAAACCCGGATAATTTCCGGGTTTTTTATTTGTCGAAAGACATGCTGCACTCATGGGCAGCCATCAACCATCAAGAATTCACAAGAGACCTGCCATGCCTATTCGCACTTCGCGCCTCCTGAAGAACCTGTCCCGCCGCAGCCTGGTTGCAGCAGGAGTCGCCATGGTGGCGACAGCAATGGCTCCGGCCACCATGGCAGCCGACAACTGGCCCGACAAGCCCCTGCATCTGATCGTGGGCTTCCCCGCAGGCTCCTCGCCCGATCTGACGGCCCGCGCATTGGCCGAGCCATTGGAGAAGAAGCTGGGTCAGACCATCATCGTGGAGAACCGCGTGGGGGCCGGCGGCAATATCGCCGGCGAATATATCGCCAAGGCTGATGGCTACACCTTCAGCGTGATGATCAACGGCAATATGACCATTGCCAAGATGCTCAACCCTGCCGTGCGCTATGACCCCATCAAGGACCTGCAGCCCGTGAGCCTGATCGGCGTGGCTCCGCTGGTGCTGGTAGCCCCCGCGTCGGCCCCACAAGGCAAAGCCTTCATGGAAGCGGCCGCCAAGGCTGGCGACAAATGGAGCTATGGCTCGCCCGGTGTCGGTACCGTGGGCCATCTGGGCATGGAACTGCTCAAGAGCCGCTCGGCCATCAAGGCCGTGCACGTGCCCTATACCGGCTACCCCCAAGTGTTCAACGGCATTCAGGGCGGCGATTTGAAGCTGTCCATGCTCCCTCCGGCACTGGCAATGGCACAGATTCAGGCCGGCAAGCTGCACGGCATTGGAGTGACCTCTGCGGCACGCAGCCCGCTGGCTCCCGGCCTTCCCAGCCTCAAAGAGCTCGGCGTCAACAACTTTGATCTGGAAATCTGGAACGCCGTGGCTGCTCCCAGATCCATGCCCAAGGCCCATGTGGACAAGCTGGCAGCCGCCGTCAGCGAGATCGTGCGTACGCCCGAGATGCGCCAGAAGCTGTCCATGCAAGGCTGGCAAGCCGTGGGCAGCTCGCCCGAGGGCCTGAGCAACCGCATCCAGCAGGATGTGAAGGCGCTGGGCACCATCATTCGCGAGCAGGGAATCACGGCGCAGTAAACACGCCCCCTGAGCCGCTTTGCGGCTTCCCCCGAGGGGGACGACGGCCTCGCTGCGCGGCGGCGCTTGCTCGCTGTCACGCAGATGAAGTGCGCCTGTTTCCCTCCATCCCACACGCTGAAGCGACTCCGGGTATCAACGAGAGCTACTGCGGCGTCCTTTATCATGCGCCCGACAGGCATGGGTTTACGCTATGCCGTCGGGCGCATTGTTGTATCTAGGGCAGCGCCACCGCTTTTGGAGCCTTCATGGACGCTGGTACCTGGTTCACGCAGCTCAATGCCTGGCAAGTCATGGCATTGGGCCTGGTTTTTTTCGGGGGTATTTATCTGCTGGGCGGCCTGCTCATGGCAGCACTGACAGCGGCCCTCGCGCGCGCGGGCATAGGCAGGCCGCTCGATACGCGCCCGCTCAAGCCCGATCAGCTAAAGCGTGAATGGCGCCAGTCCTTTCATTCCATACTGATCTTCGGCACAGGCATGATCGTTCCATGGGGCTTTCTGCAACTAGGCTGGGCCCAGCTCTCGCCCACCGCCAGCGCCGGGCGCATCGCTGTGGAGATCTTTGCGCTGCTGATCTGGAACGATGTGCACTTCTGGATCAACCACCGCCTGCTGCACACGCGCCGCCTGGTGCGCTATCACGGCGACCATCACCGCTCCGTGGTGACAACCCCCTGGTCCACCTACAGCTTCCACCCCATCGAGGCACTGATGCTGGGCAACATCATCTTGCTGCCCATGCTGGTGCATGACTTCTATTTCTGGTCGCTGGCCTCGGTGCCGGTGTTGAGCCTGATCCTGAATCTGATCGGCCACTCCAACTACGATTTTTTCCCCTCAGTCCCCGACACCCATCCACTGGCCGCCAGCCGCCGTCACCATCTGCACCACGCGCGCCCGGCAGGCAACTATGGCTTTGCGCTGGCCTTCATGGACCAGCTCATGCGCACGCGGGTCGCAGACAACACCCCCAAAAGCTCCAGTCACTGAATGAGCAGGCACCCAGGCCAGCGCCGATATCCAGTCCTGCGCCACTGGCGGGACTGGCAATCCGTCTTCTACATGCTCCTGCTGCCGCTGCTCGTGTGGTGGCAATGGAGGCATGGCTTCAGCTTCATGCTCTACGGCATCGAGCTGTTTCTGACATTGGGAATAGGCGTTATTCACCACAACCACACCCATGTGCGCATGTGGTGGGGGCGCTGGACCAACCGCTTCACCGATTACTGGCTGACCCTGCTTCAAGGCCACCCCACCTTTGTGTTCTGGCCCGCCCATGTGGCCAATCACCATCGATTTCGCCATGGACCGTGCGATCTGGCACGCACCTACCGGCCAGAATGGGGCGGCGATACCAATCATCTGTGGGGCTATCTGATTCACCCGGTGCAGGCGGCTTTTGTGCTGTATCCGCTGTTCTTTCGCTGGCTGAACAATCTGCACCGTCACTGGCCTGGCGCCTTTCGCTACTGCATGGGGCAATACGCGCTGTGGCTGGGAAGCTGGGGCTTCTTTCTCTGGCTGGACTGGCAAAAGGCGTTGATCTTCATCATCGTTCCCCAGTTGCACGGCCTGCACTGGCTGCTGGCTACCAACTACCTGCAGCATGCCCACGCCGATGGAAGGCCGCTGAGCAGAGCACAGCGCAATACTCCAGGTATCGAGCTGAACTACGCGCGCAACTTTGAAGGCCTGGTCAACCCCCTGCTTTTTAATATTGGCCTGCACACCGCGCACCATGAATGCCCGCATGCGCACTGGTCCGAACTGAGCGGACTGCATGAGCGCATTTACCGTCAACGGGTCACACCTGCATTGAACGAAGGTGGCCTGCTGCCTTATATGGGACGCGTGTTTGTATTGGGTCTGGCCTGGCCCGCGGCAAGAACCCAGCCGCAGATGCCGCCCGACGCTGTGAAGTAAAAACCTGTTGAGGATCTATGCCTGTTGCCTATTCCAACGTCTATCTGCAATCTGCCGGCATGTTTCTGCCTGGTGCCCCGGTGGACAATGCTGGCATGGATGCGTTTGTCGCGCCGCTGAACCGCATCTCCGAGCGCATCAAGCGCCGCATCCTGGCCGAAAACGGCATCCAGACCCGTCATTACGCCATCGATGGTGAAGGCCAGACTGTATTCAGCAACGCCCAGATGGCAGCCGGAGCCATCGAGGAGACTCTGGCCCTGGCTGGCAAAAAGCTCGGCGATATCGGCTTTCTGTCTAGCGGCTCCTCAGGGGGGGACGCGCTGATGCCCGGCTTTGCCAGCATGATTCAGGGCGAAATGGCCGCCCCGCCCATGGAAACGCTTTCTGTGCATGGGGTCTGCGCCGCCAGTGTGGGCGCCATGCAGGCCGCAGCCATGGCCGTGGAAAGCGGCGCCCATGCGCTGGCCCTGTCGGTGGCCAGCGAAATGCCCTCGCGCCTTTTCAAGCGTTCGCGCTTTGCAGCCCAGGGCTATGACACCGATTTCGACGCCCACTTTCTGCGCTGGATGCTGTCCGACGGCGCGGGCGCCGTGCTGCTGGGCGGCCCCAAGGCCCTGCCCCAGGCCAACGGACTGCGCCTCAAGCTCAAGTGGACACACCAGCGCAGCTTTGCCGGCGACTACCCCGTGTGCATGCAACTGGGCATGACGGCCGATCGCGGCAAAAGCCATCTGGACTTCCCTGCCTGGAGCGATGCCGAGGCAGCAGGCGCTCTGGCACTGCGCCAGGACATTCGCCTGCTGCCGCATCTGTTCGATGTCTGCATTCACGAATATGCAGCCCTGGCCCACCAGGGCTGGGTGCCCGAGCGCGGCATAGACCACTTTCTCTGCCACTACTCGTCGGAGCGCTTCATCCCCGTTGTCGACGAGCTGCTGGGCAAGGCCCAGCTCAGCATTCCGCGCGAGCGCTGGTGGAGCAATCTGGCCTGGCGCGGCAACACGGGTGCAGCCTCCATCTTCATCATGCTGTCGGAGTTTCTGCAAAAGCAGGGCCAGAGCCTGAAAGCCGGCGACACCGTGCTCTGCTTCATCCCTGAGTCGGGCCGCTTCACCGCAGGCTATATGCTATGGGAAGTAGAGCTTGACACGCAGACACACAAAGCGATTGAGGCCAATTTCCCTCAGGAATCCGTGCACACTACGGCGCAAGCGGATGACGCGCTTCCCGATGTTTCGACCATCGCCGCCCCCCATGACCCGGCCGCTGCGCCATCGCAGCTGGCGCCGCTGCTGACAGAGCTGGCCAGCATCTGGCAGGATTACCGCAGCAATGTCTGGCGCACGCCCCTGCTCCAGCGCATGCGCACGCGCCAGTTGCAGATCACCGACTATCTGCGCTGGATGAGCCACTGGATTCCCCAGGTGCGCGAAGGCAGTCTGTGGATGCGCGAAGGCGCGGCCTCGCTGACCGGTGACTACGCCACGCTGGCCTCACTGATCGACCTGCATGCAGGCGAGGAGCAGAACGACTTCAAGATTCTGCACAGCGACTATCTGAAGGCTGGCGGCACCGAGACCGACATCAACCGCCTGCGCCGCAACCCCGGCGGCGAAGCGCTCAATGCCTATCTGCACAGCCTGGCTGCCACGCCCAACCCGATCGGCCTGCTGGGCGCCATCTACATCATCGAAGGCACGGGCCAGCGCATCGTTCCCAGCCTGCTGCCCCTGCTGCGCCAGAGCCTGCCGCTGCCGCCCGATGCCTTCCGCTTTCTCGAATACCACGGTGCCAACGACGAGAACCACCTGGAGCGCTGGCTGCTGGCCGTGCAGATGGCGCTGGAGCTGGACAGCGAAGGCACGGCCCAGCAGGCCATACTGCAGACCGCACGCAACACCGCAGCCATGTACCTGATGCAGTTCCAACATGTGCTGACCGAGCGATAACTAGAAACAGCAAGAAGCACCGGGAGGATTCATGAAGAACGAGTTCAACGACCATGTCTGGGACGAGCGCGACCCCAGCCCCTGGCTGGCGCTCTACCTCGACCAGAGCACGCCTCTGCCCGATGACGTCAAGGCCGCCTGGCTGCGCGACTGCAGCAGCAGCTCGCGCCAGTTCTTTCTGCCGGCCATGCGGCCGCTGGCGCGGCTGTCCATGATCATCATTCAGGCGCTGAAGATCTTTCTGCCCAAGCGCTGGTCGCACTCCATGCTGCTGCACCGCCTGCTGGCCTTCGGCATGAAGAAGTTTCTCTCGCCAGAGGCCAACTGGCTCATCATGCGCCACTTTCATCTGGGCTCCCAGGTACTGGCCTTCGTCGCCGCCAATGCCCCGACCAAGGTCAGCACCGCGCCATTGATGCCCATGGAAATCGACGATGTAAAGGACGAGCTGTTTCTCAAGCACGACCTCAACCTCTTCAACTTCGTGATTCGCCTGAACAAGGCACTGCGCGAGAACGGGCAGGAACTGGTACCCGTGGCCGAACCCGATTTCTCCATGATCCGCGAGCCCGATCTCAGGCTCGAAGACATGCCGCGCGGACGCTTCAACGTCATCGACCTGCAAAGCGCCATCGAGCTGTACACGCCCATCTACCAGTTGCTGCTGACCGACAACGACTTCTGGCGCGCTAGCAACTCGCTGCAGCTCGACGAAACCGTTGCCATCTACTGCGCCAAGATCCTGGCCTCGCCCGAGCATCTGGTGCTGCTCAACAACAAGCACCCCATGGTGCCGCTGTCCACCCTGTATGCCGCCTACCGTCTGGTGCTGCACGGCCTGTCCACCGAGATGCTGCACTCGCTGCTGACACGCATGGCCAACGGCGAGCACCCTGTCCCCGCGCGCGAGCTGGCCAAGATGCACCGGGCCGCCGAGACGGTGATGGATCAGACCGCCGCACAAAGCTGAACCATGAACCCACAAAGCAACCGCATCACAGGCGTTCGCATCGACGAGCAGACCATCTGGCTTGCACTGGCCGATGGACGTGAACTGGCCGAGCCCATCAAACGGCATATCCGCCTGGAAAGCGCCGCGCCCGATCAAAGGCTGCACTGGGTTCTGACCGACGAGGATCACGGCCTGAACTGGCCGGCGCTGTGGCAGCCATCTCCCGCAGGCATGGTCAGCATCTGGGACCTGGATCAGGACAGTCTCTACAACCAGGCTATGGGCGCGCTGCTCGCCGCCAAATGGGACGTCACCCGGATATCCCCGGTCCAGCATGAGCTGGTGGCTCTATGGCGCATGGAAGCCGATATCAACAACGGCGGCTTTCTGCAGTTTCTGGGCAACTGGGGGCTGGCCAACCATCAGCTCACCCTGCAGGCTCTGCAGGCCATAGGCGCGCCCATCACGCGCCAGTGTCTGCAGGACATGTTTGCGGTGCTCAAGCGCTTCGAAGAGGGCCCAGAAAATGTGGACTACTCCGATCTGCCAGCACTGCTGACGGATGCCGAGCATGAGCAGTTGCAGGAGCTCGAAGAAGCCTTCTGGGACTACCCGGAGCCCCTGAACAAGCTGGTGGTCATGCACTACGGACCCGTCCAATGAAATCTGAAAACAAATCCGGCAAGACCTATTCGCTGGCATTTCGCAAGGCTCTGGTGGACGAAGCACTGAACCGCACACCCGGCGGCGGCTTTCCGGAACTGGAAAAGCGCCACCGCCTCAAGTCCGGAACCCTGTTCGACTGGGTCGAGGAGCTGGGTCCGACACCGCCGCCCGCGCCTTTTTCCGCATTGCATTTCTGGATCGGCAATACGCCGCTGGGCGAGGCGGAGTTTGGCCGCTACTTCGACCATGCAGACAGCTACTGGGAGCTGGAAGTCGAAGATATCGAAAGCAGCAGCGAAGATGTCACGGGCTGCGGCTTCTGCCGGGATCTGGGCAGGAAGTTTCTGTTCGACGAAGACCTGCTGCTGATGATCTGGCTTCCCGAGCCTGGTCCTGTCTCTGCCTTGGTGAGCCACAGCACTCTGGACTCCGACACATCGCTCGCGCTCATCGTGCAGGCCTGCGAGGCCCAGGGCATTCACACGGCCAACGCCATGTTTGTCTATGCCGACCCCACCGAGCAGATCACCGATCCGGACAAACTCTACAACGGACTGAGCTACATCGGTCTTTTTGACGACTGACGCAGCTCAGGCGCTTTTTTCATCTTCTTCATGCAAGACTTGATTGCCCAGATTTCGCAGCAATGGCTGCAGCTGCCGGATTGCCAGGCCGAACACAAGGACGCTGCCAGAACACGCATCAGCAGCAGCGCAGTAGCCGGCTCCATGGATGTCGAATTCTTTGTGCACCACGGCGGTAACGGCGCTTTCTCGGCCACCAGGTATGAGGAGACCATGCAGTTGGACGCGGAGCATCGGCTTCATGCCTGGATCACGCTGCGCGATGCGGCCAGTGAAGTCATACACCATGAAGTCAGCTGCAACCCCGGGCGCTTTGCACAGCTGCTGCATGAGTGGCGTGCAGTGCCTGATGCAGCGCCGGCACAGGTCACCATCCAGGCCATGGCCCGAAGTCCATATACCGACGAGACTGAAGCCTGTGTACCTGCGATGGATCAGGACCTGAACCTCGGCATGCTGGACACGCTTGCCGATGCCGGGCCGGCGCTCGAACAGCTGCAGGCCGATATGGCGGCCATCGACCCCGTGCGCCTGCTTCAATCCTGGCCGCGCGATGATCGCGGACGACCTGCAGCGCGCACCACCGCCATACTCGCGGCTTATGGCCCTGCCACTCGCAAACGCCAGCCCTGCCTGATGGTTCGATCGGTCATGCAGTCAAAGATGCCGGGCTGGCAATTGCTTCTGTCGTCCGAGTTTCTCTACAACTGCCGCCATCAATGGAGTGATGCCCGCTGGCTGTGGTCGCCATCAGAGGCCCCCAAGGACTCGGCTCTGGAGCGCAAGGCACGCAATCTGATGGCACAGGGCAAGGTCAGCGAGGCCTGCGCCCTGTATGGCATCGAGCTGCACGAACGCGTGCGAAGACTTGCCGCCGGTCAGTCATTCCAGCGCTTCTCGCCCGCGCCAGAGCCCTGGGCGCAAGAGCTGCGAGCCGCTCTTCTGCAACTGGCTCCGTGGCGTCTCACGGCAGGCCTGCAACGCATACAGGAGCACCTGATTCAGGCCAACCGCAAGCCGCCCAAGCCCGGCAGCTGGGAGCGCAAGCTGTTCTGGTTCTCGGGCCAGCGCCAACAGGCGCGTTGGGGCCCCGGAGTGCGCTTCGACGAAGCTGGCAAGCCGGTGCTGGACCTGATCGTCACCGCATCCAACGAGCATTTTCCCGAGCCTGACTGGAAGCAGCAGCCACGCTAATCCCGTCAAACCACTGCCAGCCAGTCCCGCACCTGCTCGGCGGGCATGGCGCGCGAATGCAGCCAACCCTGGAAAAACTCGCAGCCGATGTCGCGCAGCAGCTGCAGCTGATCGAGTTCTTCGACGCCTTCGGCCACCACCTCCAGATCCAGTGCATGGGCCATATGCACAATGCCGCCCATCAACCTGTCACGACAAGGCGAGGGAAACAGAAACTCCCGCCCCAGCTTGACGCGCTGCAGCGGCAGATATTGCAGATAGGCCAATGACGAATGGCCGGTGCCGAAATCATCCAGCGCAATCGTCACTCCCAGCCGCGCCAGAGCCTGCAGCACTTCGCTCCCCTGAGCGGGATTGATCATGGCCTGGGATTCGGTTACCTCCAGCTCCAGCCATTGCGGCGGTACCTGATAGCGCTGCAGACAGCTGCTGACCTGCTCGACCAGATTCACCTGCCGCAGTTGATAGGCAGAAAGATTGACCGCTACCCGCAACGGCGTACCCGCCTTGAGCCACAAAGCGATCTGCTTGCAGGCTGCGTCGAGCACATAGTTGCCCAGAGCCACAATCTGGCCCGAGGCCTCGGCCACCGGAATAAAGCGCGCCGGACTGACATTGCCCAGCAAGGGATCATGCCAGCGCAGCAAGGCCTCCACAGCCACCACTGCGGCACTCTCGACCTTGACCTGAGGCTGGTAATGCAGTTGCAAGCCACCATAGCTGAGCGCCATGCGCAAGCGCTCGGCCAGTTGCACGCGTTCGGCCATTTCCTTGCCCATGGCGGGTTCGAAAAACACCGCATGGCCGCGCCCCTGGCCCTTGGCGCTGTACATGGCCATATCGGCAAAGCGCATCAGGTCGTCGCCGGTCTGCGCATCGTCGGGATAAAGGGCAATGCCCACGCTGGCACCAAAATCCAGCGCCAGCCCGTCATGCTTGAAGGGGATGGAGAGCGCCGCCAGTATCTGCTCGCTCCAGAAGCGGGCCCGGGCCGCATTCTCACCCACCAGCAGCACCATGAATTCGTCGCCACCCAGGCGTGCCAGCACGCCCTCGCTGCGCAGCTGGGACTTCAGCCGCCTGGCGACCTCCCGCAGCAGCTGATCGCCTGCGGCATGGCCGTAGCCGTCATTGATGGCCTTGAAGTTGTCGAGATCAAGTTGCAGCAGGGCCAGTGCTTCGCCGTCGGCCTGCGCCAGCTTGAGTTGCTCCTGCAGCTCCTGGCCGAATTGCCAGCGATTGTTGAGGCCGGTCAAGGTGTCCTTGGTAGCCTGGAACTTCAGGCGTTGCTGCATCTGATGCAGCTCCGTCACATCGCGCACAAAGGCTATGGCCAGACCTTTGTCGTCATCGCCAAAATAGCCAAGAGCAATGTCCACCGGCACGGCATTGCCCTGCTTGCGCTGCAGCCACAGCACGCCGCCCAGCCCCATGGGCCGGCGCGATGGCTGGGCGAAGTAGCTGCGCAGGTAATGGCCATGCCCGGCCTGAAACTCGGGCGGCAGCAGCATGTCCAGCGCCTGCCCTTCGAGCTCGCCGCGCCCGTAGCCTGAAATGGCCTGCATGGCGGCATTGGCCGTCACGATGTTACCGTTGCGGTCCACCAGCAAAATGCCGTCCGGAGCGGCATCCAGCGCCTGCTGCTCACGCCGGCTCAGCATGACGGAAAGACTCACCCCCTCCTGCCAGGCCGACATGGCCAGCCGCAGCCGGCGCTGGCAATCCGCCAGCGCTGGTTCAGACACCGGTTTGAGCATTGAAGAAAAAGGGCACTCGGCCATACACGGACTCCAGATATCCACTCTGGCGTCCCTGCGTGCAGCCACTTCCCATGCTGCATCAACGGCCTGCATGCCCAACTCTAGACGAGTCGGATCGAGCCTTGCCAAGTGTTTGAAGTCGCTCACTATGCGCGCGACATCGCATGCTCTCCTTGCGCTATATCAAACACCAACATGTAACAATAAATTTCAAAACCCGAGGCCAATGCCGCCGATGGCGACCGCTTCAGCCCAGCAGTGCCTTCACGTCCTGAGTCAGCAACTGCGGCCCCGCGCCGTAGCGCTCGTACACGCGCAAGCGGCCCTGGGGATCGAAAAGATAGGTACCGGCCGAATGATCGAGGGTGTAAGTTCCGTCAACCTTGCCTGGCACCTTCTTGAAGAAAATCTTGAAATCCTTGGCCACGGCAGCAATCTCCTCTACCGTACCGCTGAGCCCCACAAAGCTCTCATCGAAGTTGGCCAGATAGGCCTTGAGCACCTCAGGCGTATCACGCTCGGGGTCCAGCGACACAAACACGGCCTGCAGCTTGTCGCCATCGGCTCCCAGCGCCTGCTTGACTTCAAGCAACTCCTGCAGCGTGGTGGGGCAGACATCGGGGCACTGGGTGTAGCCGAAGAACACGGCAACCACCTTGCCCGAGAAGTCCTTGAGACTGCGTTTTTTTCCGTGGACATCGGTGAGCGGAATGTCCTTGGCGTAGTCTGCACCCGTCACATCCACGCCCTGAAACTTGGGCTTGCTATCGTCCTTGCAGCCAGTCAATGTCAATGTGGCCGCACCGGCCAGTGTTGCGGCGCCTAAAGCGCCGAGTACGCGCAGCGCACCTCGTTTATCCATGATCGGTCAGGCCAGGTAATGATCCACCAGCAGCGCGGCAAACAGCAGGCTCAGATGGATCAGGGAAAAGCGGAAGGTCTTGCGTGCCAGCGCATCCGAGTAGTTGCGCAGCAGTGCCCAACCATAACCGCAAAAGCCCAACCCCAGAATCACTGCGGCAAAAAGGTAGAGATAGCCGCTCATGCCCACCACAAAAGGCAGCAGACAGCCGGCGAACAGCACCAGGGTATAGAGAAACACCTGCAGCCGCGTGAAGGCATTGCCATGCGTGACCGGCAGCATGGGCAGACCGGCGCGCCGGTAGTCCTCCACTCGGTACAGCGCCAGCGCCCAGAAATGCGGCGGCGTCCAGAGAAAGATGATGAGAAAAAGCAACAGGGCTTCATGCCCTACCTGTCCCGTCATCGCCGCCCAGCCCAGAACGGGCGGCATGGCGCCCGATGCCCCGCCGATGACAATGTTCTGCGGCGTCAGGGGCTTGAGCACCAGGGTGTAGATCACGGCGTAGCCGATGAAGGTGGCCAGTGTCAGCCACAGCGTGAGAGCATTCACGGCCAGCAGCAAGATGGCGGAACCGGCGACGCACAGCAAGGCCGAAAACAGCAAGGCCTGGGAATGCGAGAGCTCGCCGCGTGCCGTGGGCCGCCAGGCCGTGCGCTTCATGCGCGCATCGATGCTGCGCTCGACCAGGCAGTTGAAGGCCGCTGCCGCCGCTGCCACCAGCCAGATGCCTGTGCAGGCCGCCAGCATGCGCCCCCAGTCCTGCCAGCCGGGAACGCCCGGCACGGCCAGCACCATGCCGATGAAGGCGCAGAAGACGATGAGCTGCACCACCTTGGGCTTGGTCAGCGCGTGGTACTGCGCCCAGCGCGAAGCAGCAGTTCCTGCCGCCGAAGCAGCGCCTTTCAACTCCGAGATTTCTGCCTGCATGCGGCCCTCCTCGCTGACTGTGATTCAGATGGCTGGCAGTGCCTTGCGAAAGCAGGCTAAAGCCGGTTTCAACACCTATTTGCGTGCTGCATCGGCCGTAGCCCGTCCGGCCTCGTCCCATGAGGCAGAGGCGCGCAGCAGCCGCTCCAGATCGCGCTTGGCCTTGCCGGCCGTGGCTTTGTCCATGTTTGCAGGAAAGCGCATCATCCAGTGACCCTGCGGATCGACCACATACAGATGCTCGTCCAGCGCATGTCCCGCCTCGGGCTTGAGCCAGTTGCCGATGACTGCAGCGGGCACACGCAGCGTTGTGGCTTGCTCGGCAGCAGGCAGGATTTTTTCAGGCACGGGCTGCTGGTCGCTGATGAGCCAGACCCAGTCCAGCCGGTCTTTTTCACGGCCCAGGGTTTCACGCAGCTGACGCTGCAGATAGAGATGGTCCTGACAGCGCTGCCCGCAGGCTCCGGCACTGGTGCTGAGCAGCAGCCACTGGCCCTTGAGGCTGCTCAGATTCACGCTGCGGCCGTCCAGCGTCTGCCCCTGCACTTCGGGCAGGCCGGGCTGCTCGGCAATCAGCTCGCCATAACTGCGCTGCTGCGAGGGACGCAACACGTAATAGGTGAAGTAGGAGGCCAGCACCGGCGCCGCACAGACCAGCAGCACGGCCAGCATCTTCCAGCGACCGCTTCGCGCCTGCATCTGCCTTGCCTGGCTCTGTGCGGGATCGGGCAGGCCGTGGACCGCAAAGCTCAGCGGTTCATCCCTCGGGCTGCGCTGCGCGGCGGCCGGGGTAAAAGCGTCGGACGAGTTGAAACCAGACATAGAGCAACACCACCAAGACACTGAGTCCGAACCACTGAAAGGCATAGCCGTAGTGCTTTTGCACACCGGCATTGATCGGCGGCCAGTCGCGCAGCAAACCTTCGCTGGCGCTGCCGCTTTGCACCACGCTCAGAGCCAGCAGCGGCAAGCCACCTTGCTGCGCCCACAGGGCAATGTCTGCATTCTGTCGGATGCGCGACTTTTGCTCATCAGGGTCTGCCCCTCCATGGGCCGCTTCCAGCTCCATCAGTCTGGACGGCGGCGCCTCCAGCCGGCCCTCTATGCTGACCAGGCCTGAAGGCGTCTGCACCTCGGGCAGGAGCGCGCGGTCCATGAAGTTGCGTGGTGCCCAGCCACGCTGCACGACGACGACCCTGTGCCCGTGAGGCGCACTCAGTCTGAAAGGCGTGAGCACATAGAAGCCAGCTCTGCCCTGCATCTGTCGGTTGTCGAGAAAGATGGTCTGCTCGGCAAGCCACTGGCCCTGCAGTTGTACGGGTCGATGCAGCAGCGTCGCCTGTTGCGCTTGGCCGATGGATTCGGATGCCAGCGGCACTTCTGCTGCCAGCTGTGCGTTATGCCAGGGCGCCAGCGCCTGCTGGCGCGTGATGGCATCGAAAACAGCCTGCTTCTGCGCTGCCCGGCCCAGTTGCCAAAAGCCCAGCGATGCTGTGACGGCCACGCAGGCCAAGGCCGCCAGGGAGATCAGGAGAAACCGCCAGAGGTCTGGAAATCGGGAAATGCGCACCAGATAATCCGTTCATGAAATTCGTGATCATTCTCGCTTTTCTCGCCATCTTGGCGAGCCTTGGCAGTGCGCTGTTCTTCATGATGCGCAGAGGCGACGGCAGCGAAAGCTCGGCGGCCGACGACGCAGAGCGAAGCCGCAAGATGTTTCGCGCCCTGGCCCTGCGTGTGGCTTTGTCGATTGCGCTGTTTCTCTGCGTTCTGCTGGCGGCCAAGATGGGGTGGATACAGCCCACGGGCTGGCAGCCCGGGCAATAGCCGGTTTGCCTGAGCGCTTCGCGCTCTCAAAACAAAAGCACCTTGCGCTTTCCATTCATTGATTTCAGCACCATTTGATGCTGAAATCAATTCAGGATTTACGCAAGGCGCTTCTGTTTTTGATAGTCTTACATCCAGTACACGAGGATGTAGAGAAAGACCCAGACCACGTCCACAAAGTGCCAGTACCAGGCCGCACCTTCGAAGCCGAAGTGGTGCTTGTCGGTAAAGTCGCCCTTCATCAGGCGGATGGTGATGAAGAACAGCATCAGCATGCCCACCAGCACGTGGAAGCCGTGAAAGCCCGTCAGCATGTAGAAGGTCGAACCGAAAACACCGGAGTTGAGCTTGAGGTTGTAGTCGTTGTAGAGATGGTGATACTCGTAGCCCTGCACGCAGAGGAAGACAAAGCCCAGAATCACCGTCATCCACATGAAGCTGATGCAGCGCGCGCGGTTGTTGATCTGCAGCGCATGGTGGGCGATGGTCAGCGTCACGCCCGAGCTCAGCAGCAGCGCCGTGTTGATGGTAGGCAGCCAGAACGGGCCCACGGTCTTGAAGGGCTCGACAATATTCGCGGGCGACGCCGTGGCACCGGGAGCAACGCTGGGCCACACGGCCTGAAAGTTGGGCCACAGCAGCTCGTTGGCCAGGCTGCCCAGTGCCGGCACCGAGTGCGCGCGAGCCCACCACAGCGCAGTGAAGAAGGCGCCGAAAAACATCACCTCAGAGAAGATGAACCAGCTCATGCTCCAGCGGTAGGACAGGTCGATCTTGCGGCTGTTGAGCCCGGCCTCGCTTTCGCGTGCTGCATCGCGGAACCAGACGAACAGCACGGCCAGCCACCAGACCAGACCGACGAACAGGGAATACATTCCCCATTCGTGACCATTGATCCAGGTGCCTGCGCCCAGAATCACAAAGAACAGACCGATGGCCGCCATCACGGGATGGCTGGATTCGGCTGGCACATAGTAGTAAGGGGTTGCGCCCTGCGGGGTTGCACTCATCACTCGGCTCCTGACTCTGTTGATCGTTGTTTTGACCGACGCTCCACTATCACTTGCACTGCATTCGCCACACCTGTTTCAGCCAAGGCTAAACGACCAGGTTGACGATCCATATCAACGCTAATACCAAGGCAAAAATCGCCACCAGCCCCACGGCAATCACATGCAGCGGCGTGATGCTGGCGAAATCCTTTTCGTACTCCTTGCCCTTGCGCACGCCCAGCATGGCCCAGGCGACGGCAACAATGCTGCGCCAGAATCCGGTCTTCTTGACGTCCTGAGTCATGAACTGCCTCCGGGCGTGACGACCGCAGCCGTGCTGGCATCGGGCGCTGCCGGGGTCTTGCCGCCGACCTCGAAGAATGTGTAGGACAGCGTGATGGTCTTCACATCCTTGGAGATGCGCGGATCGATGACGAAGGCCACCGGCCATTCACGCTTCTCGCCGGGCTCCAGCGTGTACTGCGAAAAGCAGAAGCACTCCAGCTTGTTGAAGAAGGCCGTGGCCTGGCGCGGTGCATAGCTGGGGATGGCCTGGGCGGCCATGCGCCGGTTCTGCACGTTCTGGAACTCATACATCACCGTGGCCAGCTCGCCGGGGTGAACCTGCACCGAACGCATGGCCGGCTTGAAGTCCCAGGGACCGCGAGCATTGGCATCGAACTCCACGGTGATGGTGCGGCTGGTGTCGATCTGGCTGTTGGGCGGAAGCCTCACGTCGCGGCCCGCCACGCCGGCGCCGGGCACCTGCTTTTCGGACAGCGACAGGATGTTGATGCCCGTCAGCTCGCAGATATGCTTGTAGATGGGTATCAGCACATAGCCAAACGCAAACATGCCCAGGGCAACGATCGCCAGCTTGCCCACCATCTTCGCGTTTTCCTTGGCTATGCTCACCTCAAGCTCCTCCACTCGTTGCCATCGGGCTGCCTCAATGCAGCCAGGCCATCTTCACCACAAAGCCGATAAAGAACACGGCAGCCGTGGAGGCCAGGATCAGCCCCAGCCTCAGGTTGTTCTTGCGTTGCTCCTGTGTCGTCATACGCGCCTCCTCAGGCTATCACCCTGGTCGCGGTTTCATCGAGCTTGGGTGGCGTCTCGAAGGTGTGGAACGGAGCCGGAGAAGGCACTTCCCATTCCAGGCCCTCGGCCGCTTCCCAGGGTTTTTGCGGCGCCTTCTCGCCATGACCGCGCATGGCGGGCCAGACGACGAACAGGAAGAAGTACACCTGCATCAGACCGAAGCCAAAGCCGCCGATGGAGGCAATCATGTTGAAGTCTGCGAACTGCATGGGGTAGTCGGCATAGCGACGCGGCATGCCGGCCAGACCCAGGAAGTGCATGGGGAAGAAGGTGATGTTGAAGAAGATCAGCGAGCCCCAGAAATGGATGCGGCCGCGCGTTTCGGAATACATCACGCCCGTCCACTTGGGCGACCAGTAGTAATAGCCGGCAAACATGGAGAACAGCGAACCGGCCACCAGCACATAGTGGAAGTGGGCCACCACGTAATAGGTGTCCTGCAGCTGGATGTCGATGGGCGCCATGGACAGGATCAGTCCCGTGAAGCCCCCCATGGTGAACACGAAGATGAAGCCCACGGCGAACAGCATCGGGGTTTCAAAGCTCATGGAGCCGCGCCACATGGTGGCCGTCCAGTTGAACACCTTCACGGCCGTGGGCACGGAGATCAGCATGGTCGCGTACATGAAGAATAGCTGACCCGTGACCGGCATGCCGGTGGTGAACATATGGTGGGCCCAGACGATGAAGGACAGGATGGCAATCGCCGCCACGGCATAGACCATGGAGGTGTAGCCAAACAGCTTCTTGCGGCTGAAGGCGGGCACGATCTGGCTGACGATGCCGAAGGCCGGCAAGATCATGATGTAGACCTCGGGATGGCCGAAGAACCAGAAGATGTGCTGGTACATCACCGGATCGCCGCCGCCCGCAGGATTGAAGAAGCTGGTGCCGAAGTGGCGGTCGGTCAGCGTCATGGTGATGGCGCCGGCCAGCACCGGCATCACGGCGATCAGCAGGTAGGCGGTGATCAGCCAGGTCCAGGCAAACAGCGGCATCTTCATCAGCGTCATGCCTGGCGCGCGCATGTTCAGGATGGTGACGATGATGTTGATCGCGCCCATGATGGAGCTGGCACCCATGATGTGCATGGCAAAGATGCTGGTGTCCATGGATGGGCCCATCTGCAGCGTCAGCGGCGCATACAGCGTCCAGCCGGCCGCAGGCGCACCGCCGGGCATGAAGAACGAGCCCACCAGCATGATGCCGGCAGGAATCAGCAGCCAGAAGCTGAAGTTGTTCATGCGCGCAAACGCCATGTCGGACGCACCGATCTGCAGCGGCAGCATCCAGTTCGCGAAGCCCACGAAGGCCGGCATGATGGCGCCGAACACCATGATCAGACCATGCATGGTGGTGAGCTGGTTGAACAGCTCGGGGTTGACGATCTGCAAACCGGGCTCGAACAGCTCGGCACGGATCAGCATAGCCAGAATGCCTCCCACCATCAGCATGGTGAAGGAAAACAACAGGTACATCGTGCCGATGTCCTTGTGATTGGTGGCAAACAGCCAGCGGCGCCAGCCAGAGGGCATGGCGTGGTGATGGTCGTCGTGCCCATGGTCGTGACCATGGCCCTCATGGGTGTGGATGGGAGGAACTACGGCGCTCATATTCTTTTCTCCAATCGGTCTCTATACCCGGGGCTTACTTCGCGGCCGTGATGTCAACACGGCGTGCCTGCTGGTCCGATCCTGCCGCAGCCGTGATGGTCTCGGGCTTGCGCAGCTCGATGCGGTCTCCCGCAATGCCGCTGTCCTCCAGCAGCTTGGCCACGGCCTTGGCTCGCTCCTTGGCCAGCTCCGCGTTCTTGTCGGCGTTGCCGGTGGAGTCCACAAAGCCCGACAGAGCAATCTTGCCGTCCTTGTGGGCACTCCAGTACTCGGCCGCCTTCTTCACCGCAGCCTGGGCCTTGTCGTCCAGCACGCTCTTGCCGGTCTCGAAAAAGACTTGATAAGGGCCGGCGTCGCTGGCGGCAGCGGCTGCACCTTGCGCAGGGGCTGCAGAGTCAGCCGCAGGAGCTGCGGGTGCAGCACTGCCTCCGCCTTCAGGGAATTTGCCGCCACGCGCTGCCACGAACTGGGCGGGCTGCACCAGCTGACCGGTCTGGTTGCTCCAGTGGTTCTTGGCAAAGGTCACCACTGCGGCCAGTTCGGTGTCGCTTAGCTGCTTCCAGGCCGGCATGGCACCGTTGGCGCGACCTTCGAGCACGGCGTGCATCATGTCGGCCGTGGGGCCCAGGACCACGGGACTGCCGTCCAGCGGCTTGATGGGACCGGCTCCCTTGCCATTGGCCTGGTGGCAGGCAGCGCAGTTGGCGGCATAGACTTTTTCGCCACGTGCCACCAGATCGGCCAGCACCCAGACCTTGTTCGGGTCATCGGCCTTGGCGGCCAGCTTCTTCTTCTCTCCGGCCACCCAGGCGCTGTAGGCTTCGGCAGACAGCACCTTCACATGGATGGGCATGTAGGCATGCTCCTTGCCACACAGCTCGGCACACTGGCCGTAGTAGTCGCCGGTCTTCTCGGCCTTGAACCAGGTATCGCGCACAAAGCCGGGAATCGCATCCTGCTTGATGCCAAAGGCCGGCACCATGAAGGAGTGGATCACATCGTTGGCCGTGGTGATGATGCGCACCTTCTTGCCCACGGGCACGACCAGCGGGTTGTCGACCCTGAGCAGGTAGTCGTTGGGCGCATTGCTCACATCGCCGCTGTTGGACATCTGACGCTGGGCATTGTCCAGCGTGGAAACAAAGCCCAGGCCCTCGCCCTCGCCGCTCAGATAGTCATAGCCCCATTTCCACTGATAGCCGGTGGCCTTGATGGTGAGGTCGGCATTGGTCGTGTCCTTCTGCGCCACCAGCACCTTGGTGGCGGGCAGCGCCATCAGAATCACGATGATGAAGGGAGCCACCGTCCAGGCCACTTCCACCTTGACCGATTCATGGAAGTTCGCGGCCTTGGCCCCCTGGGATTTGCGGTGCTTCCAGATGGAGTAGAACATCACCCCGAACACCGCGATAAAAATCACCGTGCAGATGATGAGCATCATCCAGTGCAACCAGTGCTGCTCCACGGCAATGCGTGTCACAGGCGGATGCAGATTGAGCTGGTTGACGGCAGGGCCTCCCGGCAGATCCTGCGCCGCATAGGCCATGGAACTACCCCACGCCGCCAAGGCCAAACTCCAGGGAACCAGCTTGGTGGAAATGTTTTTCATCGTTTTCACTTACCTCTAAGCCTCAGTTGTCCACTCGCTCACACCGCTTCGTGCCGCTGCCGGCCAGAAGGCTGTGACACTCACACTACCTCGCGAACTTCAACGCAGCATGCCCCAGAATTTGATAGCACTGTCTGCGCGCATTCACTAATGCATGTACCGGAAACCCATGCCAATCGACCTTGCGTAGGCAGGCCTGACCGGACTTGAAACTCGTACTGGCAAGCGCATCTCACGGCAAGTGCCGGACATGGCTGAAACTGGCCTGGCAGCCAAGACAGAAAGGAAGAAGATGGAACGCCCCTGCACCGCGACAACCGCCGGGCACAGGGATGCGTCAGCGCAGCAAAAGGCTGGCTTGTGGTGATGATGAAATGCGAAAACCGGCCGCTGTCGAACCCGCTGGCCAGTCCCCTTGGCAAAGCGAAACACCCGATATCTCCCCTGGCGGCTTGGGCCGCACTGTCTGGTTTCCTTCAGGCAGGAGAGAAGCCCGAAGGATTGCTGCTATCCATGAAATAACTTGGGGAAATTGTAGGCAGCTTTGTGTCGAATCAATGACCGGAAAACGACAGATGTGCTATCGCAAACCCGTGTTGCGGGGCTGCTTGAGCATGGCCTTCATGTCTTCCAGCGACACGGCGCTGTTGGCTTCCAGACGCAGCTTGGGCTGCGGTTTGTAGGCATGGCCATAAACGATCTCGAAGGTCAGCGAGAGCTGTCCATCGGGCTGCTTGTCGGCCCAGCGCTCCGCCATTTTCTGCAGCAGCCCGGCCTTCCAGCCACGGCCGCGCAGACCGGCAAAACGCCCTGGGTGCAGATTTCGGCCCAGTTCGCGCAGTTCCTGCAACAGACGCTGCGGCGTGGCAAAGGTCAGGGTGATGCGCTCCATGTCCATCACGGGCTCGGCAAAGCCGGAATGCACCAGCATGTCACCCCAGTCATGCATATCGGTAAACGTATGACCTGCCGGCCCCCAGCCCAGTTCGGCGTAGAGCCGATGCAGCTGCTGCACGGTATCCGGCCCGAGGCAGGAGAACATGACATAGCCATCGACCTTGAGTGCCTTGTGCCAGCGCTCGATCAGAGTCTGCGGATCGGCTGCCGTATGCAGCAGCATATTGGCCCAGAGCATGTCCATGCTGGCATCTGCGGGCGCTCCCATCTGCACGGCAGCCCCCTTCCAGCGCGAGAGCTGCCACCAGCGGCTGCCGAGCTTGTCCTGGGCCACGGCCTCGCGGCGGGCTACGGGTTCATAGATCGTGCATTCGGCCTGCGGATAGCGCTCGCGCAGCAGATGGTGAGCCTGCATGCCGCCGCGAACTGGCTCCCAGTGGCACCATTGCTCAGGCGGCTTCACTATCCAGTCCAGTCGCTGCTGCATGCGACTGGCCACCTCTTCGTGCAACCACGGGGATTCGGCCGGAGCGGCCATTTGCCAATGGTTTGCAGCTGCAGAATCAATTGTTGGAGGCAGGACGTGGGACATGGGCAGACAAAAGCAGGCAGAGAGTCGAGCGAGCGAGCCGCTCACCAACTGCCGGAGTGAAGATCAATGCGGCGCGAGTATATTGATTCCATGCCCGACCTTCATGCGACATGGCTTTCACACCTGCGCCGCCAGCAGCAGCGATGGCTGGATGCCTTGCCCAGCCAGTGCGCAGTCTGTGGACGCTGGCCGGGGCCGCGTATCTGCCGCGACTGCCATGCACGCTGGGCCCAGCACAAGCACCGCTGCCACAGCTGTGCCCTGCCGCTGCCGGCTCTGGTCAGCCTCTGCGGCAACTGCCTCAAGCAACCACCCCGACTCAAGCGCTGCACCGCCGCGCTGGACTATGCCTACCCCTGGCAAAACCTCATCACACGCTACAAATTTCAGGCCGATCTGGGGTTGGCGCGCAGCCTGGGCAGGCTGATGGCCAGTCACCCAGAAGTCAGGGAGCAGTTGCGGGCCTGCGATGCCTTGCTGCCCATGCCGGCCTCCGCACAGCGCGTGCGCGAGCGCGGCTTTGACCACAGCCTGTTGCTGGCTCGCTCCCTCTCGGAGCAATACGACAGGCCTTTGCCCTTGCTGAGCGAGACTGTGCAGCGCCAACATCTGGAGTTGCCCCAACATGCCTCCAGCCGGGAACAAAGACTGCGCCAGCTGCGCGGCATTTTCAGCCTCGCCCCGGCTCAACAGGCTCTGGTGAAAGGACGGGAGATTTTGCTGCTCGACGACGTGATGACCACCGGCGCCACGCTGGATGCACTGGCAGGCTGCCTGCTATCGGCCGGCGCGGCATCGGTCAGCGCCGTCGTGCTGGCACGCACGCCTTGACCCATATCCGCCAGTCTGGAACTGCGGAGGCGGCAGCGTGGGTAAAAGCCGGGCTGCACAATAGCGCCCCATGTTTCATATCGTTCTTGTGGCGCCCGAAATCCCTCCCAACACGGGCAATGTCATCCGTCTGGCCGCCAATACGGGTTGCAGCCTGCATCTGATCGAGCCGCTGGGCTTTTCCATGGAAGACCGGCATATGCGCCGCGCCGGACTGGACTATCACGAGTACGCCAATGTGGCCCGCCACGCCAATTGGGACGCCTTCCTCGAAACCTGTCAGCCGCAGCGCGAGCGCATGTTCGCCATGACCACGCATAGCAGCAGCCCGGCCCATGCCATGGAATTCAAAGCTGGCGACTGGCTGGTCTTTGGCTCTGAAAGCAAGGGCCTGCCACCCGAGGTGCGCGCCCAGTTCCCCAACGAGCAGCGACTGCGCCTGCCCATGCTGGCATCTCAGCGCAGCCTGAACCTATCCAATGCCGTGGCCGTGACAGTGTTCGAAGCCTGGCGCCAGCAGGGCTTCGCGGGAGCTGCCCTTGCAGAGCCCAAGACAGCTCTTTAAGTTCCCGCTTATTGTCTCTATTTTCGGAACAATAAGTTGCGCAGCAAGGGGTTTTTCTCGCAATTAGATCGTCCTAAAGTACGACTCATGGACTTGCAGCCGACCGACGATATCCGCCAGGACTGCAGGCCCGACGTACCAAAGGACGAATCATGAAATACGCCAACCGCTTTG
>Ga0209370_1000620_pt1 | contig 43107 bp, 44 predicted proteins | sample AgamicAtPrz_FD_187164 | JGI IMG/M metagenome (GOLD analysis project Ga0209370, IMG submission 187164) | Agave microbial communities from Guanajuato, Mexico - At.P.rz (SPAdes) (version 2) | ecosystem: Host-associated > Plants > Phyllosphere > Phylloplane/Leaf | place: Guanajuato, Mexico...
GCCGAGCGCTGCCGCGCGCTCGGCGTCGAATTCCGCTTCGGCACGTCGATCGACGGCGTGCGCGCGAGCGCCGATGCGATCGACTACGTCGAGACGTCGCAGGGCCGCGTGACCGGCGATCGATACGTGCTCGCGCTCGGTGCCTACTCGCCGTTCGTCGCGCGCACACTCGGCTACCGGCTGCCGATCTATCCGGTCAAGGGGTACTCGGTCACGCTGCCGATCGGCGACACGCACGAGCCGCCCGCGCTCGGCGGTGTCGAGGAGAACCAGCTCGTCGCATGGGCGCGGTTCGGCGACCGGCTGCGGCTGACCGCGACCGCCGAGTTCAGCGGTTACGACACCACGCATTCGCCGGGCGATTTCGCGCACATGCTGGCGACCGCGCAGGCACTGTTCCCGAACGGCGCCGACTATTCGAAGCCGTCGTACTGGGCCGGGCTGCGGCCGATGACGCCCGAGGGCACGCCGATCATCGGCGCATCCCGGCACCGCAACCTGTTTTTCAACACCGGCCACGGCCATATGGGCTGGACCATGTCGTGCGGCACCGCGAAGATCGTGGCGGATCTGATCCACGGCAAGCGGCCCGACATCGACATCACCGGGATGACCCTGCAATGAGCGAACTTCTCTCCCCCTCCCAGGATCCGGGCGTGGGCGCCGGCCCGGTGCGCGACGCGTACGCCCGCTTCGATTTCTCGCTCGACGCCGGCATCGCGCGGCGTGCGGCGATCGGCCTCGTCGTGCTGGCGACCGATCATACGATCGAATACGAGTGGCGGCGTCTGCTCGCGATCGATGGCGTCGCGTTCTACGAAAGCCGGATCGCGAATTCCGCCGAGATCACGGCCGAGACGCTCGCGCAGATGGACGGCGGGATCCCTGCCGCGGTCGAATTGATCCGGCCGGGCGAACGCCTCGACGTCGTCGCGTTCGGCTGTACGTCGGCGTCGATGGTGCTCGGCGAGGAGCGCGTCTTCGAGCGCATCCGCGAGGCGCGGCCCGGCGTCGCGTGCACCACGCCGATTACCGCGGCGCGCATCGCGCTGACGGCGCTCGGCGCGCGCGGCGTCGCGCTGCTGACGCCGTACGAGCGTACGATCAACGATGCGATGGCCGCGTACCTGCGCGCGCGCGGCGTCGATATCGTGCGGGTCGGCTCGTTCGAGCACCGCGACGACAACGAGGTCGCCCGCATCGAGCGCGCGTCGATCGAGCATGCGGTGCTGACGCTCGCCGCCGATCCGGCCGTCGATGCCGTATTCGTGTCGTGCACGAGCCTGCGCATCGTCGATGCGCTGGCCGACATCGAGGCGCGGGCAGGCAAGCCCGTGCTGTCGAGCAATCATGCGCTCGCGTGGCACGCGCTGCGGCTCGCGGGGATCGACGATCCCGTGCCGGGCTTCGGCAGCCTGCTGATGCGCTGATGCATGGCGCGTGCAAGTAAAAAGACGCGCGCAGGCGAATGGCCGCGCGGGCGAATGGCCGATGGATAATGACGCGCGGTGACAACAGGTGGAACCAGGAGACGAGATGTCGACTTCCGTTATGGCTGGCCGGGAGACCGCGGCGCCCACGCGCACGGGCCTCACGGTCAATGAGATTTACGAGCAGTTGAAACAGATGGCCGTGCTGTACGAGATCCGGCCGGGCGAGCGGTTCAACGAGCTGGAGCTTGCCGAGCGCTTCAACGTGAGTCGCACGCCGATTCGCGAGGCGCTGAACCGGCTCGTTGCCGAAAACCTGCTGGTGTTCGTGCCGAACCGCGGTTTCTTCATTCGAGAACTGGAGGGGAAGGATGTGTTCGATCTGTTCGAATTGCGTCGCTCGATCGAGACGACCGCGGTGATGCTCGCGTGCGAGCGCGCGTCGGACAACGACATCAAGGCGCTGCGTCGCTTCTGGAAGCAGGTGATGAAGAATGCCGCGCGGATGTCGTCGGCCGAGCTGGTCGTCAAGGACGAGCAGTTTCACCTGGAGCTCGCCGCGTTGTCGGGCAATGCCGAGATCGGCCGGGTGCTGCAAGGGATCAACGCGCGGATTCACTACGTGCGCTGGGTCGATGTCGATCAGCGGCGCAACGAGGCATTTACCGAGCATCTCGAGATTCTCGACGCGCTCGCCGAACGCGATGCGGCGCGTTGCGCGACGCTGACCGACACGCATATCCGCTGGCGGATGGAGGAGATCACGCGCGTCGTCCAGGCGAGCGTCGTCAAGCTGTACGCAAAATAAGGAAAGGCCGGCGGCAGCGCCTGCGACGATCGCGTGCGGTACGCGAACGGGCAGGGCCGGCCGGCCGACGAGACAAGCAGTCGTGCAAAGGAGGACGGGCCGCCCGGATCGACCGGTGCGGCGCATCGCTACTTGATCGTCACGAGGTGCCGTCATGACACACGGTACGTTGGTCACGCTGTATAAACCCTCCGCGGCGCAGATCGAGCATTTGCTGACCTTGCCCGCGAAAAGCCCCGCCGTCGTCGCGGTCGACAATTCGCCCGTCGCCGATCGCGCGCTGTACGCGCGGCTCGCCGAAGGCCGCGTCGACGTGATCGCGAATCACAATCGCGGCGGCATCGCCGGCGCGTTCAACGCCGGCGTCGAATTCCTGATCAGCCGCGGCTGCGACGTCTTCTTCATCTTCGATCAGGATTCGCACGTTCCGGACGACTATTTCGACCGCATGCTCGCCGGCTGCGCGCGGGTGGGCGACAGCCGCTTCCTGGTCGGCCCGCGGATCTTCAACCGCAATTTCCAGCGCGACCTGCCGTTGTTCACGGTACGCCGCTGGTCCGCGCAGATCACGCCGATCCACGGCGGCGCGCAGGGCCTGCTGTCGTGCTCGGTCATCATCTCGTCGGGCACCGCGATCTCGATCGACGCATATCGCGCGCTCGGCCGCTTCCGCGAGGACTTCTTCATCGATCACGTCGACGCGGAATACTGCATGCGCGCGCAGGCGCACGGCGTGCCGGTGCGCGTCAACGCCGACGTGTCGCTGCCCCATGAACTCGGCAGCCCGTCCGCGCAGCAGCACTGGCCGCGTGTCGAGATATTCGATCAGAGCGCGCTGCGCCACTACTATGCGGCGCGCAACTGCATCCTCGTCGCGCGTGACTATTGGCGGCGCTATCCGGCCATGTTGCTGATCAATCTCATCACGCTCAAGCACGTCGCGTTCGTGCTGCTGCATGCGCGCAACAAGCGTCTGAAGCTGAAGGCGATCTATTGCGGCGTGACGGACGGCCTGCGAGGGCGGTACGGGCGCGTGTGATACGTGATTTATCGCGGTATTGGTGCACAACCAACACGCCATAGAATTCGGATTACTTATTATAAGAGAGGGTTCCAGATGAGCTTGCCTACGCCGATTCACCGCCGCTATACGGGCGCGTTTTCCGTCGCGCCGACGATCTTCACCGAGTCGGGCGAGATCGATATGGCGGGCCAGAAGCGCTGTGTCGACTTCATCATCGACGCGGGAGCGGATGGCCTCTGCATCCTCGCGAACTACTCGGAGCAGTTCTCGTTGACCGACGACGAGCGCGAGCGGCTCATCGCGGCGATCCTCGAGCACGTGGCGGGACGCGTGCCGGTAATCGTGACGACCACGCATTTCAGTCCGACGATCTGCGCGGCGCGCAGCCGCGCCGCGCAGGCGGCCGGTGCGGCGATGGTGATGGTGATGCCGCCGTACCACGGCGCGACGATTCGGTGCGGCGAGGCCGCGATCGAGCAGTTCTACGCGGAACTCTCCGATGCTATCGCGATTCCGATCATGTATCAGGATGCGCCGATGAGCGGCACGCAGGTATCGGCCGCGTTTCTGGCGCGCATCGCGCACACGATTCCGAATCTGCGCTATTTCAAGATCGAGGTGCCGCAATCGGCCGCGAAGCTACGCGAACTGATCGCGCTCGGCGGCGACGCGATCGAAGGGCCGTTCGACGGCGAGGAAGCGATCACGCTGCTCGCCGATCTCGATGCGGGCGCGACCGGCAGCATCCTCGGCGGCGGCTACCCGGACGGGCTGCGGCCGATTCTTGCCGCGTATCTCGCCGGGCAGCGCGACGAGGCAGTCGCCCGCTATGAGCAATGGCTGCCGTTGATCAATTATGAGAACCGTCAGGCCGGCCTGCTGGCGGCGAAGGCGCTGATGAAGGAGGGCGGCGTGATCGCATCGGACGCGCCGCGCCGTCCGCTCGCGCCGCTGCAGCCGGCGACGCGCGCGGGCCTGATCGAGATCGCGCGACGGCTCGACGCGCTGGTGCTGCGCTGGGCACGCTGACGCGACACGCTCGCGGCACGACGTTGCGATTTTCGCCGCAGTCCGTGCGCACGACGCGTACGGGCGGCCTCCGCACTCGATGACCCAACCAAGGAACCCGAAGAATGAGCATGCCGACGATACGCGCGATCCGCGCGCTGACGGTGCGTGGTGGCGGTGCCGACTACCACGACCAGGATGCCGGTCACTGGATCGACGACCACATTGCGACGCCGATGTCGCGCTACCCCGAATACCGGCAGAGCCGCCAGTCGTTCGGCATCAACGTGCTCGGCACGCTCGTGATCGAAGTCGAGGCCAGCGACGGCACGGTCGGCTTTGCGGTGACGACCGGCGGCGAGATCGGCGCGTTCATCGTCGAGCGCCATCTCGCGCGCTTCATCGAAGGGCAGCGCGTGACCGACATCGAGAAGATGTGGGATCAGATGTTCCATGCGACGCTGTACTACGGGCGCAAGGGTGTCGTGCTCAATGCGATTTCCGGCGTCGATCTCGCGCTGTGGGATCTGCTCGCCAAGGTCCGGCAGGAGCCCGTGCACCAGTTGCTCGGCGGCAAGGTGCGCGACGAGCTCGAGTTCTACGCGACCGGCGCCCGGCCCGATCTCGCGAAGGAGATGGGCTTCATCGGCGGCAAGCTGCCGTTGCATCACGGCCCGGCCGAGGGAGAGGTCGGCCTGCGCCGCAATCTCGAGGCGCTCGCCGAGATGCGCTCGCGTGTCGGCGCCGATTTCTGGCTGATGCTCGACTGCTGGATGAGTCTCGACGTGCCGTATGCGACGCGGCTCGCGCACGAAGCGCACGCACTCGGCCTGAAATGGATCGAGGAATGCCTGCCGCCCGACGACTATTGGGGCTATGCGAAGCTGCGCCGCGACGTGCCGCGCGGCATGCTGGTCACGACCGGCGAGCACGAGGCGACCCGCTGGGGCTTTCGGATGCTGCTGGAGATGGAGTGCTGCGACATCATTCAGCCGGACGTAGGCTGGTGCGGGGGGATCACCGAACTGATCCGGATCTCGGCGCTCGCCGACGCGCGCGGCGTGCTGGTGATTCCGCACGGCTCGTCGGTCTACAGCTATCACTTCGTCGCGACGCGGCACAACAGCCCGTTCGCCGAATTCCTGATGATGGCGCCGCAGGCGGATCGCGTCGTGCCGATGTTCGATCCGCTGCTGCTCGACGAGCCGGTGCCGGTCGGCGGGCGGATGAAGGTGCCCGACACCCCCGGTTTCGGCGTGCGCCTGAATCCGGACGTGCGCATGCAGCGCCCGTACGAACACTGAGCGCGCGGCGGCGCGCATCCGCATCGTGAGGCGGGCCGGCTCGAACGGCGGCAGCCGCTGCCGACCGCGCGATGCTCGACGCAGAGGAGAGTGAAATGACGAAGTTGCTCGAAGACAGGATCGTCGTCGTGACGGGCGGATCGCGCGGGATCGGCCGCGCGATCGCGCTGGCGTGTGCGCGGCATGGCGCCGACATCGTCGTCAACTACTGGACGAACCCGCTGCTGCCGGCGCAGGCCGATCACGAGATCGACGCGCTCGTCGACGCGATCCGCGCGACGGGGCGCGACGCGCTGGCCGTGCCGGGCGACGTCGCGCAGCCCGACACGGCCAGCGCGCTGGTCGCGGCGGCGGTCGAGCGATTCGGCCGGATCGACGTGCTGGCGAGCAACGCCGGAATCTGCCCGTTCCACGGCTTCCTGGACTTGCCGCCCGAGTTGCTGCAAAGAACGATGGAAGTGAACCTGCACGGCGCGTTCTACATGACCCAGGCCGTCGCCCGGCAAATGGCAGCGCAAGGGCACGGCGGCGCGATCGTCGCGACCAGCTCGATCAGCGCGCTGGTCGGCGGCGGCATGCAGACGCACTACACGCCGACCAAGGCCGGCGTCCATGCGCTGATGCAGTCGTGCGCGGTCGCGCTCGCGCCGCATCGGATCCGCTGCAATTCGGTGCTGCCGGGCACGATCCGGACCGAAATCAACGACGACGATCTCGCCGCGCCCGGCAAGACCGAGTACTTCGAGCGCCGGATCCCGCTCGGCCGCCTCGGCGAGCCGGACGACGTCGCCGACTGCGTCGTGTTTCTCGCGTCCGACATGGCGCGCTACGTGAATGGCGCCGCGCTGCTCGTCGACGGCGGCATGTACGTGAACCTTCAGTGAAACCGCGAGGCATATGGCCATGGAAACGATCGCCTTCAGGATGCGCCTGCACCCCGGCAAGCGGGACGAATACCTGCGCCGGCACGATGCGATCTGGCCGGAACTGGCCGACGCGCTGCGTGCGGCGGGCATCTCGGACTACTGGATCTTTCTCGACGACGACACCCATCACCTGTTCGCCGTGCTCAAACGGCCGGCCGATCACCGGCTCGCGCAACTCGCCGAAACGGACGTGATGCGCCGCTGGTGGGCGTACATGGCCGACCTGATGGCGACCGGGCCGGACGGGCGTCCGGTCGAGAAATCGCTGGAGCCGATGTTTCATCTGGAATGAGGCTGGCCCGTTCGACGGATCGGCGGCGCTCGACGCGTGCCGAACCGTTGCAGCGGATCATCGTATTGCAAGCACTCACGGAGCCCACATGCAGGTTGTCGATCCCCATGTCCATTTCTGGGACGCCGACGCGCTGAGTTACGGCTGGCTCGATCGCGCTCGACCGGCGTTCTCGGGCGCGGTGGCGGATTTGCCTCGCCGCTACCTGCCCGCGGACCTGCGCGCGGACGCCGGCGCGGGTATCGACGTGCTGAAGGTCGTGCACGTCGAGGCGATCCACGATGCGTGGACGACGCCGAGCGAAGTCGACTGGCTGCAGGCGCTTGCCGATGCGCCGGCGAGCGGCGGGATGCCGGACGGCATCGTCGCGGGCGTCGACCTGTTCGCGCCGGACGCACGCATCCGGCTCGCCGACGCGGCAGCGCATCGCAACGTGCGCGGCATCCGGCAGGTGCTGAACCGGCATCCGGACCCTTGGTACAACTACGTCGACGAGGATTATCTGGCCGAACCGCGCTGGCGAGAGAACTTCGGGATGCTGAGCGAGTTCGGTTTGTCGTTCGATCTGCAGCTGTACCCCGCCCAGGTCGGCGCGGCGCTCTCCGTCATCGATGCACACCCCGACACGTCCGTGATCGTCAATCACACGGGCATGTTCGTCGACCGGACCAGCGTGCACGGCTGGCGCGAATGGCGCGACGGACTGCGCGGGCTCGCGCGGCGGGCGAACGTGACGATGAAGCTGTCCGGGCTCGCGATGTTCGACCATCGCTGGACGGTCGAGAGTTTCCGCCCGTACGTGCTGGAGGCGATCGATGCGTTCGGCGCGGCACGCTGCATGTTCGCGTCGAATTTCCCGGTCGATCGGCTCCATGCCGGCTATCAAGCACTCTGGCACGCTTATGCGGCGATCGTCGCGGGAGCCCGCGACGACGAGCGCGACGCGCTGTTCGTCCGCAATGCGATGCGAATTTACCGGTTGTGAGCCACGTGCCGCCGTGGACGTCAATGAGCGCGTCCCGGCAGCATCAGCCGTGCGCGGACATGGCACCGGTGCTGACTGTTGGTCGGCGCCTCATCGGCACCTGCCCGCGTCAATCGCGCAATGCGGTTGCGACGACGCTCGCCAACGGCGTCGTGGGGCGACCGATCAGTCGCGCGAGCGCGCCGCCATCGTCGAACAGCGCACCGCGCGAGGCAGCCACGTCGGCATCGGCGAGGAGGCTCGCAAGCTCAGGCGGCAACCCGACGCTCGTCAGCACGTCTGCATAGGCGTCCTGCGCAAGATCGTTGTAGACAACGGTCTTGCCGGACTGCCGCGAAACTTCGGCGGCCAGCTGCGCCAGCGTGAACGCATCGTCTGCGGCCAGTTCATACGTCTTGCCTGCGTGGCCGTCAGTCGCCAGTACCACGGCCGCGGCCGCGGCATAGTCCTTGCGCGCGGCGGAAGAGAAGCGCCCGTCCTTCGCGACTCCGATGAACGCGCCATGCTCGAGCGCCGCGGGGAGGGCCATCAGATGGTTCTCGGTGTACCAGCCATTGCGAAGGATGACGGCGGGGAGGCCCGAGGCCGCGATGGCTTCTTCCGTCTGCCGGTGCTCGATCGCGAGTCGAGCGGGCGACGTGTCGGCGTGCAGCATGCTCGTATAGGCAAGCAACGAGACGCCGGCTTCCCCGGCTGCGTCGACCACCGCGCGATGCAGCGGCAGGCGGCCGTTGACTTCGGTCGACGAGATCAGCAGGAGTTTGTCGACACCGACGAACGCGGTGGCGAGCGTTTCAGGCCGCTTGTAGTCGGCCTCGCGCACCACCACGCCACGCTCGGCAAGGTCGCGGGCCTTCGTGGGATTCCTGACCGCCGCGACGATCCGGTCGGCCGGCACGGTTTCAAGCAATGCGTCGATCACAAGGCGCCCGAGTTGCCCGGATGCTCCCGTTATTGCATACATGTTCATTCTCTCCGTGTATCGGTAGGTGAGGCTCCAAGTGTAGGGGCGACGGTTTCCGTTGGAAACCACCTATCTATCGGTTACCATCATTTTCAAGTAACCAAATGGAAACCATCCCCGGGACGACGATGGGCTTGAGAATGCGAAAGAAGGTGGAGCCGCTTCCCGGCTGCCCGATGTCGAAATGCATGGCGTTGATCGGCGGCCTCTGGACGCCCGAACTGATCTGGTGCCTGAGCAATGGCCCGCGTCGGTTTTCGGAGCTGCGGCGCGACAACCCGACCATCACCGCGAAAGTGCTGACCGGCAGGCTGCGTGACCTCGAGGAGCGAGGCGTGATCCGGCGAAGCGTGTTGCCGACGTCGCCGCCGTCCGTGGAATACGAGTTGACGTCGCTGGGCCAGGAACTGCTGCCGGCGATTACGTCGATCGTGGAGGTCGGGTCGCGCCTGCTGCTTCGTGACCGGCGGCGCTAGCCGTTCGCCACCGCGCGGGCTACCGCGCCCCCGGCGAGCGCATCCGCTTCGTATTCGGGAACGGCTCGCGCTGCATCGGCCCTTTGACGCGTTCGCTCATCGCGCCGCGGATCCAGCGGTTGGCCAGCTCGTGATGAAAGCGCGGATGCCCGTGCAGATAAAACCCGTAAGTGATGTGGGGAAGGGCAGTGGTAGCAGTTTGACGTTCACGAACTCCGCCAAGCGCCGCCCGACGGTTTGAGGCACCACATGCGATCATGTCCGACCCGGCGACGACGAACGGCACGCCGATAAAGCGCGGCGTACGAAAGCGGACGTCGACGCGAATCCCGAGAAACAGATCGCCGGGTATGACATCCCGCCGGCGCAACGCTTTACGCGTCTTTCAGCCAGGGCATTTCCACGGGCGACACGACCAGTTGCCGGAATTCGCGTTTCAGATCGAAGATAAACCCGACCAGGATCATGGAGTCGGCGTAAGGAATCGGAAAGACCTGCGGATTTTCCGGGGTACGCAGCGGGCGCTCCGGCGTGTCCGCTGTCGCCGCGGCGTTTTCGCGAACGCTTTCCAGGTCGTCTGCCATGGCCGGGCCGCCGGCTTTCAGCACACGGTTACGCAGCTCGCTGAAGGGTTCGATGCGCGCGGCGTCTTCGTGGTATTCGGGCACTTCATAAACGAACCAGGACATTGTCGTCTCCCATGAGAAGGGGCGCTATTCTAACGCTACGCGAGGCCCCACCGAAAGTCGGCCAGGAGCGAAGGCGTGGATGCCACGGCCTCGCGCGACGTGTCCAAGCGTACACCGACGACATTGCGGTCAGTGGCGGGACGAGCAGCCGAAACCAGGGGGCGCGGAATGGCGCGTCGACCCCATCGTTGTCTTGCGGCGCGAAAACCGGACGTACCGTGTATTCGCGCCCGTGCGCTCAAGCGCCCGGCGTAGCCGGAGCCGCAGCTTTCGGAGAGACCTCGCGCGCTTTTTCGAGTGCACTCGCGATCGAGGCGTGGCGCACCTCCTCGCTGCGCCCGAGCCCTTCAGCGACGATGAACTCGATATCTTGGACACCCAGGAACGTGAACACCGAGCGAAGCAGGGTCTCGGCATGCTCGAACGCCTGATACGGGGAGCCGTCGCTGTAAACATTGCCGCGCGCCAGCGCGACGATCACGCGCTTGCCCTGGGCGAGACCGATCGGTCCGCTCTCACCGCGCGCGAAGGTCTTGCCGCGCACGACAATGTGATCGATCCAGGCCTTGAGCTGGGTGGGAACGGAAAAATTGTAGAAGCCCGCCCCGATCACGACGACGTCGGTTTCGAGGAACTGCTGCACGTCCTTGCCGGCGTCGAGCGTCATGAACGCGTCGAAGGAGAGATGCGGGAGCGTTTCGCTGGCAAGATCGCGATAGGTGACATTCACGGCGTCGTTTGTCTCGACGATCCGCTCGACGATGGCGGCAGAGAGCACGCGGCTGGCCGAGTTTGCGCCCATGATGCTGGAATCGAGATGAAGCAGGTTCACTGGATGCCTCCGGTGTGGATGAGTGACCGGCACTATGCTATGTAACTGCAGGCGATCCGCCAAGAACGCATATTTTTAGGACTAAGTCAGATGGATATGCCCACCCAACCAGGCGTCAGCACCCGATGCCACGAAGTCGGCAAGGTGCTCGCCATCGTCGGCGACAAATGGACGGTGATGATCGTCAGAGCGCTCGTCGAGCGGCCACGCCGCTTCAACGAGATCAAACGGACGATCGGCGGCATCTCACAGCAGATGCTCACGCGTACCCTGAGGGCACTCGAGCGTGACGGCATGGTCAGCCGCACGGTCTACCCGACGGTGCCCCCACAAGTCGAATATGCGCTGACGCCGCTCGGACAAGCCCTGGCCGTGCCGGTTCGCGCGCTGGGCGCGTGGGCAGGAGAGCATCTCGAAGAGATCGAGAACAATCGGGCACGCTATGATCAGCGCAAACATGCTCCCGCCAAACGAAGCGGCTCAGAGCAGGCGTGACGTTTGGCAGGAAGAGGACGGCTCGCATCGTTCGAAGCGCGACAAGGTTTGCATCCGCAAGGCCTTGGCGAAGAGACAAACCGATAAGAGCGGCCGGGCCGGGTCAAAATATCTATCCGACCCTTTTTGATTGATAATCAGCATTATGTAAAATTGATTCCTAATAAAATCGGCAGACGGCGGACGCGTTTGGAAAAGAATGGTTCTGCCACTGCTGTGAGCCGCCGGATCTCGGCGAGCTACCGAAGGTGGCGCGCCGGCTCGGGTTTATTGCGGAATCAAGAAGCGGTCTCGATCTCTGGCCTTGGCGATCCACGACGGCGGCTTGCCTCGACCACTCCAGGTGGCGCGCCGCTCTTCGGATCCGGATATTTCGGCACAGAGGGAGTACGCAAGTGCAGAGGCGCCGCGAATGAACACAATCCCTCTGCCATGGCGTCACACCAGAAGGCGCCTATCTACTTACTGTTACGCTCTTCGCCAGAAGAACAATCCAACCTCCATATACAGGCTCGATTTCAACGAACACTTTCTCGCCGCGCTTGATCGCAGCGACCTCGCGCTCAACTACCGGTAGCCAGATTGCCTCATTCATTTGGTCACGGGGCACCCCTGACAGCAGAAGCGCTAGCGAGGTCCGATAGTCATTCGGATTACTCATTAAATCCCATAGGAAAACCCTGTCAACGATGCTTTTTTCGCAGAACTTTTCGGCGACAAAACGCTCGACTCCTTTCGCAACTAGGGTGAAACGCTGCTTGGCTTGTCCGCGGAAGGAAATGCTGACACCATTATCGTCCTCGGTAAGGACGATCCCAGTGACATGAGCTTCTACGAAATCAGAGAAATCGGTCATTGATGAACTCCTGTTTGTCATGGCCTGCGGGGCCATGGAGGATAAGGGCGCCCTCGCTCCTCGCGCTCTCCCCCCCGGCCATTCATGCACATGATCGACCTCATTGCCTTGATGCGGTTTGTCATAATCGCGCAGCGGCAAACCATCCGGTCCGTATTCACGTCCTCGACGCGGCCCTTCGTCGATCTGTTCGATCTTCGATTCGAGGTCGTAGTCGGTGAAGTTGTCGGCTTCGACACTAGCAATGGATTTTTCTCCAGCACGCCGATGATGATGGCTTCCGTTGCATCAAATGCGCCACGGCCTAACGGAATAGCAACAATCAAAACAAATATTTAATAAAGAAAATTTCTGCGATATTTTTAATTCAGGTTCACGTCGCTCCCCCGCCCATTTTTTACCTCGCGCCACGTCCTGCGTGGCGCGAATATCACACCCTCCGCCGCCACACGCCGCCGATGCGCCGCCCCGTTGCGTCCAGCGCAGCCGACTCGATCATTTCAAATCCCTCACCAAATCCTGACTTGATTAACGACAACGACATAAAAAATTAATCAAATAGAAAATATCTTGTAATTATAAAAACCACCTCCTAGCATCCCTCTGCTGTTCGCGACATGTCTTGTTTAAAAGTCATCACTTGATGCATTCCTCGAACAAACCCATTCATAACCTGGGGAATTACATGAAGAAACTGTCTCGACTGCTGCCCATCACCGCGATTACCATCGCGAGTCTCAGCGCTTTTGCCCAGGCCGGCGACCCGCCGGCCGCGGTCGACAAGGCGCTGCAACTGATCCAGCAGAACCCGGCCGCCTTCAGTGTGGCTACCGGCGGCACGGCACGCACGTTGAAGTTCGCGGGGCCGCAAGCAACCGCACCGACCGATGGCGATCAGTTCCAGGTACGTGACGTGATCGTCGATCCCGACGGCACCGAGCACGTGCGCTTCGACCGGTTCCATGCGGGCCTACCCGTGATAGGCGGCGACGTGGTCGTCCATTCGAGCAAGGGGCAACTGAAGCAGGCCAGCGTGACCCAGCTCGCGCCGATCAATCTCGCCGGCACGATTGGCAAGGTCGGGAACCGCGCCGTGATACGCAACGCACCCGACGTGGGCGCGACGCGGGCCAGACACATCGCGGCCGCGCGCTTCAACTCGGACGTGCGCCGCGTCGACGACGCGGAACTGGTCGTGTTCGCACGCGACGTCACGCCGACGCTGGCCTACGCGGTACGCGTCTACGGCAAGTCGACCGACACGCACGGCGACGCCGTGCTGTACTACGTCGACGCACGCACCGGCGCCGTGCTCGACGCACAGGACCTGATCAAGACCGCCGCCGCGACCGGCACCGGCCGATCGCTGTACTACGGCAACCTGACGCTCACGACGGACCAGACCGGCACGAACGCGTACCGGATGCTCGATCCGGGCCGCGGCGGCGGCTCGGTCTACGATGGTCGCGGCCTGAGCTCGGACGACGTCGAGCAAGCGACCGACCTGCCGATCTTCACGAGCAGCACGAACGTGTGGGGCAACAACACGACCACCGACCGGCAGACCGTCGCGGCAGACATCGACTACGGGCTCGCATTGACTTGGGACTACTACAAGACCACGCACAACCGCAACGGCATCTTCAACGACGGTCGCGGCGTGAAGAGCTACGCTCACGTGGTGTTCAATACCGGCAGCGGCACGACCGGCGCGAACGCGGCATGGCTGTCGTCGCGCGTGATGGCATACGGCGACGGCGAGCCGGGCACGCGCCTGCCGAAGCCAGTGGTGTCGGTCGACGTCGCCGGGCACGAGATGAGCCACGGCGTGACCGAGGCCACCGCCAACCTGAACTATTCGGGCGATGCAGGCGGCCTGAACGAGGCGACGTCCGACATTTTCGGCACGCTCGTGAAGTTCTATGCGAACAACCCGAACGATCCCGGCAACTACGTGATCGGTGCGCGCGTCGTGAGCGGCGGCCTGCGCAAGATGTACAAGCAGGATCTCGACGGCCGGTCGTTCAGCTGCTATCCGTCCGGCGGTTTCTCGTGGTCGAATCCGCGCCACGATCCGCATTTCACGTCGGGGGTCGGCAACCGCTTCTTCTACCTGCTGTCGGAAGGGCCGTCGGTGCCGTCGACCGACACCGGCCTGTCGAGAGCGCAACTGGTCTGCAACGGCGACACGACCTTCAGCGGGCTGGGCCGCGACAAGGCCGGCAAGATCTGGTACCGGACGCTGACTGTTTACCTGAACGCCAACTCGAGCTACCCGAACGCGCGGCGTGCGTCGATCCAGGCGGCAAACGACCTGTACGGCGCGAACTCGGCAGAAAGTGCGACGGTCGCGCGCGCGTGGAGTGCGGTGGGGGTGAATTGACGGCGTGCAGGTGAACGCGTCGAACGCCGGACGTCGCGTGGCGAGGCCTCGCTTCGGAGGAAAGCGATTCGGTCATGGTCACGCGGCGCTCGAGTGAATGACGGGAACGTGCGAACCGGCCGCCTGTACGCGCAGGCGGTCGGTGGCCGCGCGGGTTTCGCATCACCCCACCGCAACCAGCGGATTGAACGACGTATCCCACAACGGCGCGACACGCGCCGGCCCGTCCAGAACGCCAATGCGGGCAAACACGTCCGCGACTTGCTGGTGCTGCGCGACCACGTCGGGCGTCACCGGCAGCAGCGCGTAATCTTCGCTGCGCTGGTCGAACATCGTGACGAGATCGGCAACCGGCACGCGCGTCTCGCGATTCTGCGCGAGCGCATAGTCGCGGAAATGCCCGTTCGCCCACGCATACGCACGTCGAAACCGCAGCAGCAGATCGCCGGTCGCCGCGCGGCGATGCGCATCGTCGAGCGTGCGCGGATTCGCATACACCGGAAAATTGCCCGACAGATAACCCTTCCCCGTCTTCAGCACGCGCGCGCCGTAGCGATTGCGCGCGAGCTGGCCGTTGTAGCCATAGATCGCCCACGCGTCGATGTCGCCGCGATCGTACGCGGACAGCCCGTCGGTCGGCGACAGGTTGATCGGCTGGATGTCGTCGAAGGTGAGGCCGGCTTCCGCCAGTTGCCGATACAGAAAATAGTGCGACGTCGTCGCGCGCACGTAGCCGACGCGCTTGCCCTTCAGGTCCGCGATGCTACGGATCGGCGTGTCCTTGCGCGCGAGCGTGACCTGGTTGTTCAGGTCTTCGCGCACACGCGAAATGAATCTCACATTGGCTTTCTGGCGCGCGGCGAACACGGCCGGAATTTCGCTGCCCGAACCGATATCGAGCGCATCCGCGTTGAGCGCCTCGATATGCAGCACGCCGTTGTTCAGTTCGCGCCAGTCGATCCGGTACGGCGTATCGTCGAGCCCGGCTGCCTGCAGCAGCGCGCGCCAGCCGCCCTTGTAGGTCGCGACGCGCAACGTCGTGCGCGCAAGATCCGCATCGGCGGCCGGCGCGGCAAACGCGGCCAATGGGCGTGCCGCGACTGCGGCGCTAGCTAACAGCAGGCGGCGACGTACCGCCGACATTGACGACATCGGATGCTCCTGTCGATCGGATGGAAAGCGAAACCGCCGCGTCAATGCAGCGCCGGAAAGCCGTGGCGCTCGGCCAGCAGTTCGAGGATGCGGCGCGCGTCGGTGACGAAGCGCACGTCGCCGAGCGTCTGCGCGTCGTCCGGCGCGGGCCGGTCGCGGCCCAGCACGAGCACCGGCAGACCCTGGTGCGCGTCGTCGAGCGCGTCGATCACCGCGGGCCTCGGCCGCTCGAAGCCGACGCGCTTCACGTCGATACGCGTGGCGAGATCGGGCGCGCTCGCGAGCAGCCCTTCGATCGGCAGCCCATGCGGGCAGACGAAGCGCTGGCCCGGATGCTTCGGATCGGCAAAGCCCGGTTCCAGCAGAAACAGTACATCGCGACTCATGTCAAACGGCTCCTTTCTCGTTGGGCGCCCCATCGGGAAGCGCGCGTATCCGTGCGCGCTGCTGTTCCCGACGCATGCCGGCCAGCTGCCGGATGCGAGACTCTACCGTCGTACCTCGCCCGGCCCTACCAACGTTTTGCGGAATCGATATGCGAACGCGCATAGCGCAACGGCCGGTCGTCGCCTAGCGGGCCGTTGCGTAAACGCATCGTGATGCGAACGACGCGTACTACGCACATCGAATGATTTCATCGATCGATATGACCGCACCTGTACGTTTTCGGCGGGCGACGTTCGCGGTCCGCACGATGCGTTCGCCGCAGCAGGCGTGCCGGACGCAATCGCGGCACACCTGCCGGGCCGGCAGCAACGCACATTACAAATCGGCCGCGCAGCGATTTACAAACCACGGATCGGCCGTTCATCGGCGCGTCCGTCGTCAATAGCATCGGGATCCTCGCAAACGTACTGATAAAAACAGAGGATGGTCATGATCAAAAAAACGGTAGTACTGGGTTTGGTTTCGATCGGTTCGGTCGGCGCGCATGCGCAGAGCTCGGTGACGTTGTACGGGGTCGTCGACGCCGGCATCGCGTATACGAACAACCAGGGCGGCGCGAGCAACATCCAGCAGACGAGCGGCAAGCTGAGCGGCAGCCGCTGGGGCCTGAAAGGCGCGGAGGATCTCGGCGGCGGCCTGCAGGCGGTCTTCACGCTGGAAAGCGGGTTCCGGCCGAGCGACGGCGGGCTCGGCCAGGGCGGCCGCCTGTTTGGCCGGTCCGCGTACGTGGGCCTCGGCCAGAAAGGGCTCGGCACGCTGACGTTCGGCCGTCAGTACGAGCCGATCACCGATCTCGTCGCGCAATACTCGGGGGCGGGTTTCTGGTCGCCGGCCACGCACGTGGGCGACAACGACAACCTGAACCAGAGCTTCCGGCTGAACAACGCGGTGAAGTTCCGCAGCGACACGATCGCCGGCTTCACGGCCGACCTGCTCTATGCGTTCAGCAACCAGGCCAATGGCGGCGCGGGCACCGGATTCTCGAACAACAACGCGTGGGGCGCATCGGCGAACTACGTGAACGGCCCGCTGTCGATCGGCGGCGGCTATGTGCGGTTCAATCATCCGAATGCGACGTCGAATACGAGCGGCGCGGTGGGCGGCGCGACCTCGACCACCGGCAACGACTATAGCGGCGCGTTCTTCTACGGGCTGAACGGCGGCGTGCTGAAGCAGCAGATCGGCGCGGCAGGCGCGAACTACGCGCTCGGCCGCGCGACGCTCGGCTTCGCGTGGAGCCACACGCAGCTCAACTATCTCGACGGCTCGTCGCGCAAGTTCAACAACTACGACGTGAACGCGCGCTACCAGCTCACGCCGGCGGCCACGCTGATCGGGGTCTATACGTTTACCGACGGGCGCGCGAGCGGCCTGCCGGGCACGAGCGGCCAGACGCTGAAGCCGCGCTGGCACCAGTTCACGCTCGGGTTCGACTATGCGCTGTCGAAGCGCACCGATATCTATGTGTCGGGCATCTACCAGCTCGCGGCGGGCGATGCGAGCACCTCGACGTCGGGCGGCTATCGCAAGATCGCGGCGATCTCGAACATCGGCAGCGCGTCGTCGACGAACCGCCAGCTTGCGTTCGTCAGCGGGCTGCGCGTGAAGTTCTGACGGCACGCGCATCGGGCGCGGCGCGATAAGCAAAGCGGGAATCGTTGTTTGCCGCGCCGCGCCCGGTTGCCGAGAATGATCGTTTCCCCGCGCGCGGCTCCCGTGCGCAACATGCGTTCGACCATGACCGATTCCCGTTTTCCTCCCCGTGCGCCGCGCTCCGGCCGGCGCGCGGCGCTGCGCCAGCTCGCCGGCGGCTGGGCGGCGGCGATGCTGCCTGCCGGCAGTGCGCTCGCGAGCCAGCCGCTCGACGTACCGCCGTGGACGCGCGCGCCCGGTGCGCCGCTGCTGTCGCCACCGTACGGCGCGCCGGGGCAGCACGAGCGCGACGTGATCCGTCGCAGCGCTCGCACGCCTGCGCTGCCCGGTTCCGGCTCGTCGATGACGCCGCTCGCCGACCTGTTCGGCGACATCACGCCGAACGGGCTCGTCTACGAGCGTCATCACGCGGGCGTGCCGGACATCGATGCGCAACGTCATCGCGTCGTCGTGCACGGCCTCGTGCGCGAGCCGCGCGTCTTCACGATCGACGACCTGCTGCGTTTTCCGTCCGAATCGCGGATCCACTTCCTCGAATGCTCGGGCAACACGGGCAGCGAATGGAACGGCCCGAGCGGGCTGCCCGTTCAGTTCACGCACGGGTTGCTGTCGTGCTGCGAATGGACCGGCGTCCGGCTGTCGACGCTGCTCGATGAGACGGGCATCGATGCCGATGCACGCTGGCTGCTCGCCGAAGGCGCGGACGGCGCGGCGATGACGCGCAGCCTGCCGCTCGACCGGATCCTCGAGCGCGCGCTGGTCGTCTATGCGCAGAACGGCGAACGGCTGCGCCCGGAGAACGGCTACCCGGTGCGGCTGATCGTGCCCGGGTTCGAAGGCAACACGAACATCAAGTGGCTGCGACGGCTGAAGCTGGTTCGCGCGCCGGAGATGACGCGCGAGGAAACGTCGAAATACACGAATCTGCTGCCCGACGGCTGCGCGCGCCAGTTCGTGTTCGAGATGGACGCGAAGTCGGTCATCACACGGCCGTCGGCCGGCCATCGGCTCGCCGCGCACGGCTATTACCCGATCAGCGGCTACGCGTGGTCGGGCCGTGGCCGGATTCGCGCCGTCGACGTGTCGACCGACGGCGGTCGCACATGGCGGCCGGCACGGCTCGCCGGCGACGTACGCGACCGCGCGTTGACGCGCTTCGAGGCCGACTGGATATGGCGCGGCGAGCCGGCCGACCTGCAAAGCCGCGCGACCGACGAGACCGGCTACGTGCAGCCGACCCGCGACGCGCTCGTCGCCGCGCGCGGTCTGAACTCGCAGTATCACTACAACAGTATCCAGAACTGGCGCGTCGGCACGGACGGCGAGGTGCGCAATGCGTAAGCCGCTCGCTTGCCTGCTTGCAGCCTGCGCGATGACGTCGAGCGCGTTCGGCGCCGGCTTCGGCCTCGGCCAGCCGATCGACCGCGCGGCGCTCGCCGCGTGGGACATCGACGTCGCGCCCGACGGCGCCGGCCTGCCGCCCGGCGCCGGCACGGTCGCCCGCGGCGGCCACGTGTTCGCCGACAAATGCGCGATGTGTCACGGCGCCGGCGGCGAAGGCGGCGTCGGCGATCCGCTCGTCGGCGGCACCGGCTCGCTCGCGAGCGCGAAACCCAAGAAGACGGTCGGCAGCTTCTGGCCGTACGCGACGACGCTGTTCGACTACATTCGCCGCGCGATGCCGTACAACGCGCCGCAATCGCTGAGCACGGACGACGTCTATGCGGTCACGGCGTACGTTCTCCACCTGAACGGCATCGTGCCCGGCGACGCCCGGCTCGACGCGCGCACGCTGCCGCGCGTGCAGATGCCGAACCGCGACGGTTTCGTGCCCGACCCGAGGCCGGGCAAGCTATGACGCGTCCCGCTCCGCTTGCCGCCGCATCGGCCGCATCAGGCAGCCCACCCGCGCGCATCGCGTCGCACCTTTCAGCAAGGACACCTTGATGAGCGATCCCTCCGTCGCCGCCCCGCTCGCGCCGTCGCCGTTCGTCGATGTTCGTTCGCCGGCGGATTTCCCCGATAGCCCCGTGTCGCGCACCCTCGCGCAGCCGCTGATGCTCGGGCTGTTCCTGCCGATCCAGGCCGGCGGATGGAGCGCGTCGACGCTGCCGCGCTCGACCGACTGGACGTTCGACTACAACGCCGATCTCGTGGCCCGCGCCGAAGCACTCGGCTTCGATCTCGTGTTCGCGCTGTCGCAGTGGTTGCCGAAAGGCGGCTACGGCGGCGTGTTCGACGGCCAGGCGCTCGACTCGTTCATGACGCTGGCCGCGCTGACCGCGCGCACCGAGCGGATCATTCTCGTCGCGACGAGCCACGTGCTCTACGGGCCGTGGCATCCACTGCATTTCGCGAAGTTCACCGCGACGCTCGACCACATTTCGCGCGGGCGCTGGGGCATCAACGTGGTGACCGGCCACCGTGCGATCGAGCACGAGATGTTCGGCTGGAACCGGATCGAACACGATCGACGCTACGAGATGGCCGCCGAATTCCTCGATGCGGTCCAGCAGTTGTGGGCGCAACCAGATAATTTCAGCTACACGCCCGAACTGTCGAGCTGGCGGCTGGGCGGCGCATTCGTGACGCCGAAGCCGCGCTACGGCCGCCCGCTGCTGATCAACGCGACGGGTTCCGATGCAGGCATCGCGTTCGCCGCACGCTATTCGGACATCGTGTTCGTCACGAGCCCGGCCGGCCCCGACGCCGAACGCGCGATCGATGCGCTGCCCGCGCATACCGCACGCGTGAAGGCGGCCGCCGCCGCGCGCGGCCGCACGATCCGCACACTGCTCAATCCGCTCGTGATCTGCCGCGAGACGGCGGCCGAAGCGCGCGCGTACCGCGACGCGATCGTCGCGCATGCCGACGAAGGCAGCTTCCACCGCTTCGACAGCGACGCGCACGCGTGGCGCGGTGGTTTCGAGCAGCGTGCGCAGGCCGCCGCGCGCGCGATCGGCGGCAACATCTCGATCACCGGCTCGCCCGAAGAAGTCGCCGATACCATCGTGCGGCTGCACCGCGCGGGCATCGACGGCATCCAGTTGAGTTTCTACGACTTCAAGCCCGATCTCGACTTCTTCGGCGAGCGCGTGCTGCCGCTGCTGCGCGAAGCCGGCTTGCGGCGTTGACGTCGTCGCCGCTGAAACCCGGCGCGGCGGCGCAGCGGCAATCGTCAGCCGCCGTCGTCAGAACACGCGCCCTTCGGTCAGGTGCGTCGTCACGCCGTTCAATTCGTAATCACCGATCACGCGCGCCTTGTGCAGCAGCGGGTTGTGGCTGAAGATCGTGCGCAGGTTGCGCCAGTGGCGATCGAAGTTGTGCTCGCGCGCCGTCGCCGACGCGCCGCCCACTTCGAACAGCCGCTCGGCCGCATGCAGCGCGAGCTTGCTGACGATCAGTTGCGTGCGCGCGGTCGCGAGCGCGCTGTCGAGCACGAGCGCATCCGCATCGGCGGCGCCTGCTTCGATCGCGTCGGCGGAGCGGTCGAGCGCGCGCGCGTTTTCCCGCACGAGCGCGTCGATCGCATGGCTATGCGCGGACAGCTCGCCGACGATCTGCTGGATGAAATGATCGTCGCGCGCGGTCGGCGCCGGGCTGTGCAGTGCGGGACGGCCGTGCGCGAGCACGTAGCGGCGCGCGTCGGCCACCACGTTACGCACGATGCCGGCGCCCGTCGCGACCAGATGAAGCTGCCGCAGCGCGCCGCAATGACGGCCGACGAGCGTCGATCCGTCGCGTGGGGCCACTTCGTCCGCGAACACCTGCACGCCGTTCAGCAACAGGCTGCCGCTCGCGGTCATGCGCTGGCCCATGCCGTCCCAGTCGTCGAGCACCTGCAGGCCGTCGCGCGCCACGGGAATGATCACCGCAAGCGCGTCGCCCTGCTCGTCCTCCACGTTGATGCGCGCGAAATCGGCAAACGCGGTGCCCGTCGAATAGTATTTGCGGCCGGTTACGCGGTAGTGGTCGCCGTCGCGGCGCAGCACGGTCGTGTTCTCGCCCGGGCGCGACGTGCCGCGCTCGGTCGACGCGCCGCCGAAGATCGCACCGGCCAGCACGCGCTCGAGCTGCACGTCGTTGAACGCGGTGCGCGGCGACAGCCGCAGCGTCTCGGTCTGGTCGTAGTGGATGCGCAGCGCATGCGCGAGATTCGAATCGGCGGCCGCCAGCGTCGCGATCGTATCGAACAGGTCGACCAGCGTGCCGCCCAGGCCGCCCCGTGCGACCGGAATCCGCAGCGCGCCCAGCGAGGAGCGTCGGAAGATCGCGAAGCCTTCGAACGGCAGTTCGCGACGCGCCTCGCGTTGTGCGGCGTCCTGCCCGATCGCGGTCGCGAGATCGGGTAGCGCGGCAAGCGCGTCGCGCAATGCGTCGCGCGGATCGACGGCATCACGGGCAGTCATTCGGCAGGTCCTTGTTCGGGGAGATCGGGGGGTGTCGCGGCAACGCGCGACAGGGCGTCCGTTACACGGCGTCTGTTACACGGCGTCTGTTACACGGCGTCTGTTACACGGCGTCCACAAAGTATAGGGACGCACCCGCCGCCCGTGAAAAGCCGATTTCAGCTTACGTTATGCATGCCCCGGGATTGACCGCAGACGGACGTGTCAGTGCTGAATACCCCAGCGCCGCACGGTTACGCGCTCGAGCGTATCGAACACGAGGTTCTCGACCAGCAACCCGATCACGATGACGGCCGCGAGGCCCGCGAACACGCGATCCGTATACAGCTCGTTGCGGTTCTGGAAGATGTACCAGCCGAGCCCGCCCTGCCCCGCGCTCGCGCCGAACACGAGCTCGGCCGCGATCAGCGTGCGCCACGCGAAGGCCCAGCCGACGCGCAGGCCCGACAGGATCGACGGCAGCGCGGCCGGCACGAGGATCAGCGCGATCTGGCGCAGGCCCGTGAGCCCGTAATTGCGCCCGGCCATTTTCAGCGTGGCGGGCACGCCGACGAAGCCGGTATAGATGCTGAGCGCGAGCGGCCACAGCACCGCGTGCACGAGCACGAACAGCAGGCTGCCGGTGCCGAGCCCGAACCACAGCAGCGCGATCGGCAGCAACGCGATGGACGGCAGCGGATTGAACATCGACGTGAGCATCGTCAGCAGATCGCGGCCGATGCGCGTCGATACCGCGAGCGACGTCAGCGCGAACGCCAGCAGCACGCCCAGCGCATAGCCGCGCAGCAGCACCGACATCGAGATGCCCGTCTTGACGAGCAGTTCGCCCGACTCGATGCCCTGCACGAACGCGGCCAGCGTCGCGCCGAAGGTCGGGACGAGCAGATCGTTCGCGACGATGCGCGCGACGATCTCCCACACGGCGATCAGCACGAGCGCGATGACGCCGCGGCGAAACCACGCGGCACCGGCGATGCGGCGCAGCAGCGGCGTGGGCGCCGCGCGTTCGGCGGCGGGCAGCGCGTCGAGCGTGCGCGTGTATTCGTCGCGCACGGGCGGCAGCGGCGGCAGGGCCGGATCGATCGCACTCATGATGCGGCGTCCTCCGTCGTCGGTACCTGTGGCGCGTCGGTGTCGAACAGCAGGCGGTGGATCCGCGCGACGTTGTCGCGGAAGTCGCCGGTATCGACGTTGTCGAGCGAATGCTCGTGACTGTTGAGCTCCGCGCGCACGCGGCCCGGATGCGGCGACAGCAGCAGAATCCGGTTGCCGACCACGAGCGCCTCCTCGATCGAGTGCGTGACGAACAGCAGCGTGAAGCGGAACTCGTCCCACAGCCGCAGCAGTTCCTCCTGCATCTTGCGGCGCGTGAGCGCATCGAGCGCGGCGAACGGCTCGTCCATCAGCAGTACGCGTGGCTGCATCGCAAGCGCCCGCGCAATCGCGACGCGCTGCTTCATGCCGCCCGACAGCGTATGCGGATAGGCGTCGGCAAACGTGCCGAGGCCGACCTTGTCGAGATAGTGCAGCGCGCGCTCGCGTGCTTCGGCGCGCGGCAGCTTCGCGGCGGCGCGCAACGGAAACGCGACGTTCTCGACGACCGTCTTCCACGGCGGCAACTGATCGAATTCCTGGAACACGACGATGCGGTCGGGTCCCGGCCCGCGCACGGGCCGGCCGTCGAGCGCGATCGAACCCGAGACGGGCTCGATGAAGCCGGCGATCGCCTTCAGCAACGTGGACTTCCCGCACCCCGACGGGCCGAGCAGCACGAAGCGGTCGCTGCCGTACACGTCGAAACTCACCTGATGCGTCGCACGGACGATCCGCGCGCCGCTGCGGTATTCGAGGCTGACCTGGTCGATCGCCAGCAGGCGTTCGCTGTGCGTGCCGGCCTGCGCGGCATTCGTGGCCGGGCGATCGCCGGCACGCGTATCGGGCACGGCGGATGCGGCCGGCGACACGCCGCCACGTGCCGCATACGGCGGCAACCAGGTTCGGGGAGAAGTGGCGTTCACGATCGAATCTCTTGCGGGAAAAGCATCAACATACGGCCGGGCACCGTGCGGACCAACCATCGATTGCGCATATCGAAACCGCGTCGACGCATAAGCGTCGATCGCGGCGTCGCAGCATCGGCAGCATCGGCGCCGCTCAACTGCCGCCGGCCGTCGCCGGGTCGTCGAAGAAGTAATCGCGCCACGACTTCGGTTCGTTGCGGATCGCGCCCGTGCGATGCATGAACTGCGCGAGCGGCAGCGTATTCTGCGGCGCGGTCTTGAACTGCACCTGCGGATTGCGCAGGATCTTCAGCAGCAGCGCGCGATCGATCTTCGACCCGTTCACGCGGATATAGGTATCGGCCGCGCGCTCCGGATCGGCCGCGATCTGGCGCGCGGCTTCGGCCAGCGCGGCGACGAACGCGCGGTAGGTCTTCGGGTTGTCGTCGCGGAATTTCTCGGTCGCGTACAGCACCGTCGCGGAGCTCGGGCCGCCGAGCACGTCATACGAATTCAGCACGATGTGCGCGTTCGGGTTGCCGGCGAGTTCCTGCTCCTGGAACGGCGGATTGCCGAAGTGGCCGGTGATCACGTTGCTGTTCGCGAGGATCGCGGCCGTCGCGTCCGGATGCGGAATCGCCTGCGTCAGCGCGTCGAGCTTGTCGAACTGCTTGTCGCCCCACTGCTTCGCGGCCGCGTACTGCAGCACGCGCGACTGCACCGACACGCCGACCGCCGGCACCGCGATACGGTCCTTCGCGCTCAGGTCGGCGATCGTCTTCACGTTCGGGTTGCTGCTCACGAGGTAGTACGGAAAATTGCCGAGCGACGCGACACCCTTGACGTTCTGCCGGCCGCGCGTGCGATCCCACACGGTCAAGAGCGGACCGACGCCCGCGCCCGCGACGTCGACCGCGCCGGACAGCAGCGCGTCGTTCACGGCCGCGCCGCCCGACAGCCGCACCCAGTCGACCTTGATGTCGAGGCCGGCCTTGCGCCCTTCCTTCTCGATCAGTTGCTGGTCGCGCGCGACGTTCAGCATCAGATAGACGACGCCGAACTGCTCGGCGATGCGGATGCGGCCTTCCGCGTGCGCGGCCTGCGGGATGACGGCGCCCGCGAAGGCGAGCGCGGCGGTGAGCGTGGCCGCCAGCGCACGACGCGCCGGCAAGAACGAAAACGACATCGGAACTCCGGTCAGGATGGGGCGGAAATGAATGACGCGGCGCGCGGCTCAGAAAGGCGCGTCGCCTTCGATCGTCGTGCGGTACAGCTTGCGGCGCAGGTGGTCGGGCGTGCCGGCGGCGAGATGCATCAGCGACCGGTTGTCCCAGAACACGAGGTCGTGGTCACGCCATGCGTGCCGATACAGGTGCTCGGCGCGCACGCTGTGCGCGAACAGTTCGTCGAGCAGCGCGCGGCTTTCGTCGTCGGGCAGCCCGACGATGCGCGTCGTGAAATGCTCGCTGACGAACAGCGCCTTGCGGCCGGTTTCCGGATGCGTGCGCACGACCGGATGAACGACCGCCGCGACCTGCGCGATCTGTTCGGGCGACAGGTTGGGCCGCCACGGGCTGCGCGCCTGCAATTCCGCATAGCGCGCGAGATACGTATGCTCGGCGCGCCGCCCTTCGACGGCGCGACGCAGGTGCGCGGGCAGCGTGTCCCAGGCAAGATGCATGTTCGCGAACAGCGTATCGCCGCCTTCCGCCGGCAGTTCCTGCGCGTGCAGCAGCGAGCCGAGGCTCGGTTTTTCCTTGTACGACAGGTCGGAGTGCCAGAAATGGCCGGCGTCGCCGAGCCCGACCGGTTTGCCGTTCTCGACGATGTTCGACACGATCAGCACTTCCGGGTGGCCGGCCAGCGCGAACTGGTGCAGCACGTGGATCTGCAGCGGGCCGAATCGGCGGCTGAACGCGATGTGCTCGTCCGGCGTGATGCGCTGGTCGCGAAACACCAGCACGTGGTGATCGAGATGCGCGCGGTGGATGCGCGCGAAATCGTCGGCGCCGAGTGGTTGCGACAGGTTCAGGCCGATCACCTCGGCGCCGAGCGGCGCGTCGAACGGCACGATGTCGAAATGCTGCGCCGCGCCGTCCGGCCGCAGGGCGGGATGCCCGGCGGAAAGCGTTGCGGCGTCGCGGAGGGTGGTAGTCGTCACGGCACGGCCCTGATTCGGTCAAAACGCGAATCTACGAGGGCGTGCCGGCGTGCGTCAACGAAGCGATTCGGATACGTTTATCTGCTGCGGTGATAAAGATCGCTGCTCGCGCATACGGCGCCGATTGGAGGTGGAATCGGGGTGGAATCGTCCGTCCGGTGCCGATAGCGGGGGATCAGCCGCATCGGCCGTCTCGCGTGCCGCATCGGGCGACGCGCTGTCCTGGCGGTGACTGTCCTGGGTCAGGAATTTCTCCCTGTCCAGATGCTGACTGCGTTGCGCCGCACCGCGACGGGCGACGCGGCGGCCCGCAACGCTTGCAGCAAGCGACATGCCGTCATCCGGCTACCCCGTCGCATCGCGAGCGAATGAATCCGCTAAAGAAATGACAAGCGGCGCGTCATCCGGCGCAGCCTCGGCAACGCGCGTGGCAGCCCCGACGCGAAACGCAACGCGGCACGCGTGATGCTCGGAAGGGCATGCCGGCTGCGCGCCGGCGCCCTTTCGACGCCGAGGAGGACGATCATGAGCGCGACGCACGCGACACCGAACGACGACGATATGACCGGCACGCCGGATATTCCGCCGCCGGAGCCCGACGACGAGCGCCACGACGATCTCCCCGACTTGCCGGACCCGACCGAAGTGGGCGAGGACGGTTAGCCGATCGCTGTGCGCTGCGGCCCGATCGCGCACGTCGCGTCGTACGATGCGACGTGGGCCGGCCGCGCGCCCCTACTGCTTGTTGCCCGGCTCGCGCGTACGCTCGCCGTACGTGCCGTTACCGCAATGCGGGCACTTCGGGATCGGATGTCCCGCCTGCACGTGCGTCGACCGATGGCATTTCTCGCATCGAAAGTCACCGGTCTTTTCCGCCTTCTCGCCTGCGTGCGCCGTCATCTTCGCCTCCTTCCCACTAGCGATTACCCCCGCCTCACCGCGTGCGCCGCCTTTCGTGCGCGACTTCGCCGGTCGGCATCGCGTCGACGTCCTGCAGCGGCTCGCCCGGAATGCGACGCTTCGCGGACTGATCGGCCGGCAGATCCGCCGTCTGCCCGGCGCCCTCGTCCGCCGCCCTGCTGCCCTCGGCGTCGAGCTGCTGCTCGGCCCGCTGCCAGTATTCGTCGGCCCGGCCGTCGGGCGCGCCGTCCGCCTGCCACAGCCGGTACGCACGCTCGCGGACCTGCGTTTCCCTGTCTTCGTTCATGTCGTTCTCCGTGTCTGCCATGGCCATCACCGATCCGGGCGCGACGGCGCCGACACCGCGCCGAGCGTCGACGACATCGCGCCGTCCGCGGCGGTCGCCAGATCGCCCAGCGCGACGATACCGACCAGCCGCTTCTGCCGGTCGACCACCGGCACGCGACGAATCTGCGCGTCTTCCATCTTCTTTTGCACCGCCGAAATGTCGTCGTCCTCGTAACACCAGTTCGCCGGCCCGCTGACGACACCCTCGACCGCCTCGTCCGGCGGCACACCCATCGACACCGCGCGCACGACGATGTCCCGGTCCGTCAGCATCCCGATCAGCCGCGTGCCGTCGCATACGGGCAGCGCGCCGACGTTCAGGTCGCTCATCAGCCTGGCCGCATCGCGCAGGCTCTGCGTCGGGCCGATGGTCGCGGCGTCGCGTGTCATCACTTCCGATACACGTGTCATGTTTCGCTCCTGGATAAACCGCCCACGGCGGCCTGCTGCACGAGCATCGCGCGTTCCGGCGGCCGCGCGCGTCAGTTCTCCGTCGAGCAGCGGACCGACGTCAGGCCGGCCGACTCGACGATCCGCATCAATTGCTTCAGCATCACGTCGGCGCCACTCGCTTCGCGCCACTGCACGAACAGTTCTTCCTCGCGCACCGCGCGCGCGGCCGCTTCGCAAAAGCCTTTCGTCCGGCACGTGAAGCCTGCGTCGCGCAGCTTCGCGGCCAGTTGTTCGCGCCCGGCCGAACCCGGCGGATATTCGATCGTGACCAGCGCGGTCCTGGTACCCGCCAAGCGCCGCTCGACGAACCGCAGCGGCCAGACGACCAGCAGCGCGAGCACCAGCCCGAGCGCGCCGAGCGACAACTGGCCGCCGCCGATGCACAGCCCGATGACCGTCACGAACCACAGCGTCGCAGCCGTGGTGACGCCGGACACCAGGCCGTCGCGATGAAGAATCGCGCCGCCGCCGATGAAGCCCATCCCGGTCAGGATGCCGAGCGGCAGCCGCATCAGGTCGAGCACCGAGAACGCGCCCTCCGGCTTGCCCGCCTGCAGCAGCAGCGCATTGACCTGCAGCATCGACAGGCACGCGGCAAGACAGACGAGCATCGTCGTGCGCAGGCCGGCCGTCTTGCCGGATTCGCTGCGGTCAAGGCCGATCAGCCCGCCCGCGACCAGCGCCAGCGCGATCCTGGCGAGAACGTCGTGCCATTGCAGTAAGACCGGCATCGGTTCCATGTGCCCTCCCGTGCAAATCGTCGTGTGTCGGGGTGCGAACGCCGCCGACGACGCTGGACGGTCGCAAGGAACGGGCCTCCTTTCTGGGGAGGGCGGCGCGTGTAGTGGGTCGGACGGAATTGTAGAAAGGGGCGTTCCGCGAGCACCGTGCGACGGTGACGAAGGTGTTTGGGCCGGGCCTGTTCGCGGAACGATCGAGGGTCGACGCTCGGCGCGCGGAACGGCGGCGGACTGACTGCCGCGGCGGACATCCATCGGGCGCCGTCGTCGGCGTCGCCGGTCGGGCACGTGCACAGGCGGCCCGGGCATCCACTTTCTCCGTATCCGATCGGATACGAACATCGTCTCTGTGATCCTTTCTCGACGATCCGTTCCCGATCGGGAACGAAACAACGCCCGACCGGCGAGTTGTGCAACACTGTTCCCGATCAGATACGAAGCACGGAGAACGCCATGTCGGAGTCCCGGTCCGTCGACACCATCGGCGCACTCACCCACCTCATTCGCGCGGCGCGGCTCCAGCAGGGGTTCACGCGGGACGAACTAGCGAACGCGACCGGCCTGTCGCCGAAATTCATCAGTCAGGTGGAAGCCGGCAAGCCGACCGCGCAAATCGGCAAGGTCATGCAGCTGCTGAGCGAGCTCGGCGTGCGCCTGTACGCCGAGTCGTCGATCGAGATTTCCGAAGCCACCGTGCTGAAGGCCGCGAAACGCCGCAGGAGCAGCCACGGCGGGTAGAACGCGGATCGCCCCGCCAACGGCGTGCACATGAGCAACATCGAGCACCCGGACGCCGAGGAACGCGATGGGTGGATTCGATCGCAGCGATGCCGGTCGCCGAGATGGGGCGCGCGCTGCGACACCCGCACGGATGGCATGCCGGCGCGAGTATCGAACCGCCGCCGATACCCGCGCGGCGCCCGACCCGGCGAATGCCTGGGCGTCAGCGCCGCACGGCAAAGGCATCGACGCCCGTCGCCGCCGCGGACCACGCCCACAGCCGCGCCGCGTCCTCCGGATCGATCGCATGCGGCCGCACACCCGATTCCTCGTTGCCGCGCGTCACTGTCGCGACGTCGCAATCCTCGCAATAGACGCCGCCGAGATCGGCCAGGCGCGGCGACGTCGCCGCCCATACCTGGGTTGCCGCACCCTGCGCAGGTGTCTTGAAAGTCGGATCGATCGGCACGCCGTGCTCGTCGATCCAGCCCTGCGCCATCATTTCCTCGCGCGTCAGATGACGCTGCAGCGGCGTCGCGATCTTGCCGGGATGCAGCGAATACGCGCGAACGCCGAATGGCGCACCGAGCACGTCGAGCTGCACCGCGAACAATGCGTTGGCGGTTTTCGACTGTCCGTACGCCAGCCATTTGTCGTAACCGCGCGTGAACTCGATATCGTCCCAGCGGATCGGCGACAGTCGGTGCCCGAGCGACGACACCGCGACCACGCGGGCGCCGTCGCCGTGCGCGAGCGCAGGCAACAGCCGATTGACGAGTGCGTAGTGACCGAGATGATTGACGGCCAACTGCGCTTCCCGACCGTCGCCGACGCGGGTCTCGGGGCAGGCCATGATGCCCGCGCTGTTGATGACGATATGTACGTGGCGCCGCGCGTCGACGAACCGAGCGGCGAATGCGGCCACGCTCGCGGCGTCGGCGAGTTCGAGCGCCGCGATCTCCACGCCGGCGATGTCGCGCGTCGCCTCGCGCGCGGCCGCGACGCTCCGTGCGCCGACGACGACGTGCGCGCCGGCCTGCGCCAGCGCGCGCGTGGTTTCGAGCCCGAGGCCCGAATGGCCGCCCGTGACGATCGCGGTCTTGCCGCGCAGGTCGAGACCGACCAGGACGTCGCTCGCCGTCGATGCAGCGTCGAATCCGGAATGAAGGGGTTGCTGCCTGCTCGTCATCGAAGGCTCCAGGAACGGTGCGCGAAGCACGCGGCCGCCCATCGGCCGCGTCACTGCACGAGCCCATTCTCCGGCGGCGCATCCGGACTGTGAATACAATAGAATCCGGTTTTTCGTCGAGATCGTCCGGGGATTGCGCGTGGACCCGCTATCGGAAGTGCTGTCGCTGCTGGAAACGCGCGACTCGTTTTTCACCGGCCTGCGGGCCGGCGGGGGCGGTCGACCTGCCCCCGCCCGACGGGATCAAGTTCAACGCGGTGGTCGAAGGCAGCTGCTGGCTGACCGTCGACGGTGCGGGGCCACCCGTCCGGCTGCGCACGGGCGACTGCTTCCTGCTCGCCGCGCCGCGGGCATTTTCGCTGGCGAGCGATCCGTCGGTTACGCCGGTGCCGGCGGCCGACATATACCGGCATATCGACAGCGGTATCGCGCACTATGGCGAACCGGCCGATTGCTTTCTGATCGGCGGCCGCTTCGCCTACGAGGAAGGCATGCCGCTGCTGCTTGGTAGCCTGCCGCCCGTGGTGATCGTGAGCGGCGATTCCGAACCGGCGGCGGTGCTGCGCTGGTCGCTGCAGCAGCTCGCACGGGAATTCGGCGCGGCGTCGCCGGGGGGATCGCTGATGGTTCGGCATCTCGGACACATGATGCTCGTGCAGATCCTGCGGCGCTATGTGGACGCCGGCGCGAACGGCGATGTCGGGTGGCTGGCCGGGTTCGCGGATCCGCGGGTGAGCGCGGCGCTGGCCGCGATTCACGCCGCGCCCGAGCGACGCTGGACCGTCGACACGCTGGCGGCCTGCTGCCATGTGTCGCGTTCGACGTTTGCGCTGCATTTCAAGCGGCGGCTCGGGTTCGGGCCGCTCGAATACGTGCTGCGATGGCGGATACAACTGGCGATGCGCGAACTGCGCCGCTCGAGCGCGTCGATCTCGGCGATCGCGCAGCGGCTCGGCTACGACTCGGATAGCGCGTTCGGCCATGCGTTCAAACGTATCGTGGGCTGCTCACCGCGCGCTTATCGTCATGACGTGACGAAGGAACCGGGCACCTAGCGTCGTTACGGCTCTCGTCGGGCAATTTTCACAAACAATCAGTAAAATATTTTACGAATTTAGCGTCACGATGAAATCATGGAAATGAATATAAAAACAATAACGTGGATTGATGATTTTTTTGAAATCAATGAATTTTCTTGAAATCACCTTGTCCTCCGCCTAGAATCCGCTCTCATGCAATCAAGCGTTAAACACAAGCAGAGCCGGGGGTGTCATGAAATCAACGGAGGCGGAGCAATTTGGGGCGTTATCCGATCTTTACGAGGACATGTTTGAGTGGCCGTTTAGAAAATATTTCGAAGCACCCGCGGTTCAAAACGTTATCGGTGATCCACGAAATTCGGCCATTATCGATTTTGGGTGCGGAGGAGGAGGCTATACCCGTATATTCAAGAAGCTCGGCGCCCCACGGGTTGTCGGATACGAGCCGACCGACGGCATGCGAGACGACGCGAGGCAGCGAGCCGATCAAGAGTGTCTCGATATAGAGTATGTTTCGGAGCTTACGCCGGATCTCGTTGGTCAGTTTGATATTCTGCTCAGTATTTACGTACTCCCTTATGCCACCGACACTGCGCAACTCGACGCCATGTGCGCGGAAATGGCATCGCTCATCCGCCCTGGCGGACGGTTCGTCGCCGTGACAATTAATCCGGATATCCATCCGACCCCTGCGTACTATGAGCAGTACGGCTTGCGCTTCACGCCGTCCGATCCGCACAAGCCGGATTATGCAGACTGCAGTCGCTTGACGCTCGATTTGAACCATCGAGGGTATCAAGGCAGTGTTTACGCATGGTATTGGAAAGCTGCTTCCATCAAGAAGGCCTTGAACGGCGCGGGGATTGATTCGATAAACTGGCACCGCCTGACATCGTCGGAACCAAAGCGCGACGATCTGCGCGACTACGAGGAATGGCCTCACGCAATCGTGATCGAAGGGAAAAAGACTTAGCCCAAAAAATCACCGCATCAACCAGAATCAAGCCCGCCTTAAATCGACCCCAATAGTCGATTGGAAATTCAATTTTCGTGCTATTTAAAAACTAAAAGATCCGCATTCTCGTTTGTTGATCGGGGGACCATCATGATTTCCGTCGGAGATTTTGATTTTAACGCTTCCTGCGATGACGATGTCTACAAAAACACGACCGGAACCTTGATGATGCACCTCAAGCGTTCCGGCATTCGCGATGTCGACATTATTGCCGAGCAGATGGACGCTCTGCGGCAGAAGCAACTGCGCGAGGGTATCTACAGTTTCGACTCATTTTCCTGCCTTGGCAGCGATGCGTCGGCTCCCATCGCAACCTCGCTGAACGAAACGCCGCATGATTGCTCGATCTGGTCGACCAATCTGTACCTTGGCTTGAATCGCCATCCGAAGGTAATCGAGGAGGTCGTCGGCGCGGTTCGCCGAATGGGCACCGGCTGCGGAACGTCGGCGATCTCCGGTGGCATGAACGTCCTGCATCGGAAAATCGAGGCCAAGCTGCAGCACTGGCTCGGCAAGGAATCCGTGATGCTGTTCCCGACCGGCTTCACTGCCAATATGGGCGCACTGGCCGCCCTGTGCCAGGAAGACGATCATGTGCTGATCGACGATGAGTCTCACGCTTCGATCCGCGATGGTATCCGTCTATCGCCAGCGAGGCGCTGGATCTCGTTTCGACACAATTGCGTCGAAGATCTGCAGTGCAAACTCGAAGTCTCGCAACAGGAATGCAAGGGCAAGATCGTTGTGATCGTCGAATCGGCCTATTCGATGAGTGGCGATATTTGCCCGCTCGCGAAAGTCGTTGCGCTGAAGCAGCGCTACGACTTTCTGCTCTTCGTCGACGAGGCTCATTCCTTCGGCATTTACGGCGACGGAGGACGGGGCCTTTGCCATCAGGAAGGCGTTACCGCCCAAGTCGATTTCATTGCGTCCACTTTCTCGAAGGCCACGGCCTCGATCGGCGGCTTCGTCGCAATGGCGCGCCGGTTTGCGTCATATTTCCAATGGAGCGCCAACGCATATGCATTTCAGGCGTGCTTTACCCCGGCGGACGCTGCAGCCGTGCTGGCTGCTCTCGAAGTGATCGAAACGGAGCCCGGTATCGCGCGCGAATTGCACGAGAAGAATCGGTACATGCGTTTCCGGTTGCAGCAGGTTGGTTTTGACCTGAGGGACAGCCAGACCCCAATCGTCCCGATCTATATACCGGATACCAGAAAGCTGCTGCGGATATGTTTCGATCTGTACAAGAACGGCGTGTTTTCGGTGCCGGTCGCGTATCCGATGGTAGCGGAGAATGACGGACGCATCCGATTCATTGTGAACGTCAGGCACACGCGTGAGCAGATCGATCGCACCGTCGATCTGCTGGGCGAACTCGCCGCCAGGCACGGACTGTTTGAAGCTCGATCCAGATCGGTCGCCAATGGCTGATTCGCGCCGAAGGAAGGAGGACTTATGGAACAGTTCGATGTCGTCGTCATTGGCGCCAGCGTAGCCGGTGCACCCACGGCCATGCACCTCGCACGCCTGGGGCACAAGGTGCTGTTGATCGACCGGAAGCAATTTCCGCGCGATACGCTGTCAACCCATTTCATCTGGCCGCGGGGGGTGTCTTATCTGAAGCGTTGGGGTATCGCGGACTCAATTTTGAATCGAACCCCGAACTTCACGCATATGGAGGTGACGATCGAGGGCATCAGGATGTCTGGCTCGATTCCGCTTTCGGATATCGAGCAACGCTTCCAGAAAGTGCATGGCAATGCAAACGGCGCGACCAACATCTACTGCGGACCGAGGCGTCTTCTTCTCGATCACGAACTGGTTAAGGCGGCGGCAGCGGCCGGTGCCGATGTTCGGGAGCGTGTGACTTTTGCGAACCCGATCGTGGAGAATGGCGAGGTAACGGGCATCCACGCAATCACCGAACGCGGTACGCCGATTCAGGCTGGCGCACGTCTGGTCATCGGTGCGGACGGACGTTTCTCCGAGTTCGCGAAGACTGTCGGCGCTGAAACGACCGACTACCGGTCGAATTCGACGTTCGCATATTTCGGATACTTTTCCGGTATCACCAAGGATGGCCTGACCATACGCAATCGCGGACGTCTTGGAACGGCGATTTTTCCGACATCGGACGGCACGCATATGGTACTCACGTATGGGCCTAGTTCGTGGTGGGACGAATTCCGTCGCGCCCCGGAAGAGAATTTCCTCAGAACCTACGAATTTTGCGATCCGGATACGGCGGAAAAAATCCGTAGTGGCACGCGCGAAGAGCCATTCAAGGCGTGCGGCACGATGCCCGCATTTCAGCGACAGAATGTCGGTCACGGCTGGGCGCTCGTCGGCGATGCCGGCAGTTTCAAGGATCAGGTCACCGCGATGGGTATCACCCATGCGTTTCGCGACGCGGAATTGATCAGCTGGCAAGTCGACCGAGGGTTACGAGGCGAGCTGCCACTCGACCAAGCGTTGGCCGCTTATCGCGTGGCACGCCTGGACGACTATGTGAGCTATTTCAATTTCGTTTGTCAGACGGCGGAAATGAAAGTTCGCACGGTGCGGGAATTGGCAGCGTTGCGCGAAATTAGCCGCGATCCAACCCAAACGGATCGATTCCTCGCGCAATTCGGCGATACGCACCCGCTGTCGGACGGTGCTTCGTCCGCCGTTCCGGACGAAGTGCCGTCGTCGGAAGTCGACGTCGATCAGCCCGCGGTTCCGGGCTACCAGATTGCGCCGTACGCGGTATCGCATACGACAACCGTTGCGCATCACTCGCGTGAGTGAAGCTCGGCGTCCTGGCGCCGCGCATGCCCGTCCCGGCAGGCACGCCAATTCGGGGAGGCCGAGCAATTGCATGGGACACTCATGATGCCTCTAGACGGAGACGGCACATTTTCTACAGCTATCGAATATTCGGGATGTTGAAAAAATGACTGCGACAGACACGATCAAAAGCGCTTACCGCTACCTCGCCGAGGGAAACGTACCGGCCTTGCTAGAGCTTTTCGATCCGTCAATCATATGGAACGAGGCAGAAAGCAGTCCGTATGCGAATGAAGAGGTCTGGAAAGGCCCGGCCGCCGTGAAACGGAACCTCCTGGACCGGATGCCGGGCGACTGGCACACGTTTGCAATCCGTCCAGTGCGATTTCATGACTGTGGGGAATCGGTCGTGGTCGAGGCACGATATACCGGCACACATCGTCGAACCGATCGTGCACTCGATGCCCAAGCCTGTCATATCTGGACCGTACGTGGCGGCCGGATCGTTTCCTTCCAGCAATACGCTGACACGGCCAGGTTGCGGGACGCCACGCTTTCCGCATAGCGAATAATCACAATACGCTTGTTCTTCTCAAAAACCCGGCCACGCGTCACCGCGCCAGTACCCTACCCGCTGGTATGCCGCAATTCACCTTCGATGTGCTGCGGCAATCTCAGCAGGTTGAAGATCGGGCAGACCGCTTCGACCGCCTGATGCAGTTCGCGAATGGCCGCCGGCTCCTCCGGCGACACGATGTCCAGCGTATAGCGGATGTTGTGCGGAAATACCGGAATATGCTCGAACCCCGGCTGCTGCGCGAGCGGATGCTGGTCGCCGGTGACTTCGACTTCGATCGCGTCGATCTTCAAGCCCCGCTCCGCGGCCTGGATCAACGTGATGTGCGTGAGACAACTGCCGAGCACGCCGAGCTGCAACTCCGGCGATGCAGGCCCGAGGTTGTAGCCCGCGAAATCGGGCGGGCTGTCGCTGATCACCTGGAAATCGCGAATCCGGATCTCGCGCACGCCGCTGCGACCGAGCGCGCGCACGGTCGCCTTCAACGGTGTCGCCTTGAAATCGGGATCGTTGCGGGCGGCCTGCTGCTTCGCGTGCCACGCATCGCGCTTTTGTGCGAGATAGTCGTTCAGGGTCGTCATGGTCAAGTGATGGGTAGGCGGCACGCAGGCGACCGGCCGGTTCGCTGCGCGCAGAAGCGATCAGTCGATCGCCGGAATCCACGCGGCCGTCGCCGCGTCGCTCGCGCGGAACGCCGGAAACTTCGCGCCGAGTTCGGCCACGGTATGAATGTCGTTCTTCACCAGATCGTCGCGCGTGATCAGCGTCGGCTTGACCGCGATGCGCGCGCCCGGGTTTTGCCCGGCGACCAGCAGTGCCGCTGCCCGCACCGACACCGCGCCGACGACTGCCGGATTGGTCGCGGCCGTCGCGACCCACGCGCTGTTCGGCGCGCGAATGGCCTCGATGTCGGCCGTCGATACGTCCGCGCTGTAGATGCGGAGCTTCGACGATAGCCGGGCCTCGTCGGCCGCGAGCTTCGCGCCGCGCGCGAATTCGTCGTACGGCGCGAACACCACGCGAATGTCGGGATTGGCGCGATACGCGGCGGCCGCCTGGTTCGCGACCGATTGCGCGATCGGATTGTCGACGGTGCCCCAGCGCGCCTTTTCCTGCACCTTCGGGTGCGCGCGCTTGAAGTCGCGCCACGCGGCATCGCGGCGGTCGAGCGGCGCAAAACCGGCCACGTAAACGTATCCGGCCGCGAACGCGTCGCCGTTGTCCTTCACGGCCTGATCGAGCAGCAGGTTCGCCAGGTCGCGATCGTTCTGCTCGATCTGCGGCACCTTCGGATTGGCGAGATCGACGTCGAACGCGACGACCTTGATGCCTTTGTCGAGCGCGCGCTGCACGACATCCTTCAGCGATTCCGGCAAGCCGTGATTGACGATGATCGCGGACACGCCGATGCTGATCGCCTGCTGAATCTGCTCGCGCTGCTCGGCCGCATCCTGTCGGCCTTCGTAGATGCGCAGATCGACGCCGAGCGCGCGTGCCTGCTTCTGCGCGCCGGCTTCGTAGGCCTGGAAGAAATCGCCGGTCGACAGGTAGTTGACGAGCGCGATCTTCACGCCGCCCTTGTCGAACGGCGCGGGCGCGCCCTTGAGCGGGCCGGCGTGCGCCGCGGGCACACCGAGCACGAGCGTGGCGCCCAGTACGAGTGCACCGAGTTTCGGTTCGAGGCGCGACTTTCGGCGAAGCAACGAGCGCATGGCGTGTCTGTCTCCTTATAGGACGATATCGGCTCAATCTATCAGCACGGCACGCGAACTCAAACCGACCGATTCGGCAATCGATATTACTTTGGATAACAAACCGTCCAGCCTGAAGATTCTTCGAACCCGTCCATGCCTGATCCGAGTCCCGGCGACCTCACCCATCACGCCCGGGCGTCCGCACGGCGACCGATGCCGAAGGTAAACGCGAGGGCCAGCACGAGCAGCACGCCCTTGATGAAATCCTGCATATAGTAGGGTGCGTTCAGCATCGTCAGCCCGTTGAGCAGCACGCCGACGAACACCGCGCCGACCACCGTGCCGAACACGTTGGGCCGCTTCGCGCCCCACACCGCGTAACCGATCAGCGCGGCCGCCACCGCGTCGAGCAACAGCGAGTGGCCCGCGCTCACGTCGCCGCGCCCCACCCGCGCGGCGATCAGCACGCCGCCCAGCGACGCGATCGCGCCCGACACGACATACGCGGCGACCCGGTAGCGCGCGGCCGGCGCGCCGGCCAGCCGCGCGGCCGTTTCGTTCCCGCCGATCGCATAGATCACGCGGCCCCAGCGCGTCGCTTCCATCGTGATGCAGGCCACCACCGTCACGGCTACGAGCAGCAGCACCGGCAGCGGTACGACGTCGAGCACGCGCAGCCGGCCCAGTGCGAGGAAGGCTTCGGGGAATACGCCGGTCGCGTCCGTGCCGTCGGGCAGCACGGAGCCGGTCGCGAGCGAACGGCCGCCGGTCGGGATCAACTGCAGGCCGGCCAGCAGGAACAGCGTGCCGAGCGTCGCGAGCTGGTCGGGCACGCGCAGCCGCGTAATCAGCAAGCCGTTGAACAACCCGGCGGCTACGCCAAGCACGACACAGGCGATCACGGCCGCCCACGCGCTGCCGTGCCAGACGACCAGCACGTAGCTCGCGGCCATCTGCGCGGTCGCCGCCACGCTGCCGACCGACAGGTCGAAACCGCCGGCCGCGAGCGTGACCGTCACGCCGACGCCGAGCAACGCGACGATCGACACCGCCTGCAGGATGCTGAACAGATTGTCGAGGTTCAGGAACGCGGGCTCCCTGATCGCGAACACGACCACGAGAGCGGCGAGCACGAGCAGGATGCCGGTTCGTTCGAGCGCATCGCGGATACGGGCCGGCCAGGGGCGCGGCGACAGTTCGACGGATGCGGCATGACGGACAGCGGAAGAAGTCACGGGTTTCATGAGCAAGCATCCACGATGGAAGCAGTCGGAGGCAGGCAATCGAGCGTCGCGCGATCGAACCGCACGATACGGTCGGCGATCTCGGCGGCTTCCTCGAGATCGCTGACGAACACGATCGTCGTGCGCTGATGCGCATGACGCCGCAGCGTATCGACGATATCGGCGCGCGCGCCCGCATCGATGCCCTGGAACGGCTCGTCGAGCAGCAACAGCCGCGCCGGCTCGGCGTGCCAGCGCGCGAGCACGACCTTCTGCTGGTTGCCGCCGGACAGGCGCGCGACGCGGTCGTCGGGGCCTTCGCAGCGAATGCCGAACCGCGTGATCGCCGCCGCGGCCGCCGTGCGTTCGCGCGTTCGACGCACCGCGCCGCTCGCGAACCAGCGCGACAGGAACGGAAAGCCGATCGTGCCCGCGATCGACGCGAACGGCACGCTGTCGGGAAACAACGACGTGCGCCAGCGATCCTCGCCGGCCAGGAATACGCCGGCGCGAATCGCGTCGGCGGGCGAACGTGGCCGCCACGGCCGGCCGTCGAGCGTCATCTCGCCGGCCGCCGCCCGCACCGCGCCGAAGATCGTCCGCGCGAAACGCGACTTGCCGCCGCCGACCGGGCCCGCGATCGCGACGATCTCGCCGCGCCGGACGTCGAGATCGAACGGCGTACTGGTCGGCGTCAGCCGGATCTGCCGCACGCTGAAGCCTGAGCCGGGCCCGGATTCGGCCTGTACGGCCCGCTCCGGCGCCACGGCACGCGCACGCGGCAGCGGCCGGCCGATCATCGTTTCCACCGCGGCGTCGAAATCGATCGGCGCGGCCAGATCGGCGACGATCCGGCCGTCGCGGACGATCGCCGCGCGATCGGCGATGCGACGCAAATCGCCGAGCCGATGCGACACGAGCAGGATCGCGACGCCATCGCGGCGCAACGCGTCCACCAGCACGAACAGCCGCTCGGCCTCCGCTGCGGACAGGCTGGCGGTCGGCTCGTCGAGAATCAGCAACGACGGCTGCCCGGCCAGCGCGCGCGCCAAGGTCACGCGCTGCTGGTCGGCCAGCGACAGCAAGGCCAGCGGCGCCGCCAGATCGACGTCGAGCCCGACCCGTGCGGCGAGCGGCTGCGCCGCGGCACGCCGCGCGGCCGGCGGCACGCGCCACGGCGAGGCCGGGTCGCACAGCCGGTCCAGCAGCAGGTTGTCGGCGATCGATAGCGTCGGCACGACGGCGTCGGCCACCGACTGGTGCACGGTCGCGACGCCGAGCCGCTTGGCCGCGTGCGGCGACGCCGGCCGATACGGTTCGCCGCGCAGCGTCAGCGTGCCGCCGTCCGCTTGCAGCGCGCCGCTCAGGATCTTGACGAAGGTCGACTTGCCCGCGCCGTTCGCGCCCATCAACGCGACGACTTCACCCGCGCCGATCGACAGGTCGAGCGCCGCCAGCGCGACGGTCGCGTCGAAGCGTTTCGCGATGCCCGTGGCGATCAGGACCGGCGGCGACGCCGATCGATGGGGTCGATCTTCGCGCCGCGTCGTGTCCATGGTTTCGTTCGTCGCGCGATTCATGCCGGAAGATGCCGGTCGGCACGATGCGGTTGCAGCAGGAACAGTACGTCATCGGTCATGTCATGCCACTCCGCTGAGGGTCGTCCGGTATCGATCGGCTGGTCAGCCCGCTTCAGGCACGGGAAACCGGAACGAAGCGCCGTGGGCCGTGTCCGGCAGGCGGTCGCGGCCGCCCAGCCGTGAACGGAAGGTGCCGCTCGCCGGCGTCGTGCGGTACAGGCCGCGCTTCTTCAGTTCCGGCACGATCAGTTCGGCAAAATCGTCGAGCGTGCCCGGGCTGATCAGCGGATTGAGCATGTAGCCGCTCGTCGTCGACTGCCGCGCATGCTCGGCGAGCTGGTCCGCGACTTCGTCCGGCGAGCCGACGAGGATCAGGTCGGTGCCGCGCGTGACGCTCGCGAACTTGCGCCGCACGTCGCCGGCGGTGAGCGGCTTGCCGCTGCCGTCTGGCCGCACCACGTAGGACGTCAGCCCTTCCGTCTGCGTCGTCAGCGGTTCGTCGTCCGCATAGCGGTCGATGTCGATGCCGGTGTCGCCCGCATAGCTGACGAGTTGCGCGTGCTGGTGATAGTGCTGCTGCAGCGTGTGATATTTCTCCTTCGCGTCGCTCGACGAGCGCGCCGTCACGATCCGCAGCACCGTCAGCGACTTCACGTCGTCCGCCGCCCGGCCGCGTTCGGCCGCGAGCCGCCGAATCTCGTCGAGGCCCGCGCGAATCTCGTGCGGATTCGACTTCGCGACGAACACCACCTCCGCGTGCTTCGCCGCGAACGCGCGCCCGCGCCCCGACCAGCCGGCCTGGATCAGCACGGGCGAGCGCTGCGGCGACGGCGCGCAGACGTGCGGCCCCTGCACGCGGTAATGCGTGCCTTCGTGCGCGATCGGCCGCACGCGGTCGCCACGCGCATAGCGCGGCGCATGCTTGTCGGCGACGACCGCGTCGTCCGCCCAGCTCCCTTCCCACAGCTTGTACACGACGTCGAGAAATTCCTCGGCGCGCGCGTAGCGTTCGTCATGGCCGATCATCCGGTCGAGCCCGAAGTTGCGCGCCGCGCTCGTCAGGTAGGACGTCACGATGTTCCAGCCGATCCGGCCGTTGCTCAGATGATCGAGCGTGCTGAAGCGGCGCGCGAGCGCGAACGGGTGCTCGTACGTCGTGCTCGCCGTCACGCCGAACGCGAGCCGCTCGGTCTGCGCGACGAGCGCCGGAATCAGCATCATCGGATCGTTCGCGGGCGCCTCGACCGCCCACTGCACCGCGGCGTCGGCCGACCCGCCATAGACGTCGTACAGGCCGAGCACGTCCGCGAAGAACAGCATGTCGAGATCGGCCTGCTCGGCCGTGCGCGCGAGGTTCGACCAGAACGGGAGCGTGTTCGCGCGCAGCCGCTCGTCGGCGGGATGGGTCCACAGGCTCGGCGCGCCGCCGCAGCCGACGCTGGCTTGTTCATACAGGGAAAACAGCAAGGGGCGAGGATCGGACATCGTCGAAATCGGTACCAGGCAGGAATCAGTTGGGTGCCGCCCACGCACCGGACGACGCGCGGCGGCGCCGTGCGGGCATGCGGTCGTCGGGCGCGCGCGTCAGGTAGCGATTGACGCGCTTCTCGAGACGGGCGGCGGGAATGGTCAGCAGCGCGACCAGCACGACATAGACGATCGCCGCACCGGCCAGCGGTTCGTACACGCGCAACGTCTCGAAGCGCAGCGTATTGGCCGTGCCCATCACGTCGAACACGGTCACGGTCGATGCGAGGACGGTCGATTTCAGCAGCAGGATCGCCTCGCCGGTGAGCGCCGGCAGCGCAAGCCGCCACGCACGCGGGCCGACGATGCGGCGCAGCACCTGCACGCGCGTCATCCCGTATGCATGCCCGGCCTCGATCTCGCCGGCCGGCACGCCGGCGATCGCGCCGCGCAGGATCGTCGCGACATACGCGCTCTCGTTCACGCTCAATGCGACGATCGCGTACCAGAACGCGTCGCGCAGCAGCGGCGACGCCCAGCTGTCGCGCATCCATTCGCGCGGAACGATCTGCCCGAATCCGTAGTACAACAGATAGAGCTGGACGAGCAGCGGCGTGCCGCGGATCAGCATGAGCCAGCTGCGCGCGGACCAGCGTAACGGCGTATGGCGTGCGCTGGCGGCGAGCGCGAGCGGCACGCCCAGCAGCACGCTGGCCGCACCCGACACAAGCGTCAGCGCCAGCGTGGTTGGCACCGCGGCGAGCAGCTTCGGCATCACCGTGTCGAACAGGAATGGCAGCGAGAAGATCATGTCGTCGCGCGCCTCGTGCCGCGATTCGCATGCCGTTCGAGCGCCGCGAAGAGGCCGGTCGACGTGATGCTCAGCAGCAGGAACAGTGCGGCCGTGACCAGATAGAAGAATACGTAGTGCCGCGTCGCGCCGGCCGCGAGCTGGCTCGCCTTCAGCAGATCCGTGAACGAACCGAGCACGCTGATGAACGACGCGTCCTTGGTCGCGTTCAGCCACACGTTGCCGACGCCCGGCAGCGCGAGCCGCGCGGCGGCCGGGAGCCGGATGCGCGCGAACGTCTGCCA
>Ga0209370_1000623_pt1 | contig 42907 bp, 46 predicted proteins | sample AgamicAtPrz_FD_187164 | JGI IMG/M metagenome (GOLD analysis project Ga0209370, IMG submission 187164) | Agave microbial communities from Guanajuato, Mexico - At.P.rz (SPAdes) (version 2) | ecosystem: Host-associated > Plants > Phyllosphere > Phylloplane/Leaf | place: Guanajuato, Mexico...
ATCGTCGGCATAGACCTGGTCGCCGCTCATCAGCAACACGGCGGGGCGCTCCTCGGGGCGCGGGCCGGCGGCCAGCAGGCGGTCGGCGCACAGCAGGCCGTCGGCAGCCGGATGATGGGGCTTGCGGCACGAGCCGTGGAGCACCTGGTCGAGGCGCTCGCGCAGCACGAAGCTGGGGCGGCTGGCGCCGGGGTAGAGCAGATGCGGGGCCCAGTCGGCGATGCCTTGGCCGTTGGCCAGGCGCAGGTCGTAATCGAGGGCCACGTCGCTGGGTAGCGGCTGATCGAAGTGGATATCCAGCAGGTGGATGAAGGCGTGCGTACCGACCGCGATCACCTCGCAATGCGCAGTGGCGCTGATGCCGGCCTGTTCCAGGACAAATTCGGCCTGCAGCGGTTGCGAACCGACCAGCCAGATCGCCAGACGCTGCGGCTCCAGGCGGCGCAGTACCGGGCCGGCAAGGACAAGGGGGAGGGTGGTGCTGGGGATCATCTGAGGCTCGGATTTGTCTGGTATGACGCTATCGCGGGCCAAGCCCGCTCCCACAGGTTATGGGGAATGCGGCCGCAACGAAAACGGGCGGAAATGCTCTGCATTAACCGCCCGTCGATCAAGCCGAAGATGTATCAGGCTTTGTCAGCCGGCCATCAGCGCTTCCAGCTTCTCCTGGTCGCGGGCGAACTGGCGGATGCCTTCGGCCAGCTTCTCGGTGGCCATGGCGTCCTCGTTCATTGCCCAGCGGAACTGGCTCTCGTTCAACTGTTGCTTGGCCTCGCCGGCATTGCCCGGCTTGAGGATGCGCGGCAGATCGCCTTGATCGTCCGACAGCTGCTGCAGCAGCTCGGGGCTGATGGTCAGGCGATCGCAGCCGGCCAGCTGTTCGATCTGGCCGATATTGCGGAAGCTCGCGCCCATGACCACGGTGTTGTAGCCATTGGTCTTGTAGTAGTCGTAGATGCGCGTGACCGATACCACGCCCGGGTCCTCGGCGCCGACGTATTCCTTGCCGGTGCTCTTCTTGTACCAGTCGTAGATGCGCCCCACGAACGGCGAGATCAGGAACACCCCGGCGTCGGCGCAGGCCTGGGCCTGGGCGAAGGAGAACAGCAGGGTGAGGTTGGTCTGGATGCCTTCCTTCTCCAGCTTCTCGGCGGCGCGGATGCCTTCCCAGGTGGAGGCCAGCTTGATCAGCACGCGGTCTTTGGGCACACCGGCCGCTTCATACAGCTCGATCAGCTGACGGGCCTTTTTCAGCAGCGCCGGCTCGTCGAACGACAGCCGCGCGTCTACCTCGGTGGAGATGCGCCCCGGAATGACCTTGAGAATGCCCGAGCCCACCGATACGGCGAACTTGTCGCAGGCCAGGTCGACATTGCCCTTGGCGTCGGCCTTGACCTGCTTGAGCAGGTCGGCGTAGCCCGAGATGGCCGCGGCCTTGAGCAGCAGCGACGGGTTGGTGGTGGCGTCGACCGGCTTGAGGCGGGTGATGGCGTCCAGGTCGCCGGTGTCGGCGACCACGGTGGTGAACTGCTTGAGTTGTTCCAGCTTGGAGGTCATGGGCGTGCTCTGTCCTGTGCAATGACTCGACATTACCCGAGCCCCGACAGCCACTCAAGGCCCGTCGCAGGCGTATCGGGAAAGCCTTCGCAGGCAACGCGATCCTTCAGTCGGCGCGCGCTTGCCCGCATCAGGCTGCAAAGCAGCCCCGGCTCACGCCGGGCCTGCAGCAAAAGGCATTGCCTTCGAGTACGAACCCCGCCGCAGGTTCCCTCAGCGCCCCTGCAGCAGCTCGGCGGCCTGGTCAAGCACCTTCAGCGGCTCGCTGGCCTTGTGAATGTCCGCCGACAGCAACTGGCGGAAGCGCCGCGCCCCCGGGAAGCCCTGGCCCAGCCCGAGGATATGCCGGGTGATATGGTGCATCGCGCCGCCGCTTTGCATATGCGCGACGATGTACGGGCGCAGCTTTTCAATGGCCTCGGCGCGGCTGACCACCGGCGCCGCGCTGCCGAACAGCTGCTGGTCGACCTCGGCCAGCAGGTACGGGTTGTGGTACGCCTCGCGTCCCAGCATCACGCCATCGAAGGTTTGCAGGTGGGTGCGGCATTCGTCGAGGGTCTTGATGCCGCCATTGAGTACCAGTTCCAGGTCCGGGAAGTCGGCCTTCAGTTGCGCCGCCACGTCGTAGCGCAGTGGCGGGATTTCGCGGTTTTCCTTGGGCGACAGGCCTTCGAGGATGGCGATGCGCGCATGCACGGTGAAGCTGCGGCACCCGGCGTCGCGCACCTGGCCGACGAAGTCGCACAGCTCGGCGTAGCTGTCGCGGCCATTGATGCCGATGCGGTGCTTGACCGTGACCGGAATGCTGACCGCGTCCTGCATGGCCTTGACGCAATCGGCCACCAGCGCCGGGTGGCCCATCAGGCAGGCGCCGATCATGTTGTTCTGTACCCGGTCGCTGGGGCAGCCGACGTTGAGATTGACCTCGTCGTAGCCGGCGTCCTCGGCCAGGCGCGCGCAGGCGGCCAGGTCTGCCGGCACGCTGCCGCCCAGTTGCAGGGCCAGCGGGTGCTCGGAGTCGTCATGGCGCAGGAAACGCTGGGCGTCGTTGTGCAGCAGGGCGCCGGTGGTGACCATTTCGGTATAGAGCAGGGCGTGCTGGGAGAGCAGGCGCAGGAAGAAGCGGCAGTGGCGGTCTGTCCAGTCCATCATCGGTGCCACGGAGAAGCGGCGGGACGGCTCGGAGCGTGGTGCAGTGGGGGTAGCGGCTTGAGAATGCATAAGTGTGGGGCACGAACTCAGCGAAGCCAGACGGCAGGGGCCGCTGGCAGGCAATGTGAAGAATGAATGGCTGCCAGTTTACCAAGCATGGCGAGATTCGTCCGGTTTGATCGGCGATCAGGTGCTGGCCGGTGCCTTACGCTGAACGTGTACACCGGTATTTCGCGCCACCGGTCGTATGGGCAGCTCTTCCTCTTGCCAATGATGACCAATGGGTAGGGCAAAGCAAAACAGGGGATTGCATCATGACTGACGAGGCGCAACGAATAATCGCGCTGGAGCAGGCGCTTTTCGCGTTGCTGGCTGCCGGCGCTGTCCGGGGCATCCCTCCCAATGATCTGCGTCTTCATGCCATTGGAGGGCTGCTTACCGGTGCTCGATGGAAGTGGATCGATGAAGCGCACGTTGGCGCCACGATCAATGAGCTCCAACAGGCCATGCGGGTTTTTCGGGAGTGAATTCGTCGAATGTGTCAGGTTTTCCCAACAACTGGATAGCCGGCATAGAGCCGCTTCGTTATCTGTGCCTTACTTAGATCTCCTGCTGACGGAGGACGCGATGAGATCGAGAGGCCAGACCTACTGGGATTGGGCGGATGCCCAGCTGCACAGTCGTACACATACCGAAGTGCTCGAGTCCGGGTTGACCATTGATGTTCAGGTCCGACTTTCCCGTGTAGGTGCCACTCAAATGTTCATCGGTGTTTATGGGCCGGACGGCGCTTGCCTCCATGAGGAAGCGCACAAGGCGAGGCCCGGTCAATCCATGACCACCGCGATGCTCTGGGGCGTCGCCTTGGCACGCGATCTCGGGGCATCACACGCGACGCTGGGGCCCAACGCCAAGGCGACCGGCGGCGCGACGGAAAATCGAACGAGCCCGTGAGCCTCTTTCTCAAATCAGGTGTGGTATCCAGCAATTCCTTCCGAGGTATGCAGCGATGAGCACCGATCCGAGAGAGCAGGGCGGCACCAACCCAGACGATCCCACGACGCCTGACCCAGTGGAAGACGATCTGCTCATGGATGAGGAAGAGGAAGGCGAGGGCATGGGACAGCAGCGCAATCCAGACGACCCGGCGCGCAGGCCCGAGTGAGCGGGTTGTCAGGCCGAGCCCAGCTTCGTGCTGGGCTTTTGATATTCAGACGGCACACTCACTGCGTTTTCGGTCCCACGCTGTGGATCAATGCCTCGCCTTCGTTGCGCACGTTGCCCACCTGTTTGTCCACGAGGTGCCACTTGAAGTCGCTCGCCGGGCGGCAACCCGCCTGGACGATTTCGCTGGCGCGTTCCTTCGAGGTGGCAGGGTCAATCCATTCGCGCGCCAACGCAGGGCTGAGGACCAACGGCTTGCGGTCGTGGATGTCGACGAGACCTTGGTCAGCTGCCGCGGTGATGATCACGAAACCGTCGCGCTCGTCTGGCTCGATGCCCGGGTGGACTTCAGCCAGCGCCGCGAAGAACAGCGGGGCCTCGTCCGCTGCCTGGATATAGTAGGGCTGCTTGCGCTTGGGGTCCGCAGGATCGGGTATCCACTCGAACCAGCCATTGGCCGGCGCCAAGGCTCGGCCATTCGGCCAAAGCGACTTGAAGAACTTCCCCGTCATCACCGTCTCGGCCCGCGCATTGATCGGGTCGGGCCGTTTCTCCTTCGCCCAGAACGGCGACCATCCCCACTTCACTCGATCGACGCTCAACCCTCCAGGCACTGGCCTTATCAGCTCGACACGGGTAGAGGGCGCCACGTTGTACCGGTTGATCCGCTCATGGTCATACCCGTTGATGACCACCAGATCGAGAGCCAGCTGCCTCAGATAGTCGTCCATGCTCTCGTAGATCGAGTACCTCCCGCACATACCACACCTCGCTCGTTTGTCGGCTGCCTCGCGTCCGCGCATTGACGTAGGAACGGTCTGACAGTTTACTGTATGAATATACAGCTATTCATTTGAGTTGATCTGCCATGACCATCACCTTCCTCGGCGCGCCGACGGGCGGCCCTGCGCTGCTGCCGGTGTATTCGTTCCGTGTGCCGGCCGGGTTCCCTTCGCCAGCGGCGGATCATCTGGAGCGGCATATCTCCCTCGACGAGCTGTTCGACCTGCGTGCCCCGCACGTGTACCTGGTGCAGGTGGAGGGCGACAGCATGCAGGGGGCCGGGATCTTCTCGGGCGACCTTCTCATCGTAGACCGCAGCAAGGAGGCCGAGCACGGCGACATCGTGATCGCCGCGATCAACACTGAGCCCGTCTGCAAGCGCCTTTATCGGCGCGACGGCGTGCTGGTCCTGCAATCGGAGAATCCCGCCTACCCAGCGCGGCACGTCATGGAAGGCGACGACCTGGTCATCTGGGGTGTGGTTCGCTACAGCGTGCGCGACCATGCCCAGTGATCAGGTGTTCGCGCTGATTGACTGCAACTCGTTCTACGCGAGCTGCGAGCGCGTGTTCCGGCCGGATCTGGCCAAGACCCCCATCGTGGTGCTGAGCAACAACGACGGCTGTGTGATCGCCAGGTCGTACGACGCTAAGCCCTACGTGAAGATGGGCGAGCCCTATTTCCAGGCCAAGGAGAAGCTGCGGCGGCATGGCATCGTGGCGTTCTCGTCCAACTATGCGTTGTATGGCGACATGAGCGAGCGGGTCATGTCGCTGATCGAGTCGATGGTGCCGGCGGCCGAGGTCTATTCGATCGATGAATGCTTCGCTGACCTTACCGGTGTGCAGGGGAGCTTGACCCAGTTCGGCCGGGATGTGCGCGCCAAGGTGCTGCGCTGTACTGGCATCCCCGTTGGTGTGGGTATCGCCCGCACCAAGACCCTGGCAAAGCTCGCCAACCACACGGCGAAGCGCCTGCAGGCGCATACGGGCGGGGTGGTCGACATCACCGATGACTTCAAGCGCGATTGGGTGCTGCGCAACACCGAGGTGAAAGAGGTGTGGGGCATCGGCCGGCGGATGACGGCACACCTCGAGGCGATGGGCATCCGCATGGCCATGGACCTGGCGAAGGCAGACCTGCGGATGCTGCGCGACAAATTCAGCGTGGTGGTGGAGAAGACAGCGCGCGAGCTCGCCGGCACACCTTGCCTCGAGCTGGATGAGGCTGACCCGCCGAAGCAGGAGATCTGCTGCAGTAGGATGTTTGGCAAGCGGCTGACGGAGCTGGCACCGATCAAGCAGGCGGTGGCCACCTACACGGCGCGCGCGGCGGAGAAGCTGCGCGCCCAGGGATCGGTATGTAAGCGCATGCGGGTCAGCATCCGTACTGGGATGTTCAATCCGGACGAGGCCAAGTATGCCAAGGGCGCCTTGGTCGAGCTGCCATACCCAACCAACGACACGCTGCTGCTCACCAGGGCAGCCACCGAAGCAGTGGGGCAGGTCTACCGCTCGGGCTTCCGTTATAGCAAGGCCGAGGTTCTGTTGATGGATCTGCGGCAGCCGGGGGAGTTCAGCGATGATCTATTCGCAATGACGCAGCCCGCCGCTTGTGATCGGCTGATGTCGATGCTGGACGAAATCAATGGCAAGTATGGCCGAGGGACGATGCGTACGGCCAGCGTCCCCGACACCCCTGACTGGGGGATGCGGCGCGAGATGATGAGTCGTTCGTACACTACGCGGATCGATCAGTTATGGCGGGTGCGGTAGAAAGGCCGCTCGGTGGATGGTGCAGAAATGGGGCAAACCGGACGCCATTCCATGTCCCATCTGCCCTTAGGGATCTTTATCAGCAGCTTAAAAAAAGCGCCCAAACCCTTTGTGTAAGGGGCTTTGGCGCTTTTTCTCGTCAAAACCGCAGGACAATCGGGGTGTGGTGAGGCGTGTCTCCATTCATTCTAGTGCGATTCGGACTGGGAATTGTAGGAAAGGCCTCCTGTAAAGGTCCACGGGCGGCTACTTTAGCGTTGACAAGGGGAGCTACTCACGCATAATCAACGAAAATTTGTATAAAATGAGCGAATGGCTATGACAATTTACAGCTTCACCTTCGAGAATTTTTTCTCTTTTGAAGCTAAGACCACAGTCTCCTTCCTCGCGGACAAGCGAGCAAGCCTCAATGACACTGTGTTCGAGCCGTCTCCTGAAGAGAGGGTGAGCAAAGTTGTTGCGGTAGTTGGAGCAAATGGCTCTGGGAAAACAAATCTTATAAAGCCACTTGCTCATGTGTTGTGGGTTATGACGGATTCGTTCTTCTCCAAAGAGGGTGCGCGTGATCATTTCATTAGGCCGCATATTTTCAATGAAGGTGAACCGGTAAGGTTTGGCTTGGACTTTGCTGTTGAAGGGAAGCGTTATCGATATGCTTTGTTGAGGACTGGTGCTCGTATATGGGGCGAGTCATTAGAGCGAAAGACGAGTCGTCTCTGGAGTAAGGTTTTTATACGTACCTGGAATGACGAAGCTCAGAGGTACGATATCGAGCGTAAAGGTTTTGGAAGTGCGAACTTACCCTTGGAAGATGTTGGTGAGCACGTTTCGCTTATCTCTTTGGCGGCTCAGTACAAAAGTAAAGTGGCGGCTAGTATTTGTGAGGCTCTTCGCAGGCGAGTTACTAATGTGACTTGTTTTGGTCGAAATACAAGTTATTACGAACAGGACGCGGCATCTGAGTATTATCTGAAAAATAGTGACGCTAAAGATGAGATGATTCGGTTTTTAAGAAATCAAGATTTCGGAATTAGTGATATTGAGTATGAAGTTTATGAGAAGCGGAGTGAAAATGGTTCTACCGAAAAGAGTGTTTTTCCGTGGGTAATATATGACAGAGGTGAAAAGCAGGCTAAAATTCCCCTGTTGCTCGAGTCAAGTGGTACCCAGTCGGTTTATAACCTATTGAGCAAAATAATTCCGCTTCTCCAGACCGGTGGAGTAATGGTTTACGATGAGTTGGAGGGGGACCTCCATCCTCTAATGATAGAGCCGATCTTAGACCTGTTTTTTAGTAAGAGAACAAATCCGTTTGATGCTCAGATTATATTTACGACGCATTCAATAGAGGTGTTAAATCTCCTTAGAAAAAATCAGGTGATTCTCGTGGAGAAAAATGATGGTGCGAGCGAAGCTTGGAAGCTATCCGACATGGAGGGAGTAAGAAGTGATGATAACTTTTATGCTAAGTATATGTCGGGCGCGTATGGTGCCATTCCTCGGATTTGAGTAATTTAAATGCAGAGCAGAACCGCCAAAAAAAAGACTAATAAGACTGTTCTTTTTGCAGTCGAGGGTGATACCGAGTACGCCTTTTTAACTCATCTAAAGCAGTGCTATTTAGTGCGTGAGAGTAACGTGAGTATAAAGGTCAAAAATGCCCATGGTGCGGGGCCTTTAGGTGTTGTTGATGCGCTAGTTTCTGGCAGTAGGGGTAAGAGTTTTGATATGCAGGCAGCATTATTTGACTCTGATTTGCCTGTGTGTGAGAAAAGTAAGAAATATTTTGATCAATATGATGTTCGGTTGTTTCAGTCAGTTCCGGCGATCGAGGGTACTCTATTGCGAGTAGGGGATGTCAGGCTTAAGCTTGGCGTTACTACGGAAGAGTGTAAGCGTTTGCTTGCTAGGAATTTTGCAGGCGACGCGATGGATGTGCGGTTTTATGAAAGGCATTTTAGTAAAGGTGTTATGGATGCGGGGCGCCCCAAGATAAAGTTGGTGGACGATTTGATTGCTTACATACTTAACCCAAAATAATTTTTGCTTTCGGCCTCGCGTGAGGGGCATGCTAGGTCAACACCCTGCACTGGTAGCGTGGGGGATAGTGAAGGCGTGTTGGTAAAAATTTGGTACAGGCGGAAAGATCGTTAATCTGGAAACCCCAAGATATGGGGCTTTTGAGTTATGTGTGCCCAATCCATCATCGGCGCCACGGAAAAGCGGCGGGACGGCTCGGGGCGCAGGGCGGCGGTGCTAGCGGCTTGAGAACGAATAAGTGTGGGCACGAACTCAACGAAGCCGGTGCCTTGGCTGCTGGCACCGGCCGATCAGCCGTTTTGCCTAGCGGCTCATCCCCAGCTCCGCATCGTCCATCAATGCCTTGGCCAGCGCGCTCAGGTAATACGACGCCCAGAGCAGCTGGGGCTTTTCCTCCATGATGCCGGTAATGGTCAGGTCACGCACGCAGCCCATTAATTCCGAAGCCTGGTCCCGCGCATGCTGGCAAGGGATCCCAGGTTCGATGCAGAACAGCGGGTCGGTCTGGCCTTCGCCCTGGTAGAACTTGGTCTTGCCCACGGTGGTGTGGGGCGGGGTGGTATCTGTGGTCATCGTTGAATCTCCCTGAAGTGTTCTGCTGCCTGGCCTGGCGCTATCGCGGGGCAAGCCCGCTCCCACGTCGGGACGCGATAACGTCAGCTCAGGCGCCACATGCCTTGTGGTCTAGTGCAATGGACGCGGCTGCGCGTTCGGCATCTGCACCTGGATCAATGCCGACTCAAGCAGCATGCGCAGTGCCTCCATCTCATGCATGGAGGCCAGCATCAGAATCGAGGCGGGTGACTTGGGCTGCAGCAGAACAGCCTGATGCGCCACGCTCTGCGCGCACAGGGCGTACTCGGTGGCCTGGATAAGTGTGTCTTCGAGAGAGTGGTGGTTGTGGGGTGGATCGGGAACGATCTTTAGCATGGTGATTTACCGTTGACGGTGCCACCACCAGCCTGCTGTCAAACAGAAAGGCGGCAGCTGTACGTGGGTTGACAGACCGGCGGTAAACCACGCAAAAGTTCCGGCGCACGCAAGCGTGCCCACACGTACAGCCACCATTGAACGGGGACTGCCTGCGTGATTCTACCGTTACAGCCTGTCAAAGCTGTGTCGTTGATGTGCAACGACAGGCCGAGACTAGAGCGCCCACAGAGCAGCCGCAACGGAAAACAGGCGGCAGCAGTATGTTTGGGAAATGGACTACAAGGAAGGGGTAAAATCTGATTGTTAATGGTCTTCATCGGCTCTTTTCAGACCAGTTTTCCTGCTGATGCACCTCAACCTGAAAGGCCAGAGAGATGCCTGACTTTGTCGCCCTGATTTGCCAGTGGTATGGCGCGGATGAGCTTGAGTCTGTTGACGCTGTAGCGCGTTTGATTCCGGCCCTGGAATTTGTTGCCATGGCCGCGGCACAGCAGGAGCAAGCCCTGCCGGATTGCCTGGCCTGCGAGGTATGGAACTCCCGAATGCGTCATGTACAGGACGCGCTTCTGGTCGTTGGCGATGCCTTGCCTGATTCGATCGCGACGCCGTTGAACCTCGTATGGGCGCTCTATGTGTCGATGGGGGACGTTGACCTGCCTTGCCATGATCGGTCGATCTTCCAGCGTGGCCACTGGCAGCCGATGCGCGAGGCTGCCAATCAGGTTTTGAGCGCCATGGAGCCGGGGGCGGTGAAAAGGTTACTGGCGGACCTGTCCCGCTGAGTATGTGCGAGGCAGGTCAAGCCGAGCAACGCGAGTGCCTTGCTCATTTAGCAAGCTCGCCAGGGTGAAGTGGCTTTCTGCGAAGCGCATTGAGTACCGCGTCGATATGCCAGGTCCCTGGCCCGATCAGCACGGCGTCCAGTGGATCGGCATGTAGCTCGATCTGTGTCGTAATGCCTTCGATGGCGAGCATTTGCTGGGCATGCTCAAGTTGCCGGCGGATACCCTTGAGCCACAGCCGGCCTGGCCCTGCCAGCAGGAACAGGGTGTGGGGATAGGAGTAGGCGAGCTTCTGGCGCAGCTTGATCACCGCCGTTTTACTATCACCAGAAAACGCAGGTGCCAGCACATAGGTTTTGCCCGCTGCGGCCTCGAGGTCGTCCTTGTCCTGCAGGTACTCCTCGACAGTGAAGCAGTTAGCGACCGTTTCGAGCGCGCCGCTGATGGCATTGACCAGATAGGCGTTTACGCCGACATAGCAATACTCGGTCTTGCCGTGTACTACACAGTCCTCGCTGTTGCAGCGGACTACCCAGTAATCACCCTTCGCTGACGGCTCGCAGGATTGGATGACGAATCGTTCCGGGCGACCGTCCATCCTGATGACGTCTGCAAGATGGCCGAGGACGATGGCGCTGGCTTGGTGTGCGGATAGCATCTATTGGTACTCGGGAAATAGTCGCGCCAGGATAATCATTTCCGAACGGCATTGTTGCGCCCAAGTGTGAAGACCCCGCACATGAGTGAATGCAATCACCGAAGGAACAGGGCGGCAGCCAGTGCATGGCCTGGTGGAGTGACAACGATGCCGCTCGCATCCTCTGTGCGTGACAGCCCCTGCTCATTTGAAAAGCACTGCCTAAAACAAACCGATCAGCATTGGTAGCCTGTGCGTTGTCCAGGGTCATACATTGATGGCTAGGTTAAACCAAGGAGTTACCTATGCTGATCAATGGTTATCAGAGCTTCCAGTACCTGCCCAGCCAAATCAGCGAGCAGACTCATTCAGGTACCGTTGGTAAGTCGCAGGTGAGCGTGGTCACTACCTCGCCGGAGGCCAATCGGTTGGCCAAGCGAACTGAATACAGTGCAGGTAAGAGTTTGCTCCACTACCTGAACATATCCACGACCCAGCCGCTGAAGGACTTGCTCCAATGGTTGGCCAGTTTTCTCGGCCGAAGCGGAGCGGCCCAGGGCGCGCCGGAGGATCTACGCCCGCAACACGCCGAACCGACCGGCACCGCAGCGCCTTTTCGCCGCGGTTTCGGCAATGGCTTCAAGACCGCGCTCGATGCAATAAGCCTGCTCGCCACTTCCTCAAAAGTTGATCACAAACGCTTCGATGTAACGCTGAAAGCCGAGCAGATTAATAGCTTGCAAGGTGCCATTGTCGAGGGGCGTGCAAATTTCAAAGAAATCGAGATGATGGTGAAAACCCGCGGGGACTTGCAATGTGTGCGAACCCTCGCGTTGAGCTTGACTCATGATGCTGGCTCCCATCAGCCTTCAATCAAGGCGGCGCTGGCGAACTTGGCCACCGACCATCCCAACCCAAGCGTCTTTCTGAATGGGCTGATGACATTCCTGCAAGGCCAGGAAACCCGGTGGTTCGAAAAAAACAGGAGTAATCCTGAGGTTCTACTGGACGCTCAAGCGCAGAATAACTTCATTAGCGAACAGCTTCAGGCGCATATCGATAAGCTGGGCGTTCACGAGGCCAACAAGATTTGTGAACAACTGGAAGGTTGTTTCGGCAAACGGGCACATGGGGTTATGGGGATTGCCACCGAGCTATTGGGGTTGGCCGATGATGACGATCAGCTTCTGTCCCGCATGACCCGTGCCGAGGGCCTGAGCGATAGCCTGATCAGCTTGCTTCGCACGAAGCTTGACATGCCCGGGATTGATACGCGGAGCTTACCCACTATCGATAGCCTCAACCAGCTGAATCCACTGGAGTTGGCCGCACTGGTGAGCCTAGGGGTCAAGTTGCAATAGGCAGGGGTACGCCCAACTCATCGCTTGAAGCGAGCCAGCCTGCACGGCTCCAAGTCAGGCGATGGCTTGCCACTGGCGATCTCCGTGCTCACGAGTCGGCCTACGGTAGCGGCCAGCGTTACACCAGGATGCATGACACAGACGTAAACGCCGCTGATACCCGGCAGATAACCAACCAGCGGTGCGCCATCGCTGGGGATCGGCCTGAAACCCACGCACGCCTTTTCAATGTCGAGTGAAAGGGCGCCATGCAACTCTGCTCTGATGGCCTCTGCGGTTCTCAGCGCAATCGCGCCTGGTTGGTTATCTGCGGTATCGTCCAGATAATCCTCTGCCGCCAACAGGCTGCCGTCATCAGCATGTCGCACCTCCATGGCTGCGTTGGAAATGATCCCTCGGACAAGGTGGGGCGGCGAGTGGTAGCGGATGTAGATGGCAGGAGAGGCTTCGAGCGGGAGTGGGTAGCGCAACACGTCCGTCAATAGCGTGGTACCCGTTCCCGCCGCAAGCACCACCAGGTCCGCATCGATTACCCCGTGGGTGGTTTTCACACCTGAGGCTTTATCTGCGCTACCCGTGAACCCTTCCACCTGTGTCTGCTCCAGCAACCTGGCGCCTCGGGCTTGAGCGCCTTTGATCAAGGCCCAGGTGGCCGCTACTGCGTTCAGCGCACCTTCCTCTGGAGCATGGTTGGCCTGGGCAGGAGGGTGTTTCAGATTAGGTTCCAGGGTGACGATCTGAGCCCGCGAGACCGTTGATATCCCAGGGGCAGGCGTTACTTCCGGGAGGCCATAGGTCAGCGAACCGGTCCATTGAATGTGTAAATCTGGCAATTGCGCTTCGAGGCGACGATAGTCCGATACGGCTGCGGCCCGCAGTGCGGCGGCAGGATCTGCGTCATTGTAGGCGGTATTGATCCATGCAAAGGAAGTGGAGGTCACGCCAGACGCTACATGGCCAGCCTCCACGATGGTCACCTGCGCGCCTTGGCAGGAAAGGTGGTAGGCAACGGAGGCCCCCACGATACCTGCCCCCACCACTACCACATTCATTCCCGGGATATTTTTCATCGTGCTCCGTCACCAACTTGGGACTATGTTTCACTGGTCGTACCTGGCAACCCTGGGTCCACAGGGGCAAACGGCGATAGTAAATGGAAAGCGTGAGTACCAGCGAGCCTATGTTTGATCGATACCTGAAGCAGTGGGGGCTGACCATTGATGGGGAGGCTTTCGTTTCACCTAATGGCAATCTATTGCCCGTTCGCCGGGGCGATACACTGGCGATGCTGAAAGTCTCGCAGGCGCCGGAGGAGCAGGCCGGCAGCCAGCTGATGGCTTGGTGGGCAGGCGACGGTGCAGCCCCTGTACTGGCCCACGCGGGCGAGGCATTGCTGATGAAGCGGGCGCAAGGTTCGGCGTCACTTGCGCAGATGGTCGCAGATGGCAGGGATGACGAGGCCACGCGCATTCTCTGTGCCGTGGCGGCGCGCCTGCATGCGCCACGGTCGACGCCGAGGCCTGCGCTGGTGCCGCTGGAGCAATGGTTCGACGCATTGTGGAGCGTGGCGGCGACGCACGGTGGGGTGCTCGAGCACAGCGCAAAGGCGGCGAGGACGCTTTTCTCAGCTCCCCAGGACGCTGCGGTGCTGCATGGCGACATCCATCACGGCAATGTGCTGGATTTCGGGCCGGCCGGTTGGCTCGCCATCGATCCCAAGGGGTTGTACGGCGAGCGGGGCTTCGATTTTGCCAATATCCTCTGCAACCCGGACGAAGCCGGCGCGCAGGCGCCGGGGCGCTTCCCACGGCGTATAGCGATCATTTCGCAGGCAGCCGGCATTGAGCATCACAGGCTGTTGCAGTGGGTGCTGGCGTGGGCAGGGTTGTCGGCAACCTGGATGATCGAGGACGGCGCTGAGCCGGAGGGCAGGTTGGCGTTGGCGAGGCTGGCGGCTTCGGCGCTCGATGGAAGCGCTCGGGGTTCTGACTGAGGCATCTACGTGTTTCTCTGAGCTTGCTGATAGTCAGGTCGCGCACGCAGCCTATCAACTCTGAAACGTTGGGCGCGTGCATGTCGGCAAGGAGCAGCGGGCTTGATGCATAACACGGGGCACTCTGGCCATCGCCAAATTCACCCCGTTCAAAACGCGCCCGGCACATAGACCACCTGATCCCGCCCCCCTTGCTTCGCGGCGTACAGCCCGCTGTCGGCGCGACTCAGCGCGTCTTCGAGCGCTTCCCCCTCGGCGAACAGGGTGCACCCTGCGCTGAGGCTTACCCGCAGCGGGCCGCTGGCCAACTGCACCGGTTGGGTGCCGATCAGCTGACGTACCCGTTGCGCGATCCCGTTCAGTTCCGCGCTGTCCTTGACCGGCAGCAAGGCGACGAATTCCTCGCCACCCTGGCGCACCAGCAGGTCATCGGGGCGAAGCGCGGCGCGCAGGCGGCGGGCGCACTCGCACAGCACCTGGTCGCCGGCCGCGTGGCCATGCTGGTCGTTGACGGCCTTGAAGTGGTCAAGGTCCGCATAGATCGCCCCCAGCTGCAAACCGCGCTCGTGGGCCAGGCTGCGCTCACGGTCATGGAAGGCGGCCAACGCCCCGCGGTTCCACAGCTGGGTCAAGGGGTCGAGCAGCGCTTTGCGCTGTTCGCGGTCCATCTGCAGGCGCAGGTCGCGATTGGTCTGGATCAGGCTGCGCAGTTGCAGGTAGCCCTCCGCCAGCGTGGCCAAATCCTTGAAGTTCGCCTGCTGGATCTCGTTCAGCAGGCGCGGTTGCGGGTCGAACATGCACAACGTACCGATGGCCTTGCCGTTTCCGGCACGCAGCGGATGTCCGGCGTAGAAGCGGATATAGGGCGGGTTCAGCACCAGCGGGTTGTCGACGAATCGCGGGTCGCGTGTGGCGTCCGGCACCAGCAAGGTGCCGTCACCGAGAATGGCGTACCCGCAGAAAGACACGTCGCGCGGGGTCTCGCTGGCGTCCAGCCCGATCCTGGCCTTGAACCACTGGCGGTCCTGGTCGATCAGGCTGATCAGCACGGTGTCCACGTGCGCCAGGTCCTGGGTGAGCCGCACCAGGGTATCGAGGTAATGCTCGGCGGGCGTATCGACCAGGTTCATCTCATCGAGGGCGTGCTGGCGCAGCGCTTCGTCGGAGGGGATCGGGCAAGCCGGCATCTGTGCTTCTCCATTCCATGGGCTGGGTCTGTGATGGGAACTACTTTAGACAATGCAAGGCGCACATGGGCAACCTGCTTCACTGCTGGCGAGTGACGCCGATCGGCTCGTCATCTGTATGGGCTGGCGCCTTGTGGCGGTTTGGCAATAGCTCATTGGGGCTATGGGGCTGGCCAGGTGCCGGTTGCTATGCTGTTGCCGATTTGGGCATAGGGAACGGCCGCGTCGAATGGCGCAGCCACGACACGGAGGTGCACATGCAGATCACATTGCCGCTGAGTGTCAGCGACTGGGAATACAAGAGCGCCAGCGGGGGTGGGTTGACGGTGATGTTTGCGGCCGCCAGCGGTGGCTTGCTGACCTTGACCGATCCGAACAAGGCCGAGCAGCAGTTTCGCTACGGCTCGCTCGGGGTCGGGGTTGGCGCAGGCGCGCGTTTGCCACGGGTAGGCAAGATCAACCTGCTGGTGCGCGGCAAAAGCGTCGGCGCGGTGGGCACCAGCGCAGACCTCCCGGCGATCGGCAAGGTACTGGTGGCTGAATCGGTCGCGGCCCGCGGCCTGGTGCGCGACGACTTCAAGGGCGGGTGCGTGTTTCTCGAAGGCGGGTTGGGCCTGGTTGGCGGTGGCAGCGGCTCGGGCGTGCTGTTCGGCCTGGATCCCAAGCTGTTGGTCCTGGGTACCGCCGCGATAGGGGCGGGTGGCGCGTTTCTGCCGCAGGAAACCTTGCCGCGCCTGCTGCGCTCGGCGAAGGGCGTGATCCTCTCCGCCGGGTTCAACATCGGCGTGCAGGCGGGCGGTGGCCTGACGTTGACCATGGGCGGGCTGTTCTGATGGCCTGCGATAGTGTCAGGCGCTCGTGGCACCCGGCGCCGCGAGGTTGCAATACTGTCCCTTGAAGTACAGCAAGGGCTGCGAGGACGTGGTTTGCTGCAGGTTCAACGCCTTCACTTCACCGATGACGATCAGGTGATCACCCGCGGCGTGTTCAGCGTGAATCTCGCAATCGATCCAGTGCAGGCTGCCGGCAATGATCGGATTGCCCAACGGTGACGGTTGCCATTGCACCTTGTGCCACTTGTCTGTGCCACGCCGCGCGAACTGGTTGGAAATCTCGACCTGCTCACCCGCCAGGATGTTGACCGCGAAGCGACCGGCCTGGCGAATCCTGGGGTAGCTGGCCGAACTGGACATCACGCTGAATGACACCAGTGGCGGGTTCATCGACACGCTGTAGAACGACTGGCAAGTAAAGCCGATCGGCTCGTCATCGGTGTGCGATGTAATGACCGTGATACCGGAGGCGTAGTGCCCGAGCGCTTCGCGAAAGCTCGATGGCTCGATAGGGAGTGACATGGTAGATCCTGGGTGTGGGTAGCGCGTGAAGGTGCAGGGAAGGCCCGAAACAGCTCGAGCCTCCGCTTGCCACCGCCGGCCTGGGCTCATCGCGTGCTTGCCAGTTCTCTGCGAACAATCTCCGCGCCCGCACTCAACGCATTGAGCTTGCCTCTTGCCACCTGGCGCGGCAGGGGCGCCATCCCGCAGTTGGTGCAAGGGTAGAGCTTGTCGGCGTCGACGAACTGCAGGGCCTTGCGCAGGGTATTGGCAACTTCCTCGGGGGTTTCAATGGCGTGGTTGGCGACATCGATGGCGCCAACCATCACTTTCTTGCCACGGATAAGCTCGATCAAGTCCATCGGCACGTGGGAGTTGTGGCACTCCAGCGAGACGATGTCGATGCTGGATTTCTGCAGCTTGGGGAAGGCTTCTTCGTATTGCCGCCATTCCGAGCCCAGGGTCTTTTTCCAGTCGGTGTTGGCCTTGATGCCGTAGCCGTAGCAAATGTGCACGGCGGTTTCGCACTTGAGCCCTTCGATGGCGCGCTCCAGGGTGGCCACCCCCCAGTCATTGACCTCGTCGAAGAACACGTTGAAGGCGGGTTCGTCGAACTGGATGATGTCGACACCCGCCGCTTCGAGTTCGCGGGCCTCCTGGTTGAGGATCTTGGCGAACTCCCAGGCCAGTTTTTCGCGGCTTTTGTAGTGGGCGTCATACAGTGTGTCGATCATCGTCATGGGGCCTGGCAACGCCCACTTGATGGGTTGCGAGGTTTGCTGACGCAAGAACCTGGCATCCTCGACGAACACAGGCGTGCGGCGAGCAACGGCGCCTACGACCGTCGGCACGCTCGCATCGTAGCGATCGCGGATTCTGACGGTCTCGCGCTTCTCGAAATCGACACCGTCGAGGTGTTCGATAAAGGTCGTGACGAAATGCTGACGTGTCTGTTCGCCATCGCTGACGATATCGATACCGGCGTGCTGTTGCTCTTGCAAGGACAAGCGCAGCGCGTCTTGCTTGCCCTCGGTCAGTTCATCACCCTCCAGCTTCCATGGCGACCAGAGCTTCTCAGGCTCGGCGAGCCAGGCGGGTTTGGGCAGGCTGCCGGCAGTGGAGGTGGGTAACAGCTTTTGCATACTGGAAAACCTTGTGTCTGGTTGAGTCAAAGCGCGCAACGGGCGGACCACTGCTCGAGAATGGCCTGGTAGGGCTTGATGAAATGCTCTTGTGCAAACTTCCCCTGTTCGACAGCCAGGCGGCCGCGCTCTTCGCGGTCGTAAACGATGCGCGTCAACGAGTAGTCCTGGTGCTGCAAGCTGGGTTGGTAGGTTTTGCCGGCGGCGGAGTTCGCGTTGTAGATTTCAGGCCGGTAGATTTTCTGGAAGGTGTCCATCGTGCTGATGGTGCTGATCAGTTCCAGGTTGCTGTAGTCGCCCAGCAGATCGCCGGCAAAATAGAACGCCAGCGGCGCGGCACTGTTGGGCGGCATGAAGTAGCGCACCTTCAAACCCATCTTCTTGAAGTACTCATCGGTCAGCGAGTACTCAGCCTGCAGGTATTCCACGCCCAGGACCGGGTGCTGGTTTTCCGTGCGGTGATAAACCTTGCTGCTCGAAACGCTCAGGCAGATGACCGGGGGCTTGCTGAAGTGCTCCTTGTAGGCGCTCGAATTCACGAAGCACTTGAACAGCTTTCCGTGCAGGTCTCCGAAATCATCGGGTGTGCTGAAGGTTTGCCGGTCCTTGTTGTGCCCCAGTAGCAGCACGCTGAAATCGTAATCACGCACGTACGACGAAAAATTATTGCCGACCATGCCGTCGATACGCTCGTTGGTTTCCCGATCGACCACTGTCGTTTTCAATATTTCAATCAAGGGCAGTGCAGGGGCGGCGCCCGAGAGGCCGATATCCATTTCCACTGAAATGATGTCGAGCTCGACCGTGTAGCGATCGCCTTTGGGGTTATCCCAGTGCGCCAGGGCATTGAAGCGGTTGTCGATCATCCTCAAGGTATTGCGCAGATTCTCCTGGCGGCTGTTGCCCCTGGCCAGGTTGGCAAAGTTGGTGGTGGTGCGGGTCTTGTCCGAAGGCTGGTAGTGCTCATCGAAACAAATACGCTTGAGGGTGAATGCAAACTCGTTATTCATGGTGGTCGTGTGCCCTGATGTCTGAAGCGAGGCAAGAAAGGCCAGGGTTGAGATCATGGCGGCCGCGCCAAGCCAGGCTGCCTTTCTCGCTCACGCAAATTCGATGAGGGGATTGTCAAAGATTGGCTCGTCATGAGACAAACTCATTTTTTTTGCATACAAGTGTAGTTTTGCTCATGATCGATCTGAGGCACCTGCGCACCATCCATGCCTTGCGCGCAACCGACAGCCTGTACGAAGCTGCCGAGCGCCTGCACCTGACCCAGTCGGCGCTGTCGCACCAGTTCCGCGAGCTGGAAGACCGTATTGGCATGCCGCTGTTCGTGCGCAAGTCCAAGCCGGTACGTTTTACCAGCGCCGGTCTCAAGCTGCTGGAGCTGGCCGAGCAGGTGCTGCCGCAGATCCGCGCCACCGAGCGGGACCTGGGCAAGCTGGCGGGTGGTACAGCCGGGCGGCTGCACATCGCGATCGAGTGCCACAGCTGCTATCAATGGCTGATGCCATCGGTGGACGAATTTCGCGGTGCCTGGCCGGAGGTCGAACTGGACCTGGCGTCGGGGTTCTCGTTCGCGCCACTGCCGGCCCTGGAGCGGGGCGATCTGGATTTGGTGGTAACGTCCGACCCGATGAAGCTGCCGGGGATCAGCTACGTGCCACTGTTCGGCTATGAGGCATTGCTGGCCATCGACAATCACCACGCCTTGTGCGCAAAGCCCTACCTCGAGCCTGCCGATATTGCCAGCCAGACGCTGATCACCTACCCGATCGAGCGCAACAGGCTGGACATCTTCACCCGCTTCCTTGACCCGGCCGACATCGAACCGGCGCAAATACGCACCTCGGAGCTGACGATCATGATGATGCAGCTGGTGGCCAGCGGACGCGGTGTGTGCTGCCTGCCTAACTGGGCCGTGCATGAATACAGCTCGCGCGGATACGTGACCACCAAGCGACTGGGGGAGAAGGGGCTGCAGGCAAAACTGTATGCGGCGGTCCGCAGCGACATGCTCGAAGTGCCTTATGTAAGCGACTTCCTGCTCACGGCAAAGGATATGTCCTTCGCGACGCTGGAAGGCGTCAATGCTGTTTCCGGGATCGCTACCTGACAGCCAGCCCCAGCTATCGCAGCGCATTACCTGGCAATCGAGGGGCACGGATCAGCGGGCCATCATCGAGCCGGCAAGGATCGCGCGAAACACGCTGTAAATTCCCGAAAGCGCTGGTTACACATCCAGGCCACACACTTGCGTGCCCACGGCCATAGTTCATGCCCAGGCTTCATCGGTGCGCGACAGCGCCGTTGGTCGGCTGAGTCGAAGCGCAAGCTGGATTCGGCCAAAAAAATGTACGATGATTTTCGTAATGCCAGGGAGGGGTCATGCCAAAAGGCTTCAAGGCAGCCCGGAGCGCGGTGATTGCCGCACTCGAATCCGGGAGGTACCTGCATGCAGCGCGGGGCGATATCGAGGTAAAGAACCTGTTGGCCCTTGGCGCGGTCAGTGCGGGCGATGTCATCGAGGTCATCCGTGCTTGCAATGGCACTCATTACAGCTGCAGCCCACACCATGCCGTGCCAGCCATCGAAGTCCATGTGCTCAGGCGCTCCGGCTGGTACATCAAGTTCTATTTCATCGAGCCGCAGACGTGGTTCATCAGTGTTCATCAATGAGTAACCCAAGCATGAATATCCTGTTCGAGGGCGACACCGGCCAGGCCCTGTGCGAGCGTTGCCAGGCATTGGTCGCCATGCATTACACCCGGCGCGACGTGCCTTTCAGTGATGGCCTGGGCGTGGCGCGGGACATCCTGGTGGGCGTGTGCGACGGCTGCGATACGGTGGTGGCCATCCCGCCGCAGTCCACCCCGGCTATCCGCGAGGCGCGCAAGCAGCAGCTCAAGTCCATCGAGGCGCGCCTGCCGGCGGTGTATCTCGATGTGCTCGACGCGGCGATGCAAGCGGTCAGCAGCGAGGCGGGGGCACACCTGCGCAAGCTGTTCCTCGCCCATTATTTCCATTGGCTGGTGCAGGCCCGCCAGGGGGCTGGCCTGCAGCCCGGCCACGAGGCCTTCGCCCAGGCACTCGACGCGCAGCGGCGTCAGAGGGGGCTGCCGGTGTCCGGAGCCACGCGGCGGCTGTCGATGAAGGTCAACGCGCACATGGCCGAGGATTTCCTGACGCTGCTGGGGCAAACCCGGATGAGTCAGACCGAGCTGCTCAAGGCGGTGATCGCAAGAATCCAGGTGGATGTGCTCGAGGCGCGTAATCCGCAGGTGATCGAGGCGCTGCAGCGGCTGATGCGAGTGGCGGGATAGGTCGGGGCGGGCTCAGCGCGCGGGCATCGTTCCTCACATGTGAGGCTTGCGCAGCTCATGATCCAGGCGTAACGTGCATCACATGTGAGACAAGGACACCCCCTTCGATGGCAGGCAAGAAAAGCTCCACCGACTACATGCGTGACATGCGCGCCCGGCTCAAGGCCGCGGGCCTGGTCAAGCGTGAGCTGTGGATCCTGCCCGAGCACGCCGCCGCCCTGCGCGGTATCGAGAAGGCTTTACGTCAGCCCCACGCGGGCAAACAGGTCAGAACGGAGGATTTCATGACCGAGCACACCCACTGGACGATCGAAACGCTGCACGGCGCCCTGCAAGGCCTGGACGAGGTGCGCGGCGGGTCGATCGGCCTGTCCCTGCAACAGGGCGCCGAGCCCAGCCTCAAGCTGGTGATGAACGAACTGGACGGCCTGCCGTTGTACATCGCCGTAGCCGGTGAGCAGATCCTGGTCGACACGCTGCTGGTGGAAGCCAGCCAGGTGAAAGACCGCGCTGCATTCAACGATGCGGTGCTGCGCACCCGCGACGTGTTCCCGCTGTCGTCCATCGGCCTGCACACACTGCCGTCGGGCGAGTCGGTGTACACCATGTTCGGCGCCCTGAGCGCGGCGTCGTCGCTGGACAACCTCGTCCAGGAGATCCACACCCTGGCCGACAACGTCATCACCGCCGCCGAAGATTTCGAAGACTACTTCACCCACTGATTCCGGAGATTGCACCATGAGTTTGTTGAGAAAGATCGTCACCGCCCTGCGTGGCGGCGCTTCGGAAGTCGGTGAGGCGATCGTCGACTCCCAGGCCCTTCGCATCCTCGACCAGGAGATTCGCGACGCGGACAACAACCTGATCGATGCGCGCAACCAGTTGGTCAAGATAATGGCCAAGCACAAGACCGCGCAGCAGCGCATCACCGAGTTCGACAAGACCATCGGCGACTGGGAACAGAAGGCCATTGCCGCGCTGGACAAGGGTGAGGAGGGCCTGGCCCACGAATGCGCGGCGCGCATCGCCGACCTGACCAACCAGCGTGACAGCGAGCAGGCGCTGGCCGACCAGTTCGGTACGTCGGTGACGACCCTGACCGCCACCGTGAGCAAGACCGAGGCGCAGATCAAGGGCCTCAAGCAGCAGGTAGACCTGGTCAAGGCTCGCGAAAGCGTGCAGCGTGCCCAGGTCAGTGCGGCGTCGGCCACCGGCGGCGCCAATGGCAGCCTGGAAACGGCGGTCGGCTCGCTGGACCGCATCAAGAAGCGCCAGACCGAGCGTGCCGCCGAGCTGGAAGCGGCGGCGGAGCTGGCCGGCAAGGCCGATGGCAGCGATCTGGAAGCACGCCTGAAGTCGGCCGGGATCGGCGCCAGCAACAGTGGTACCGACGATGTGCTGGCACGCTTGAAGGCCAAGGCGGCCAAGCCGGCGGAGTGATTCGTTGAGCGGGCTGGCCTGTCGTGGCCCCGCGATGGGGCCGGCCCGGCTGGCGCAAAAACCCTGCTGCAGACCCGTTGGCGGGGCACACGAAAAGCAGTATCGTGTCGCCCCCGCCAAAGGACTGCCGCGACCCAAGGGATCTTCAATGTCGCCTTCTTCCAACAGGCCCAGCCTGTTCGCTACAGCTCCAGTACTGGCTCCTGTTCCTTCACCCTCTCACCCAGGAGATGCCCCGTGGGTTGGTTGAAACGCTTCATGGGCTTCGAAGCCCCCAAACCTGCCGCTGGCAGCCAGGCCCAAGGCAACCTGCCGTTCGGCCTGGGCAGCGGGCGCATGCTCAAGCTCGATCGCTCGCTCAAACTGCTGCTCGACGGGCATTCCGAGCTGGAGGTCCCCGAGCAGGAAGTGGTCTGGGCGGTCGGTGAAGTCGACCTCGGCCAGTCGGTGCGCCTGGCGCGCTTCTATATGGAAGACGAGGACTACTGGCTGCAGGTGGTAATGAACGGCGCGTCCGCTGACGATGTCCGTGACATCATCCTGTTCGGCTACTACAGCGTGGTGCCGGTCACCAGTGATGCCGAACTCAAGCGCCTGGTCGGCCCCGAGTCGAACATCGGCCTGCCGTACTACGAGCACGAAGGCTACGAGTTCGTTCGCCAGTGGGGCAGCGAAGAGGGGCAGACCGAGCTCACGCCGATCAGCGAGTGGGTCACCAGCCCCGAGACCAGCTACCGCATCCAGCACCTGTCGATGCTGTATGCCCGCGAAACCGGCCTGACCGATCGCCGCGAATTCCTCCTGCTGTCGGTGGAGGAAGACGAGGACGGCAATGTCAGCCTGACCACTTCGGTGGGTGTCACCCTGCAATCAACGGACTTCAACGTCATCTGACAAGGATTCACCATGCTCGACGCACTTCGCATGTCGCTCAACGCCCAGGCAGTGATCGGCTTCATTCTCTACATCAGCGTGGCGCTGGTGCTGTTCTGGCTGTTCCAGTTCATCTACACGCACCTCACCCCGCACCGCGAATTCGCCCTGATCCGCGACAACAACAGCGCCGCGGCCATCGCCCTGGGCGGTGCGTTGATCGGCTTCTCGCTGCCGGCCAGCAACATCATCGCCTACAGCGTCAGCCTGCTCGACTTCGTGGTCTGGGTGGTGATCGCCGCCGTGGTGCAACTGCTCGCCTTCGGTATCACCAGCCTGGTGCTCAAGGGCTTGGCCAGCCGCATCGCCAAGGGCGAGATGGCCGCCGCGATCTACGCCGCCGCCGTGGCGATCAGCGTGGGCTTCCTCAATTCGGCCTGCATGACCCCGTCGGTCTGAGCCGTTTGCGCGCAAGGAGCCATACATGAGACGCAGTTCCGTCAAGCTGGTGCTGGCCAGTTCCCTGCCGCTGGCGCTCACCGCGTGCAGCGCGCCGGAGGAGACCTACACGGTCAGCAAGCGCAGCAACTACACCACCGTCCAGGCCTGTGTCGATGACAAGATGCCGGTGGACGTGTGTTCCGACGCCTACATGCAGGCGTTGGCCGACCACCGTCGCATCGCCCCGACCTATGGCGACAAGGCCGCCTGCGAGGCCGACTTCGTGCCGGACTACTGCCAGGTCACCAGCGACAACCGCTACATGCCACGCCTCGGCGGTTTCGAGCTGGCGGTGTCGGGCGAGGTCAGCCAGTCCCAGGTCGATGCGGCCCGCGCCCAGGTCGAGAACAGCGGCCAGGCCAGCAGCGGCGGCAGCAATTTCAACGGCCTGCTGACTGGCCTGTTGCTTGGCCAGGTGCTCAGCGGCGGCAATCGCCAGTACTATTCGCAGCCGGTCTACCAGTACCGGGACAGCAGCGGTGGATACCGCAACACAACGCTCGGCCAGCAGATCGATCAGGGTAAGCGCTTCGAGCGCTCCGACCAGGCCCAGCAGAGCGGTGGCAGCTACTCCAGCTACTACTCCGGCAGCTCCAGCGGGCGCAGCTACAAGTCCAGCACCGCGACCCGCTCCAGCGTGTCCTCGTCGATCTCCCGTGGCGGCTTCGGCAGCCAGGCCACTGCGCGCAGCGGCTGGGGCGGCAAGAGCAGCGGCGGCTTCAGCTTCGGCGGTTGAACATGCGCAAGGTCTACTGCGACGAGCGCCCGGACTGGCGCGCCACCGCCGAGCGTGAGGGCTTCGCCTTCCACACCATCGACGGCGAGCGCTACTGGGATGAGCGCGGTTACTACCAGTTCAGCGAGGCCCAGGTCAGCCGCGACCTGGAGGCGCCCACCCAAGAGCTGCATGCGATGTGCCTGGACGCGGTGGCGCGCATCGTCGACAGCGAAGCGCTGATGACCCGCCTGGCGATTCCACCGGCGTTCTTCGACCTGGTGCGTCGTTCGTGGCAGGAGGGGCATCCGCACCTCTACGGGCGTTTCGACTTCAGCTACGACGGCACGGGTCCGGCCAAGCTGATCGAGGCCAACTACGACACGCCGACCTCGCTGTACGAGGCAGCGGCGTTCCAGCTGATCTGGCTTGAGCAGCAGATCGAGCGCGGCGTGCTGCCGGCCCATGCCAGCCAGTTCAACACCCTGGCTGAAGATCTGGTGCGGGCTTTCGCCGCCTTCGAACGTGAAAGCCCGTTCTACTTCTCGGCCATCGGCGGCTCGATCGAGGATCGCGGCACCACGGATTTTCTGCGCAAGATGGCCGGACACGTGGGTATCAGTACCCGGCATATCGACCTGGAGGATATCGGCCTCGCTGGTGACGGGTGTTTCGTCGACCTCGAAGGTCGGCCCATCCCGCGCCTGTTCAAGCTGCATGCCTGGGAGCATATCTTCCACGAGGACTTCGGCCAGGCCATTGCCGGTTGCGATACCCAGTTCGTCGAGCCCGCGTGGAAGTCGCTGATCTCCAACAAGGGCATCCTGCCGTTGTTGTGGGAGTGGCATGAGGGCCACCCGAACCTGTTGCCAGCCTTCCTCGACGAAGACCCCCGGCGGCCGGTGCCCAAGGGCTGGGTGCGCAAGCCGTATTTCTCCCGCGAGGGGGCCAATGTGGACATTCGCACCACCGATGACCAGCGGGTGTTCGAGGACGGGCCCTACGACGATGCGCCGTATATCCTGCAAGGCTTTGCGCCTTTGCCGAAGTTCGGTGACAGCTACACCCTGATCGGTTCCTGGGTGGTCGGGGACCTGGCCTCGGGGATCGGCATTCGTGAGGATGACACCCTGATCACCAAGGACAGCTCGCGGTTTGTGCCGCACGTGGTCGTGGACTGAGGGTCAGGGCGGCTCCTCCAATGGTCGGTTTCAGGACGCGCCGGGTCGCCCGCGCACAACCTCTTCGCGCAATAGCTGCCATGCTCTGAGGATGCCCGCGGACCGAGCGCAGCAAGACGCCCGGCCACAGGCAAGGAGGGTGCCTGGCCTGCCGCTACCGTGACGCAGCCGGCGCACCGCAGCTGAACACCGCCGGACACTGGCCCTCGATCAGGGCCGGGCCGGGTTGCCGAGGTCCGCTGTATGCCTGATGAGTTGAACCACCTGCCGTTGATCGAGCGTATCCTGGCCCGTGAAAAGGACACCCCGGGCGCCTTGTTGCCGATCCTCCACGCCGTCCAGGCCGGCGCCGGCTACATTCCCGGTATCGCCGTCGCCGAGATCGCCCATGCCCTCAACCTCAGCCAGGCCGAGGTGCGCGGGGTGCTCAGTTTCTACCACGATTTCCGTACCACGCCGCCGGCCCGTCATACCCTGCGCCTGTGCCGCGCCGAGTCCTGCCAGAGCCGTGGCGCCGAGGCGCTGGCCGCGCAATTGCGCGAGCAACTCGGGCTGGATGACCACGGCCGCAGCGAAGACGGTGCGCTCGCCCTGCGCCCGGTGTACTGCCTGGGTGCCTGTGCCTGCTCGCCGGCGTTGGAGCTCGATGGCCAGCTCCACGCCCGCGTCACTCCGGAACGCCTGCGGGCGCTGGTGGCGGGCTGCCGCGAGGAGGTGAAGGCATGCTGAGCCTGAGCATCTCCTGCGATTCGCTGGCCCGGGCAGTGGGTGCCGATCAGGTGGCCGAGGCCCTGACCCGCGAGGCGGCGCTGCGCAACCTGCCGCTACGCATCAAGCGCACCAGCTGCCGTGGCCTGTATTGGCTGGAGCCGCTGGTGGAGCTGGACACCGCGCAAGGCCGCCTGGGCTTCGGGCCGGTCGCGCCCGAGGATGTTCCCGGTTTGCTCGAAGCCCTGGCGGGCGAGCACACCGGCCATGCGCTGGCGCTGGGGCCGGTCGAGGACATTCCCTACCTGAAAACCCAGCAGCGCCTGTTGTTCGCCCGCGCCGGCATCACCCGGCCGCTGTCGCTGGATGACTATCACGCCAACGGTGGTTTCGAGGGGTTGCGCCAGGCCACGTTGCTAAATGGAGACGAAGTGGTCGCGGCGGTGCTCGACTCGGGCCTGCGTGGCCGAGGTGGCGCGGCCTTCCCGGCGGGCATCAAGTGGCGCACCGTGCGCCAGGCACCGGCCGCGCAGAAGTATGTGGTGTGCAACGCCGACGAGGGCGACTCCGGCACCTTCGCCGACCGCATGCTGATGGAAGGCGACCCGTTCCTGCTGATCGAGGGCATGATCATTGCCGGCCTCGCCGTGGGGGCGAGCAAGGGCTACATCTATGTGCGCTCGGAGTATCCCGATGCCGTGCGCGCGCTCAACGAGGCGATCCTGCTGGCCCGCGAGGCCGGTTACCTGGATGTCGCCGGCAGCGGCGTGGCCTTCGACCTGGAGGTGCGGGTCGGCGCGGGCGCCTATATCTGTGGCGAGGAAACCGCGCTGCTCGAGTCCCTGGAGGGCAAGCGTGGCATCGTCCGCGCCAAGCCGCCGTTGCCGGCGCTGGAGGGCCTGTTCGGTCAACCGACGCTGGTGCACAACGTGCTCACCCTGGCCTCGGTGCCGATCATCCTGGCCAAGGGCGCGGCCTATTACCGCGACTTCGGCATGGGCCGCTCGCTCGGCACCTTGCCGTTCCAGCTGGCCGGCAATGTCCGCCAGGGTGGGTTGGTGGAGCTCGCCTTCGGCCTGACCTTGCGCGAGCTGGTGGAAGGCTACGGTGGCGGCACCGCCAGCGGCCGGCCGATCAAGGCGGCGCAGGTCGGCGGCCCGCTGGGTGCCTGGGTGCCGCCTGAACAGTTCGACACGCCGCTGGACTACGAAGCCTTCGTCGCCATTGGCGCGATGCTCGGCCATGGCGGCGTGGTACTGGCCGACGACACCCTGAACATGGCCGGCATGGCCCGCTTCGCCCTGCAGTTCTGCGCCGAAGAATCCTGCGGCAAGTGCACGCCGTGCCGGATCGGTTCGACCCGCGGCGTGGAAGTGGTCGACCGGCTGATCGCCAGCACCGACCCGGCCTACCGCGAAAGCCAGGCGGGGTTGCTGCGCGACCTGTGCGACACCATGCAGTACGGCTCGCTGTGCGCCATGGGCGGGATGACCCCGTACCCGGTGGTCAGCGCCCTCAAGCACTTCCCCGCCGATTTCGGCCTGGAGGCCGCGCAATGATCAACTACTTCGACCCCGGCAGCGACCTCGACCTGGGTACCCCGCAACGCCTCAGCGACGTGCAGGTAAGCCTGGTCATCGACGGTCGTTCGATCAGCGTGCCCGCCGGTACCTCGGTGATGCGCGCCGCGGCCATGCTCGGCACCAGCATCCCCAAACTGTGCGCCACCGACAGCCTCGAGGCCTTCGGCTCGTGCCGCATGTGCATGGTCGAGATCGATGGCATGCGCGGCTACCCGGCGTCCTGCACCACGCCTGTGGGCGAGGGCATGGTGGTGCGCACGCAGACGCCACGCCTGGCCGATCTGCGCCGCAACGTGATGGAGCTGTATATCTCTGACCACCCGCTGGACTGCCTGACCTGTTCGGCCAACGGCAATTGCGAGCTGCAGACCGTCGCCGGCCAGGTCGGCTTGCGCGAGGTGCGCTATGGCTATGACGGCGCCAATCACCTGGACGACCACAAGGACGTGTCCAACCCGTACTTCGACTACGAGCCGAGCAAGTGCATCGTCTGCAGCCGCTGCGTGCGCGCCTGCGAAGATATCCAGGGCACCTTCGCCCTGACCATCACCGGGCGCGGTTTCGACTCGCGGGTGGCGGCGGCTGGTGGTGACGACTTCCTCAGCTCTGAGTGCGTGTCTTGCGGCGCCTGCGTGCAGGCCTGCCCGACGGCGACCCTGAGCGAGAAAAGCCTGATCCAGCTCGGCCAGCCCGAGCGCGCGGTGATCACCACCTGCGCCTATTGCGGCGTGGGCTGCTCGTTCCGCGCCGAGATGAAGGGCGACCAGCTGGTGCGCATGGTCCCGGACAAGCATGGCGGCGCCAACCACGGCCATGCCTGCGTCAAGGGCCGCTTCGCCTGGGGCTATGCCACGCACCCGGACCGCATCACCAAGCCGATGATTCGCAAGCGTCTGGAAGACCCGTGGCAAGAGGTCAGCTGGGACGAGGCGGTCACCTATGCCGCCAGTGAGTTGCGACGCATCCAGCTCAAGTACGGGCGTGATTCCATCGGTGGGATCACCTCCAGCCGCTGCACCAACGAAGAGGCGTACCTGGTGCAGAAACTGGTGCGCACGGCCTTCGGCAACAACAACGTCGACACCTGCGCGCGGGTCTGCCATTCGCCCACCGGCTACGGTCTCAAGCAGACCCTGGGCGAGTCCGCCGGCACCCAGAGCTTCGACTCGGTGATGCTGGCCGACGTGGTGCTGGTGATCGGCGCCAACCCCACCGACGCGCACCCGGTGTTCGGCTCGCAGCTCAAGCGTCGCCTGCGCCAGGGCGCGCGGCTGATCGTCATCGACCCGCGGCGTATCGACCTGGTCGACTCGCCCCATGCCCGCGCCGAACTGCACCTGCAACTGCGTCCGGGTACCAACGTGGCCATGCTCAACGCCCTGGCCCATGTGATCGTCAGCGAGGGCCTGCTCGACCAGCGCTTCATCGATGCCCGCTGTGAAACCGAGGACTTCGCGCGCTGGCGCGATTTCGTCGCCCAGCCCGACAACGCCCCTGAAGTGCTCGGCCCGGTGTGTGGCGTACCCGCCGAGCAGATCCGCGCCGCTGCCCGGCTGTACGCTACCGGCGGCAATGCGGCGATCTACTATGGCCTGGGCGTGACCGAGCACAGCCAGGGCAGCACCGCGGTGATGGGCATCGCCAACCTGGCCATGGCCACCGGCAACATTGGCCGCGAAGGGGTGGGGGTGAACCCGCTGCGCGGGCAGAACAACGTGCAGGGCTCGTGCGACATGGGCTCGTTCCCCCATGAGTTGCCCGGCTACCGGCATATATCCAACGAAAGCGTGCGCGCCGAGTTCGAGCAGGCCTGGGGCGTGACCCTGCAACCTGACCCGGGGTTGCGCATTCCGAACATGTTCGAGGCTGCGCTGGATGGCAGCTTCAAGGCGCTGTACTGCCAGGGTGAGGATATCGCCCAGAGCGACCCCAACACCCAGCACGTTACCGCCGCGCTGTTGGCGATGGAATGCGTGGTGGTGCAGGACATCTTCCTCAACGAGACGGCCAAGTTCGCCCATGTGTTCCTTCCGGGCAGCTCGTTCCTCGAGAAGGACGGCACCTTCACCAATGCCGAGCGGCGCATCTCGCGGGTGCGCAAGGTCATGGAACCACTGGCCGGCAAGGCCGACTGGGAGGCGACCCTGGCCTTGGCCGATGCCTTGGGCTACCACATGGACTACCAGCATCCGTCGCAGATCATGGACGAAATCGCCCGCCTGACCCCGACCTTCCGCCGGGTCAGCTATGCCGAGCTCGACCGCCACGGCAGCCTGCAGTGGCCATGCAACGATGCCGCCCCCGACGGCACGCCGACCATGCACATCGACCAGTTCGTGCGCGGCAAGGGGCGCTTCATGCTCACCGGCTACGTGCCCACCGACGAGAAGGTCAACAGCCGCTACCCGCTGTTGCTGACCACCGGGCGCATCCTCAGTCAGTACAACGTCGGCGCGCAGACCCGGCGCACCGGCAACGTCGCCTGGCACGACGAGGACCGCCTGGAGATCCACCCCAGCGACGCCGAGAGCCGCGGCATCGCCGACGGCGACTGGGTGGGCGTGGGCAGCCGCGCCGGGCAGAGCGTGCTGCGTGCCAGGGTCAGCAGCCGGGTGGCGCCGGGGGTGGTGTACACAACGTTCCACTTCCCCGAGTCCGGGGCCAACGTGATCACCACTGACAACTCTGACTGGGCCACCAACTGCCCGGAATACAAGGTCACCGCAGTGGAGGTGCTGAAGGTGTTCCAGCCGTCGGAATGGCAGAAGCGCTACCAGAGCTTCAGCGACGAGCAGCGGCGCTTGCTCAAGGAGCGGCGTCAGGCGGAGAAGGTGGAGGTGCGCCGATGAGCAGCGACAACCTGGTGAAGATGGCCAACCAGATCGCCCATTACTTCGACAGTGAGCCGGACCGTGCCAAGGCGGTGCAGGGGGTGAGGCTGCATCTGCACAGCTTCTGGACGCCGGCCATGCGCCGGCAGTTGCTGGAGTGGGCCGAGGCGCATGCCGGGGAAGGGTTGGACCAGAAGGTAAGGGAGGCTTTGGTCTAGACAGCGTCGCCGCCTGTTCCGGCCGATCGTGGTCTGTGGCGGCGGGCTTGCCCCGCGATAGCGGTGTGCATGGCCTCGACTCAATCGGACCTCCAGCAATACACCTGCTCCGGGTCCCCTTCGTCGAGGTTTTCGATTACGCCGCTTGCGATGAAACCCTGGCGTTCCAGCAATCGGCGCATCGGCTCATTGGAGCGATTTGGTCGAGGTGAACAGCTTCTGCCCACGGCACTCGGCCTGTGTACGCGCCAGCAGCGCGGCCCCCAGCCCAGCGCACCGATGGCCTTCGCCAACCATCAGCATCTCGATGAACGCGCAACCGAAAAAGTGCCGGTGCATCACCGCATAGGCGGCCACGTTGCCTTGTACTTCGGCGACCAGGCAACGGTACTGCGCGAGCCAGTCGGCAATCTGCTCGGCGCGGTGCAGGTCTTGGCGGGCGACGCTGTCGATGGCGATCAGTGCCGGCAGGTCCTGTAGTCCAGCAAGGCGAATATGCATGGTGGCGCTCTGCGATGAAGGTGCCGCGATTATCCGCCCCCGGACACCTCCTGCACAGATGTTGGCACAGCGCATGGCCTGGATGAGTGAACGTATAGCCGGTGGTACGCTCGCAAAAAAACGTCCACCTCCAGGCAATGAGATTGCTCCTGCCAGCTTTATCGTCGGGTAAGCCACAGCCCGGCCAGCGTGACCAGGGCGAACCCGCCCCCCGCCATGAACGTCGCCCGGTACCCCACCCAGTCCCACAACCCACCGGCCAGCACACTGGCTGCCAGCAACGTCCCCCCGGTCACCAGGTAGAACACGCCGAACGCAGTTCCTCGCAACGCCTCGGGCGCGCTGTCGGCGATCAGGGCGCTGAATACGCCTTGGGTAAAGCCCATGTGCAGTCCCCACAGGATCACGCCCAGCGCCAAGCCGGGCACGCCAGGCAGCCACGCCAACAGCAGATCGGCCATCACCAGCAGGGCCAGCCCGACCATCAACACACCCTGTCTCCCCATCCGGTCGGAGAGTGCGCCGGCGGGGTAGGCCGACAATGCATATGCCAGCGACATCAGCAAAAGCACTGCTGGCGCCCACAGTGCCGCAAGGCCAAGCGCCTGACCGCGCAGCAGCAGAAAGGCCTCGCTGAAGCGCGCCAGGGTGAACAGCGTGGCCAACATGACCAGGCGCCAGTAACGGATGCCCAGCCGGGCCAGCTCATGCAGTACCGGGGCAGCGGCGCGCGCACTTGTCGCTGCGGGCTTGTCGGGTTCGTGAACGAAGGCGACCAGCACATAGAGGGCCATAAACGCGGGGACAACCGCCACCCAGAACACCGTCTGGAAGTGACTTGCGGTCAACCACATCAACAGGATCGCCAGCAATGGCCCGAAAAAGGCCCCGATCGTATCCAGCGCCTGGCGCAAGCCGAATGCTGCGCCGCGCAGTTCGGCGGGAGTGACATCAGCAATCAGCGCATCCCTCGGCGCGCCGCGGATGCCTTTGCCGACTCGGTCGAGCAAGCGCGCCGCGGTCAGCCATTCCAGCCCTGGGGCCAACGGGAACACCGGCTTGGTCAGGGCGGCCAGGCCGTAGCCGATCACCGTCAGCAGCTTGCGCTTGCCCAGGCGGTCGCTGAGGGTGCCGGAGAACACCTTGGTAAACGCCGCGGTCGCCTCGGCGACACCTTCGATCAGGCCGACGGCCAGCACCGAGGTGCCGAGCACGCTGACCATGTACAGCGGGAGAAGGGCGTGGATCATCTCCGAAGAGATGTCCATCAGTAGCGAGACAAAACCCAGGGCCCAGACGCTGCGGGGAATGAGGGCGAGGCTGTGGCGGCGGCGCGAGTGCGGAACATGGTTCATGGGTGATCTCGGCGTTGCTCCGATTTCACTCTAGACAATAGCGGCCTCATCGCCGCCAAATCGCCCCCATCGAGGGGCTCAGGCTGGCCCCTGCTGATGCAGCTGCCCCAGGCGGCTGCGTGTACGCATGAGATCGACAATGGCGCCGCCCAGGCTCCTGTCCAGGGCCTGCCTGCCGATCACCAGCACCTCCCGGTCCTGGTCGTAGAGGACATCCACCAGGTTGACGAAGCGCTGCTGCGCCGCCAGGGAGCACTCGGCCAGATCATCCAGGCCGTCTATGATCCAGCGATCATACCGCTCGGCCAGGGCCAGGTAATCGATCACCGCGGTCGGCTGTTCGCACAGATCGTCGAAGCTGAACATTACCTGGCGCCCCTCGCTGGCCAGCGCCCGCAAGGGCCGTTTGTTGACCTCCAGCCAGACTTCCTGCGGCGTGGGCACCCGCAGGGCCACACGTTGCCGCGCATCGCCCGGCCAGACATAGTGCCCCTGGGTGAAGCGCTGGTGCTCGCGATTGGCCGGCAGGCTGCGAAAGTCGGTCTCCCCAGCTACCTCCAGCACGTGCATATGGCGGTTGATCAGGCGGATCACCGGCAGGAAGCGGGCGTGGTACAGCGGGTTGGGCAGCAACCCCTCAGGGGCGTAGTTGGAGGTGAGCAACAGGACAACGCGCCGGGCGAACAAGGCATCGAACAGCCGGCTGAGCAGCATGGCGTCGCCGATGTCATGGACGTGGAACTCGTCGAAGCACAGCACCTCGCAGTTGCCCAGCAGCGCGTCGAGGGTCGCCCCCAGGGCATCGTCCTGCGCCCGGTGGTGATGCATGCCCTGGTGCAAGCGGGCGAAGAAATCGTGAAAATGCAGGCGGCGCTTGGCCGCCGTCGGCACTGCCTGGAAGAAGCCATCGAGCAGCCAGCTCTTGCCGCGGCCGACCGCGCCGTGCAGGTACAGGCTGCGCGGCTGGCCCGCGTCGAGGCTGCGCAACAGCCCGGCCATCGCCTCGATCACCCGAAGCTGCCCGCCGCTCAGGGCGTAGCCACGCTCGGTTGCCATGGTCTGGAAGTAGGCCAACAAGGTGGGGGGCTTGGGCTGGGCATAGCGCAGGCGCTGGCCAATCTGGCGCAAGGGCGCGGGAATCCAGGTGGACAAGTGGCAGGCTCCTCGGGCCGAGTCTGGGGCAGGGCGCAGCTTGCGCGATGCCAGGCATTTTTACCAATCGAGAATGTGCCGGGCAATGATCGCGAAAGGCGATAGCTCAGGACTTGCGCGCGAGTTGCTGCTCGATCATGTACTTCACCGCCAGGCGGCGTTCCTTGAGGTGACGCAGGTCTTCGTCCACAAAGTTACCTGCCGAGATCGACTCGGCGGCCAGCACCTGGTTGTCGATGTCCATGTACTCGTCCAGCAGGCGGTCGAGTTTTGGGTCGTGCTGCCGCCGCTGCTGGACGATTTCGCGTGGGTAGTGCAGGTCCTGGTAGAGGTCATGGGAAACGGGCATGGCGTCCTCCTTGTGATGCGCCGATAGGATCTATCTGATTGGAAGGGCGGAATGCGATTGTGTTGAAGCGAAGCGGCGCAATTGCGACGAGCGGTTGCAGTGTGCGCTATCGCGAGGCCACCGCATTCCCCAGGGAAGACCTGGGAGTGCGGCCCCGAGCCGCCTATCTGGAAACGCTCGTACAGCTGGGTGACTGACTAACTTGCTGTTTTTCTGTGTTTTTTTTAAAAAAAAGCTTTGCACTTGGAAAAAAGGTTGTTAAAGTGCGGGCCATTCCAGAGCAGCGACACACGGAGTTGCCAGGGATTGTCAGCCAGGCGGTGATCAGTCATTTGCCACAGCAGATATAGGGGCGTCGCCAAGCGGTAAGGCAGCAGGTTTTGATCCTGCCATGCGTTGGTTCGAATCCAGCCGCCCCTGCCATCATCAAGCTATCTGTTCCCCCTGAATCGCCTTTCGGCGATTTTTTCGTTTCTGCCTACCTCTTTTCCAGCAGCTCGGCCAGTGCCTGGGCCAACACCTGTTCGCTCACCGGTTTCTGAATGACCAGGCTGCCGGGCAGTTCCAGCCCCTGCAACTCGGCATAACCGGTCAGAAATACCACCGGCAGGCCAGGAAAGCGCTGGCGCGCCGCATGCGCCAGTTGCGCGCCGTTGAATTCCGGCATGGCGAAATCGGTGAGCAGTAACTCAACCTGGTCGTCGAGCATTGCCAGCGCCTGTTCGCTGTTCTGCGCCTGGCGCACCTGATAGCCCTGACGAAGCAGGACGTCACTCATCATTTCACGTACCAGGTGGTCGTCATCCACCAGCAGTACTTTGCGCACATTGCACGGTTGCGAGAACGCAGGCGGCGTGCTCTGTTCATGCGTGGCCAGCGTCTCTGGTTGATGCACCGCGGGCAGGTAGACACTGACCTGGGTGCCGCGACCCGGGGCGGTATCGATGCGCACGCCGCCGCCAGACTGCTTGGCGAACCCGAACACCTGAGCCAGGCCCAGGCCTGAGCCTTTGCCGATGTCCTTGGTGGTGAAGAACGGCTCGAAGACCTTGGCCAGCACCTCCTCACTCATGCCGCAGCCGGTATCGCGGATCGACAGCACGACGTATTCGCCCGGTTCCGGGTCCTCGGGGCGCAGAGGGCGATTGCCGACCCTGTCGTTGCGCGTGGCAAGCGTCAGTTGACCGCCATCGGGCATTGCGTCTCGCGCATTGATGGCCAGGTTGAGGATGATCATTTCGGTCTGGGTCAGGTCAGTCAGGGCCTGCCACAGGAGAGGATCCAGGTCCAGCCGCACCGAGATATTGCCGCCCAGCGTGCGTCGCAGCAGTTCCTCCAGCCCGGACAGGGTGCGGTTCAGATTGACCGCTACCGGCTCCAGCCGCTGCTTGCGGGAGAATGCCAGCAACTGCGCGGTCAGCTTCGCGCCACGCTCGCCAGCTTCGCGGATATGCTGCAAGCGCGTGCTGGCCTTGTCCAGCGAGCCTTTTTCCAGATCCCGCTGGAGGAAGCTGGCGCCAGTGAGGATGACCGTCAGCAGGTTGTTGAAGTCGTGCGCCACGCCTGCGGTGAGCTGGCCGACCGCTTCGAGGCGCTGCATCTGCTGCAACCTCGCTTCTATACGTTCGCGTTCGGCAATCTGTTGGCGCAGGGATTCATTGGCCTTGGCCAGTTCGAGCGTCGCCTCGCGCTCGCTGGTGATATCGCGGGCGACCACGTACAGCAGCCGGTCGTCGGGAACCACCACCCAGGAAAGCCAGCGAGGCTGGCCATTGGCATGCAGGATGCGCCCGACGAAGCGGGCGCTGGTATTGCCCGACGACAAGGCGGCCAGTTCGCCGAGCAGGGCAGGCTGATCGGACTCGGGCACCAGTTGCAGCAGCGACGTCTGGCCCAGGCGCTCCCGGGTGAAACCCAGGCTGGCTTCCCACGCCGGGTTCAGAGTGACGGGAGTCAGGTCGTGGTTCAGCACTGCCAGCAGGTCCTGGGACAGTTCCCATGCACGATCGCGTTCACGGGTACGCCGCTCGACGCGCTCGCCCAGCATCTCGTTGAGCTGTTCCAGGGCGCGGGTAGCCTGGCGTTGCTGATGGATGTCCTGCAGTACGCCGGAAAAGCGCACGCAGCGTTCATCGACGAACTGAGTCTGGCCGCTGGAAAGCAACCAGCGCGGTTCCAGGCCATTGGGTTGGGCAATACGGAACTCGGCGCGGTACAACCCGTCGCTGTCCGGGCGCATGGCTTGTTCCACGGCCTCGCGAACCCGCGGCAGGTCTTCAGGGAGAATACCGCCGTAGAATACCTCGAGGCTCATCTGCGTATCGGTGGGCAGGCCGAACAAGGTTTTGCAACGGTCATCCCACAGCAGCAATCCATCCTGTGGGCGAAATTCCCAGGTGCCCATGCCCGCCGCGTCGATGGCGATGCGTGCGCGGGCTTCGACGTCGGCCAGCGCCTCCTCGGCGCGGCGCCGGCGCTGGCGCTCGTGCACTTCCGTCAAGGCGCGGCGCACTGCCTTGGGCAGCAGGGGCAGGTTCTTCTTCAGCACATAGTCGGTGGCGCCCAGGCGGATCATCTCGACCGCGTGTTCTTCGCCATAGATGCCCGAGAGGAAGATGAACGGCAGGTCGGGGGCGAGGCGCTGGGCGATGGCCAGTACGTCGGTGCCCGATGACCCCGGGAGCACGCAGTCGCACAGGATCAAGTCGTAGCTGTCTTCGCGCAGGGCATGCTCCACGCCGACATGGTCGTACACCAGGCGCGACCGGACCTGCAGCCCGCTGCGCTCCAGGCAAAGCACCGTCAGCTCGGCGTCCATCGAGCTGTCTTCGACCAGCAGCAGCCTCAGGGGGGCGCCTTGCATCGTCGGATGTCTCAATTGCTGCCGCGCCTGTTCAGGCGCAGGGAACCCGGTGGCGGCTCGTTGAGCACTGCCCAGAACACGCCGAGATCAGAGATGGCGGCGACGAATTCCTTGAACTCGACGGGCTTGACCACGTAGGCATTGACGCCCAGTTCGTATGCACGCAGCAGGTCGGGCTCTTCTCGCGAGGACGTCAGCATGACCGTTGGGATGCTGCGCAGTTCGGCGGTGTCGCGTACTTGCTTGAGTACTTCAAGGCCGTCCACCTTGGGCAGTTTCAGGTCCAGCAGCAATACGGCCGGATTGCCATCGTCACGTCCGGCGTAGGTATTGCGTCGCAGCAGGTAATCCAGCGCTTCGGCGCCATCACGAAGGACGATGACTTCATTGGCCAGTTGGCTGCGTTCCAGCGCCAGGAGGGTCAACTCCAGATCCCTGGGGTTGTCTTCGACCAGCAGAATGGGTTTGAGCATGATAGGTGCAAGTGCCTCAGGAAAGCGGTTGATTGCGAGGGAGGGTGAAATGGAAGCTGGCGCCCTGGCCGACCTGGCCCTCAGCCCAGACCCTGCCGTCGTGGCGCTCGATGATGCGGCGCACGCTGGCCAGGCCGATGCCGGTCCCTTCAAACTCTTCCATGCGATGCAGGCGCTGGAACACGCCGAACAGCTTGTTGGCATAGGCCATGTCGAAACCCACGCCATTATCGCGCACATACACCTCGGTTTCCTGCTCGTGTTGCATGGCGCCAATTTCGATTCGCGCGGGCGCGCGTCCGCGGGTGTATTTGATGGCGTTGGCGATGAGGTTGTGCAGGGCCATGTTTATGAACGCCGGATCCGCGATGACTACTGGCAGGGGAGCGATATTCCAGACAATGTCGCGCCCCTGGTAATCGGGCTCGAGCTCTTGGCGGATAGCGTGGACCAGGGTGTTGAGGTCAACGTCCGCCAAACGCAGCGCCGAGCGTCCCATTTGCGAGAAGTTTAGAAGATTGTCCACCAGTGAGCCGGCGAATCGTGCCGCCTCATCGATATGGGACAGGAAGCGCCGACCACGTTCGCTGAGATGCTCGCCCTCGATCTCGTTCAGTAGTTCGGTGTAGCCGGCAATGTGTCGAAGCGGCGCGCGCAGATCATGGGAAACGCTGTAGGAAAAGGCTTCGAGTTCCTTGTTGGAGCGCTTGAGCTCCCCGGTCAGTTGTGCGAGCTCTTCGGCCTTGCGCAAGACGATACCCAACACGGCCATGCGCAGTTCAAGCACGCCATCGATGACGAGTGAGTCCCACGGGGCGCTGAACCCTCGTACTTCTTCCTGCCATCGGTCGAAACTGTGACGTGGGCTCAGGTGCCCCTGCGGGCTGATGGTTTTTTCCGGCTGCCCGGCCCAGTTGACCAGGCGCGCCTGTTCCGGGCGGAACCATACCAGGTAGTGCGAATGGAGTTGCGAGATGGCGACGGCCAGGATACCGCCGACTCGGCTTGCGAGCTCCGGCAGTTCTTCGATGTCACGGCTCACGTTGTCGGTGTGGAATATCACCTCGTCGCCGCGGCGTCCCAGCCAGTGCACCAGGGCATTGACCTGCGCCGTCGTAGGCGTCTCGCCGATCAGGTCGCAGCGTTCGGCGCTGATGATGGCCGCGCCGCTGGCCCCGGCGAAGGCAAGCAATACCTCGGGCTGTTCCAGCAGGCCCAGGCTCACGCTGTCATGGTCAGCCATCGCTGCCAACATGCGCACGATGCGTTCGCGCAGGTCGAGCAGGGTGCGGGTGCGTTCGTGGGACTCGCGCGACTCGAGCTGCAGCGACAGGACACTGGCCAGCAATTCGCAGGCTGTGCGGGTCTGGACATCCACCTGCCGCGGTCGTTCATGGTGGCATGACACCAAGCCCCACAGCTGTCCGTCGACCACGATCGACAGCGACATGGAGGCCAGGGTGCCCATGTTGCGCATGTACTGCAAGTGCACGGGCGACACGCTGCGCAAGGCGGCGAAACTCATGTCCAGCGGCTTGCCGGTCAGCGGGTTGAGCGCAGGGAGCAAGGGTGAAGGCTGATAGTTGGCATCCTCGATCAGGCGGATGCGGTTGATGCGGTAGAGCTCCCGGGCCTGGCGAGGGATGTCGGAGGCCGGGAAGCTCAGGCCCAGGTAACTCGGGTAACCGGGGTCGACCGATTCGGCCAGGACAGTGCCATTGCCTTCACTATCGAAGCGGTAGGCCTTTACCCGGCCGAAACCGGTGATGCGCTTGATCTGGCGTACCGAGTGCAGCAGCAGTTCCTCGACGCTGGTGGCCTGGTGCAACGAGCTGACGAACGCACGGACCAACGGGTAGTAGTCCCCTTTGTAGACCCCATCGGCTTTCTGACTGGGTTCGAACTCCAGGATCAACACCTGGTCATGGCGATGGGCGAGCACGCGCAGAGGCGGCTGGTCAAGTGCGCCTTGGCGCAGCCGCACGTCGCCGATATGAAAGGGGAAGACATCCGCCTCCGGCAGGTAGTCCAGTTGGCCGCGCAGGTCGAAGTCTGCATTGACCAGCTCGGAGAATGATTGTCCCAGGAGCTCGCTTGCCGGCATGCCGAACCATCGCTCGACGTTTTCGCTCGCCTGGAGGACGCGCAATGTGCTGTCGTCGACAGTCAGGAGGAAGCCCTGAGGCTGGATGCTGCCTGGAACCTGGATCGGTTCTTGGGCACAGCGCTCGATGGCCTGCTCAAGCGAGGTCTGTTCAGTAGTCACGGGACTCTCCTGTAGGGTCCGTCCACGCATAGTGCATGCGTTCGCACAGGATGTGGCGGATGAACGGTACCAGAATGGCGGCCGCTTTGCCGGAATCTGATTATTTGAGCGGTGACGGGCGTCAGGGGTTCATTGCCGCGTCGGAATTTTCCCGGTAGTCAGTTGTGCGCGATCCCTGGCCGCCGGCCCGGAATACCGAAATCGCCAGGCATGTTCGCCAGCCCTGGCCTTCTCATTAATGCCAAAGAGGGGTAGGCCTGGCCCGGCCGGGATCCAATCGCGCTGCTACGCTCAAGCTCAACCTATACGCACAAGGATCGACAGGTGACGGAGCGCTGGCTGGCCATGCTGTTGGGCCTGTGGTTGAGTGGCAACGCCTTGGCAGCGGATTTTCTCGTCGAAGTGCAGGTACGCGTGCAGCGCGGGTGCATGCTGGTCAACCAGCAACGCGATGCCGGCCCGCAGGCGCTGGGGCGCATCGACCTGGGCAGCGCGGCGCGCCTGGATGGCCCTGGTGCGCCGTTGAGTGGCGTGTTGCTGGCCCAGCGCCCGCCGCGGCTGGAGTGCAACCCCGATACTCCATACCAGGTGCGTGTCGATGGCGGCCAGCACGGCGGTGCCGGCGAAGTGCGCTACCTGGCAAGCGCCGATGTCCAGGCCCGGCCGATTCCCTATCGCCTCTACCGCGATGCCGCCTGGCGTCAGCCGCTGGCGGTGGACGCTGCACAATCGGCGCGGGTGCCCGACAGCGGTTCGACGGAGCTTCCCCTCTACGCACGGATCGACAAACTGGCCTGGGTCCCCCGCGCCGGTCTGTATGCCGACCTGCTCAAAGTCACGGTCACCTGGTAGGGAGGCTGCATGCTCATGGACGCGCTGCACCGTGGTTCGATCCTGCTGCTGACCCTGGGCCCGCTGCTGTTGCCCAGTGGCGCGGCCCACGGCACTACGACCGGCTTCATCCAGGCGCGCCTGGTGATCAGCGCTGCGTGCCAGATCAGCAGCGACCCGCAACCGGCCACCCTGGGCAACCCGGGACTGATGGACTTCGGTGCGCGGGGGCCGACTTGGGATCAGCCTTTGACCAGCCGGGTCGACGAGGTCGGAGGCGAGGGCAGCTTGCAGATCAGCTGTTCGCCACAGGTACGCGCGTTCAGCGTGCGCATCAATGGCGGGCAGAACGGCAGCGACGGCGTGCGCCGCCTCAGCAATGGCCGCGAACTCATCCCCTACCAGCTGGCCATCGACCCGGGCGGCAACAGCCGCTACGGCATCGGCCAGGCCCGTACCTTCACCGTCAGCAGTACTCAGCAAGTGCCCGTGCCCATCTATGGCGTGGTGGTCGCGCAGCCGCGCGCGCTGCCCGCCGGGCTGTATCGCGACACCCTCAGGGTGACCCTGGACTGGTAACACGCAAGGAGATTCCGATGCCCAAGCACCTCACCCGCTGCATCCTCACTGGCCTTGGCCTCGCCCTGGCGGCCCAGGCCCACGCCGCCACGGTGACCGGCACCATCAGCTCGACCCTGACCCTGACCGCCGCCTGCCAGGTCAATGGCAGCGGCGGCACCTCCGGGCTGAATTTCGGCAGCCTCAACTTCGGCACCCAGGATTCACTGTTCAGCACCGCCAATGGCCAGGTGCTCGGCGGTGGTGGCGGGGCCATGAGCATTCTCTGCTCGGCAGGCACGGTGCCGACGATCAAGGTGCGTGCCGGCGCCCATGACTCGCAGTCCGCCGGGGGGACGCGGGCCTTGGCCGATGGCGCGGGCAATTTCGTGCCCTACGATTTCTACACCGACGCCGGGCACACCCAGCTGCTTGCCATCGACGGCACCATCACCCTGCCGACCAGCACCGGCGTGGCGCAGACCGTCAACCTGTATGGCCAGGCCCGGGGTAAAGCCGGCCTGCCGGCCGGGGTGTACACCGACACGGTGGCGGTCGAGCTGAGTTTCTGAGCCATGCCAGGCCCGGCGCGGCTACTGGCGGTCGGCTTGTGCCTGGCGTTGACCCAGGGCGCCCACGCGGTCACCACCAGCACCTTCCAGGTGACGGCGCAGATCGTCGCCGGCTGCCTGGTGGTGGGCGGCGTGACGGCCTATGGCGTGCTCGACTACGGCACCAGCTCGGCACTGTCCACGGCCACCCTGAGCACCTCGCTCGGCGGCAGCACGGTGACTTTCCAGTGCACCCCCGGCGTGGCCTTGAGCATGAGCCTGGACGGTGGCCAGAACAGCGCCAGCGGTACGCGTAACCTCAAGCGTTCGGGCGGCACGCAGCTGCTGGCCTACCAGTTGTTCCGCGACGCCGCGTTCAGCCAGAGCCTGGGCATCGGTAGCAGCGTGGCGGTGAGCTACAGCGACCCGACGGCGATCAAGCTGCCGGTGTTTGGCCGTACCACGCTGACCGGCAAGCTGCCGGCGGGGACCTATACCGATGTCGTGCAAGTGACGGTGACCTGGTGAAAGGCCACTGCGGATAACAGAAAAGGAGAGGGGCATGGGGGCAGGCGCGAAACGGGCGCGAGGGATCATCGGGCTGCTGCTGTTGGCCAGCTGCGCATCAGCTTTCGCGGCCACTTCGGTGTTGATCTGGCCGATCGATCCGGTGCTGGAGGCTGATCAGAAGGCCGGCGCGCTGTGGCTGGAAAACCGTGGCACGGCGCCGGCCAGCCTGCAGGTGCGGGTGTTCGCCTGGCGCCAGGGCGAGTACCAGGAGCAGTTCCAGGCCCA
>Ga0209370_1000624_pt1 | contig 42716 bp, 39 predicted proteins | sample AgamicAtPrz_FD_187164 | JGI IMG/M metagenome (GOLD analysis project Ga0209370, IMG submission 187164) | Agave microbial communities from Guanajuato, Mexico - At.P.rz (SPAdes) (version 2) | ecosystem: Host-associated > Plants > Phyllosphere > Phylloplane/Leaf | place: Guanajuato, Mexico...
CCATTCATCCGGCCCCTACGCTTCGCTCCGGGGTTCCCTCGCTCCGTTCTTGCTCCCGGGAGGACCGCGCTGAACGCCCCATCCTGGGGCGCAGCGCTTGACGGGCATCCATGCCCGTCACCTCCCTCCGCAAGAACTCCGCTCGGCCTCCTGAAGTCGCAATTGGTGTTGCCTGATATACCGCGCACTTAGAAGCAAAAGCAAAAGCAAAAGCGAGAGCGAAGAGCGAAGAGCGAAGAGCGAAGAGCGAAGAGCGAAGAGCGAAGAGCGAAGAGCGAAGAGCGAAGAGATTGGAGTTTAGGTTTCAGCCAGCAATTGTTGTTTACAACCTCTGCCGACAAGCCGGTCCCGCAGGGTTAGTGAAGTGCTGATAACACTAACACCCCGCGGGAACTCACTTAGGCAATCCCGACTTGATTACGCCCGCTGTTCTTGGCCAGATACAACCCCTTGTCCGCCGCCGAGATCAGTTGTCGGCAATGACTGCCGACACTCGGCGTCAAGGTCGCCAGACCGATGCTAACGGTCAGGTGCGAGGCCTCCTCAGGGACGGTGTGGGCAATCTTCAGGCCCATGATGGTCTGACGCAGCTTTTCCGCCACCAGCCGCGCGCCACCAGGCGAAGTATTGGGCAGCACCAGGGCGAACTCCTCGCCACCATAGCGCGCCGGCAGGTCGGTCGGCCGCGAGCAGCAGCCGCGAATGGCCTCGGCCACCTGACGCAGGGCCTCGTCACCGGCCAGATGGCCGAAACTGTCGTTGAACGCCTTGAAGTAGTCGACATCGACCATCAGCAACGACAACTGCTGCTGCTCACGAATAGCCCGGCGCCACTCCAACTCCAGGTACTCGTCGAAGTGACGGCGGTTGGACAGTCCCGTGAGCCCGTCCGAGTTCATCAACCGCTGCAGCATCAGGTTGGTGTCGAGCAACTGCTGCTGGCTCACCCGCAGGGCGCGATAAGCCTCGTCACGCTGCAACAGCGTCTGGTACGAGCGCGAGTGGTAGCGGATACGCGCCACCAGCTCGATGGTGTCCGGCAGCTTCACCAGGTAGTCGTTGGCCCCGGCGGCGAAGGCCGCACTCTTGACCAGCGGGTCCTCCTTGGTCGACAGGACGATGATCGGGATGTCCTGGGTGGCCGGGTTGTTGCGGTACTCGCGCACCAGGGTCAGGCCATCGAGGCCCGGCATGATCAGGTCCTGCAGGATCACCGTGGGCTTGATGCGCATGGCCTGGGCCACGGCCTGGTGCGGATCGGCGCAGAAGTGGAAGTCGATGTTCTCTTCGTGGGCCAGACCACGGCGCACGGCTTCGCCGATCATCGCCTGATCGTCGACCAGCAGGACCATCGCCGCGCTTTCGTTGATGGTCGTGAAACCTTCGATCGGTAGATCATTCATCCGTAGTCACCCGTTGACCGCCGGCCACGCGGCGCGCCTCAATACATATCGTCATTTCGAAAAGATTTCCATCAGTCGCCCGGCAATTCGCTCCAGCGGACGGATTTCCACCGCCGCGTCGATCGCCGCGGCGGCCTTGGGCATGCCGTATACCGCGCTGCTCTGCTGGTCCTGGGCGATGGTCAGGAAGCCCTGTTGGCGCATCAGCTTCAGGCCCTGGGCGCCGTCGCGCCCCATCCCGGTAAGCAGCACGCCCACCGCATCGCCAGACCAGTAGCGCGCCACGCTCTCGAAGAACACGTCGATCGAGGGCCGGTAGATTTCATTGACGGGCTCGGCAGTGTAGGCCAGCTCGCCGTTCTTCAGCAGGCGGATATGGTGGTTGGTGCCGGCCAGCAGCACCTGTCCCGGCTGCGGAGGCTCACCCTCGCGGGCCAGGCGCACCGGCAAGCCTGATGCGGTACTGAGCCATTCGGCCATGCCGGCGGCGAACACCTGGTCGACATGCTGGACCAGCACGATGGCCGCCGGGAAACTGCGCGGCAGGCCCTTGAGCAACACTTCCAACGCCGCCGGCCCACCGGCCGACGAGCCGATAGCGACCAGGGCTCTGCGTTGCGAAGCCTCGCGCAGCGGCGCGGCCACAGCCCGGGCAGCGCTGGGACGCTGCTGGCCGATCAGCCAGCCGATGTTGAGGATCTTGCGCAACAGAGGCGCGGCGGCCTCCCGGGCGTCGCCCGCGCCCAGCGCCGGGGTATCGACCACATCCAGGGCGCCATGGCCCATGGCTTCGAACACCCGGTGCACATTCTGCTTGCGGTCCACCGTGACGATGACGATGGCGCACGGGGTCTCGGCCATGATCCGGCGGGTGGCCTCGACCCCGTCCATCACCGGCATGATCAAGTCCATGAGGATCAGGTCCGGTGTCTGCTCGGCGCACAGGCGCACCGCCTCGGCGCCATTGCCCGCCACCCAGATCACCTGGTGCGCGGGCTCGAAGGCCAACGCACGGCGCAGGGCCTCCACGGCCATGGGCATGTCGTTGACGATGGCGATTCTCATCCCTGGGCACCTCCGATCAGCTCCACGACCGCCTCCAGCAACGCATCGTCATGGAAGCTGGCCTTGGCCAAATAATAGTCGGCGCCGGCATCCAGTCCACGACGCCGGTCTTCTTCACGATCCTTGTAGGACACCACCATCACCGGCAGCGATTGCAGGCGGTTGTCGCGCCTTACCAAGGTGACCAGCTCGATACCGTCCATGCGCGGCATGTCGATGTCGGTGATCAACAGGTCGAAATCATCGCTGCGCAGGGCGTTCCAGCCGTCCATGCCATCGACGGCCACCGCCACGTCATAGCCGCGGTTGCCCAGCAGCTTGCGCTGCAGCTCACGTACCGTGAGCGAGTCGTCGACCACCAGGATGCGCTTGCGTGCCACGCCCTTGCCGCCCCGCCCGCCCCGTTCGATACGCTCCAGGCGGCCAGTGCTGAGCAGTTTGTCCACCGAGCGCAGCAGGTCCTCGACATCGACGATCAGCACCACCGAGCCATCATCGAGCAGGGCGCCGGCGGAAATGTCCTGGACCTTGCCCAGGCGCGCGTCCAGCGGCATCACCACCAGCACCCGTTCGCCGATCAGTCGCTCGACCGCCACCCCATAGAGTTGATCGCGCTCGCGGATCACCACTACCCGAAGGCTCTGTTCATCGCCCTGGGCCGCCGGCCGGTTGAGCAACTGGCTGGCGGCCACCAGGCCGATATGACGGCCTTCATGCCAGAAGTGCTGACGGCCTTCGATCTGCACGATGGCCTCGGCCGGCACTTCGACGGTGCGCTCGATATGCGCCAGCGGGAAGGCATAGGCCTCGCCGCCCACCTCGACCACCAGGCTGCGCACCACCGACAGGGTCAATGGCACTTCCAGGTGGAAGCAGCAGCCCTGCCCGGCAACCTGGGTCAACTCGATGGACCCGCGCAGTTCGCGAACCATGTGCTGCACCGCGTCCAGTCCGACACCGCGACCGGAGACCTCGGTGACCGTGTCGCGCAGGCTGAAGCCCGGCAGGAACAGGAACGTCAGCAGCTCGGCCTCGCTCATCTGCGCCACGGTCTCGGCCGGCGACAGGGCACGTTCGACGATACTGCGGCGCAGGCGCTGCAGATCGATACCGGCACCGTCATCGGACAATTCGAGGATCAGCAACCCGGCCTGGTGCGAGGCGCGCAGGCGTACCGTGCCCTCGCTTGGCTTGCCGGCCAGCAGGCGCTGCTCGGGCAGCTCGATACCATGATCGACCGCGTTGCGCAGCAGGTGCGTCAGCGGAGCCTCGAGTTTTTCCAGCACATCGCGGTCGACCTGGGTCTTCTCGCCCTCGACCAGCAGGCGCACGGGCTTGTCCAGCGAGCGGCCAAGGTCGCGGACCATCCGGCTCTGCCCGGTCAGCACATCGGCGAACGGACGCATGCGACAGGCCAATGCCGTGTCGTAGAGCAACTGCGCGCGCTGGCTGGCCTGCCAGCCGAATTCGTCCAGGTCAGCCGCCTGTTGCAGCAGGATCTGCTGGGTCTCGGCCAGCAATTGCTGGGTCTGGGCCAGGGCTTCGAGCACTTCTGGCCCCTGGCCGCTCTCCTCCAGCTGGGCCTTCAGCCCGTCGAGCCCCCGCATGCCCTGGCCATGCATGCGTTTCAGCCGCTGCAGGGTGGCCAGGTAGGGTTTCAGGCGCTGGGTCTCGACCAGCGACTTGCTCGACAGGTCCAGCAGGCTGTTGAGTCGGTCGGCGGTGACCCGCAACACCCGCTCGCCACCCTCGCCACCGCGTTTTCCGGCCTTGCGGGCAGGCACCGGCTCTGCCTCGACGTCGGGTTCCGGTGGCGACAGGGGCTCAGGCTCCGGCAGTGGGGGCTGGACGACTGGCGGCAGGCTCGCTGCGCTCGGCTGCGCGTTGGCCAGCAAGGGCGCCGAGGGGTCGAGCAAGGCCGCCATCTGCGCCAGGAACACCGCCACGGCGGCCTCGCTGTCCTGGTCGCCCGGCGTGGCGATACGCATCAGCAGGTCGGTGCCCTGCAACAGCGCGTCGATATGCTCGGGGCGCAGCAGCAGACGGCCCTCCTGGGCAGCCACCAGACAGTCTTCCATGACGTGGGCAACACTGACCCCGGCGTCGATACCGACGATCCGTGCCGCCCCCTTGAGCGAGTGCGCCGCACGCATGCAGGCCTCGAGCTGATCGGGTTGCGCAGGGTTGCGCTCCAGCGCCATCAGGCCCGCGCTGAGCACCTGGGTCTGGGCCTCGGCCTCCAGGCTGAACAGCTCGAGCAGCGACGCATCGCGCATTTGCTCCGGGGTCATGACAGGCTCCGCTTCACGGCTGACATCAGGTGTTGTTCATCCAGCACACGCACGCTGCGCCCGCGCCACTGCAGCACCGCAGCAGTGAAGTGCGCCGCATCGCGGCCATTGTCCAGGCTCGCCGGGTCGAGGCGATGGATACCGTCGATCTCGTCCACCGGCACCACCACCGGCCCGCCTTCGGCCGCCAGGATCAGCATGCGCGGCATGCTCCGCCCGCTGCGCTCGCTGCCCGCCTCGACCGGCACGCCCAGCAGGTCGGCCAGCGACAGGCAAGGCACCAGCGCCCCGCGCACATTGGCGACCCCCTGCAGCACCCGCGAACGCTGGTGAGGCAACGAGTGCACCGGCTGCAACGGGGCGATCTCGGCCAGGCAGGCGGTGGCCAGGGCCAGCCATTCCTCGCCCAGGCGGAACAGCAGCATCGAGCGGCCGACCGCCTCCTCCTGTACAGCGGGCGCCTCGAGCTGTTCATCCTGGATCAGCGCATAACGGTCGAGCAGGCGCGTGGCCGCCTCGGCATAGACCTCGCAGTTGCGGCAGTGCACATGCCGTGGCAGCAAGGGGCACTGTTTGTCGCCATGCACCCCGATACGGTTCCAGCAGTCATCGATCTGCTCGTCATCGTGGGCAATCAGTTGCATATGGTATCCGCCGCTCATCGTTCAGACTCCCGGCCAGCCCGAGCGGCACGCTCCTGCAGGCGTCGCGCGCCCGCCTCGTCGCCCTGCGCGGCCAGCAGCATGGCCAGGTGCATCAGCGCCTCCGGGTGCTGCGGCTCGAGGTAGAGGGCCTTGCGGTAATGGGTGATGGCCTGCGCGGCATCGCCCTCGGTATCGCTGAGCAACCCCAGCCAGTAGTAGACCTGTGCCTTGGGCGCGAACGTGCGCAGATAGCGCTCGCAGCCGTCCCTGGCCTGGGCGCTGTCACCGGCATTGGCATGCTGGGCGATGCTTGCCAGCAGTTGCGCCTCATCCTCGGCCGGCATCGGCTTGGCGACTGGCACGGCATTCGGCCTGCCGACCCGCGGCGGCAGCGTCACGATACGCGCAGGCACGGGTGGCACGATTGCTGGGCGGGCCACCGACGCCGGCTTGGCAATGATGACCGGCGGCGCTTCATCCTGACGGACGTAGGCGAACGACTGGGCGATCCCCAGGGGTCGCATACCCAGGCGCGCCAGCAGGCTGCCCTCGGCCGGACCGATGAACAGCACGCCCTGGGCATGGGTCAGGTGCTTGAGCACCTCGAACACCCGCTGCTGGGTCGGTACGTCGAAATAGATCAGCAGATTACGACAGAACACGAAATCGTAGAGGCCTTCACGCGCCCGCAGCGCCGGATCGAGCACGTTGCCCACCTGCAGGCTGACCTGCTGGCGCACCCGCTCATCCAGGCGATGGGCCTCGCCGACGACGCTGAAATGCCGCTCGCGAAAGGCCAGCTCACTGCCGCGGAACGAGTTGCGGCCATAGACGCCTTGCTCGCCCTTGGCCACCGAGCTGGGGCTGATGTCGATACCGTCGATACGAAATGCCCCGGGACTCAGCCCGCCGTCGAGCAACGCCATGGCGATCGAATACGGCTCCTCACCCGTGGAACACGGCAGGCTGAGGATCCGCAGCGGCCGGGCGCCGGCGAGCTCCGCCACGCGCTTGTGGGCCAGCCCCGCCAGCGCGGTGAAGGATTCGGGGTAGCGGAAGAACCAGGTCTCCGGAACGATGACCGCCTCGATCAGGGCCTGCTGCTCATCGGTCGACTGCTGCAACCGTATCCAGTAGTCGTCCAGGCTCTCGGCCTGCACAAGCGTGCAGCGCTGGCGCAAGGCACGCTCGACCATCGCCGCGCCGACCGATTCGACGTCCAGGCCGATGCGCTCCTGCAGGAAACGGAAAAAACGCTGCTCACTCATGCCTGCACCTGCCCTGGCTCCAGCGGATACAGCAACGCGCGCACCGCATCCGACAACAGGTCGTCCACCTCGATGCGTTGCAACAAGCCCCGGGCGTCCTGGCGCACAGGCCCGAGGTAACGCGCTTCGGCATTGTCCAGCCCGTAGGGTTGAAAGTCGTCGGGCGCACAGCGCAGGGTGTCGGTGGCCTGCTCCAGGATCAGCCCCAATTGCAGTTGCGGACGCTGCGGGTCGGCGCGGTAGTGCACCAGCACCAGTCGCGTACTGCTGCGCGACTGGGCCGGCGAGCCGAAGCTGAGCGCCGACAGGTCGATCACCGGCACCAGCTCACCGCGATGGGCGAGCACGCCAGCCACCCAGGCCGGAGCCTGGGCGATGGGCTTGAGCGCACGATGCGGCAGGACCTCGATCACCTCGCGCACATCCAGGGCGAAACGCTGGTCGGCAATGCGAAACTGCAGGTACAGCACGCCCTTTTCAGTGGTGGCGCGCGCCTCGCGGGGGGACATGTCGTTCATCGTCGTCAGACTTTGAACCGCGACACACCACCCCGCAGCCCGGCGGCCACCTGGCTCAGTTCGTCGATGGCGAAGCTGGCCTGGCGCAGCGACTCGACGGTCTGGGTGCTGGCATCGCTGAGCTGGGCCAGTGCCTGGTTGATCTGCTCGGCACCGGTGGCCTGGGCCTGCATGCCCTCGTTGACCATCAGCACCCGCGGCGCCAGCGCCTGAACCTGGTGGATGATCTGGCTCAGTTGCTCGCCGACCTGCTGCACCTCGAACATGCCGCGGCGCACTTCCTCGGAGAACTTGTCCATGCCCATCACCCCCGCCGACACCGCCGACTGGATCTCGCGCACCATCTGCTCGATGTCGTAGGTGGCCACGGCGGTCTGGTCGGCCAGGCGCCGCACCTCGGTGGCGACCACGGCGAAACCGCGACCGTATTCGCCGGCCTTCTCCGCCTCGATGGCGGCGTTGAGCGACAGCAGGTTGGTCTGGTCGGCGACCTTGACGATGGTCACCACCATCTGGGTGATGTTGCTGGCCTTTTCGTTGAGAATCCCCAGCTTGGCATTGACCAGGTCGGCGGCGCCCATCACCTGGTGCATGGTTTCTTCCATGCGGGCCAGGCCCTGCTGGCCGGAGCCGGCGAGGCTCGACGCCTGGTCGGCGGCGCTGGTGACTTCGGTCATGGTGCGCACCAAGTCGCGCGAGGTGGCGGCGATTTCCCGCGACGTGGCACCGATCTCGGTGGTGGTGGCGGCGGTTTCGGTAGCGGTGGCCTGTTGCTGCTTGGAGGTGGCGGCAATCTCGGTGACCGAGGTGGTCACCTGCACCGACGAGCGCTGGGCCTGGGCCACCAGGTTGGCCAGGGACTCGGCCATCTCGTTGAAGCCCCCTTCGATCGCGCCGAACTCATCCTTGCGGTCCAGGTTCAGGCGCATGCTCAGATCGCCCGAGCGCAGGCCGTCCAACCCATGGACGATGCGCAGCATGGGTGCGGTGATAGCACGCATGAGCAGCAGACCGCAGACACCGGCGGCGATGATGGCCAGCAGCAACGAAACGATCATGCTGCCCTTGGCGGTGTTGACCGCGCTGACGATGTCGTTGGTGGCCTTGTCGGCGGACTCGCGGTTGCGCTCGATCACTTCGTTCAGGTGCTGGCGCCCTTCCTTCCAGGCCGGTGTGAGCACATCCATGATCAAGCGCTGGGCTTCGGGATAGTTCTTCTGGCGATAGGTTTCCAGGACCTGGTCGACGAGCTTGACGTACTCCTCCTCCAGACGGGTGAAGTCGTCGAATGCCGCCTGGTCGGCCGCGTCACGGATGGTCGCCTGGTAGCTGGCCATATGCTTCTTGAGGCGGTCATCGAAACCCTTGAACAGCTCCAGGTCAGCCGTGGTGATCTCTCGGTGGTTCGACAGCCCCACCAGTTGCTGGCTGGTGACGTAGCTGTCGACCCAGGCACTGCGGATCATCGAGCTGTAGTAGACGCCGGGGATGCTGTCGGACCCCACGGCTTCCTCGCTGGACTCGATCGCCACCAGCCGCGAGTAGGCGGCCACGATCATCAGCAGCATGATGGCGATGATCACGGCGAAACTTGCCAGGATCCGTTGGCGCAAGGTCCAGTTCTTCACATTCAGCCCTCAGGAATTCGATACGAGCGGGAAAAATCGCCGAAGTATAGCCCAGGCTTCCCGTTCAATTGCGGCTGAATGCGGCGGTATTCAGGCGTCCTTGCCCGTTCAGGTGGCCAAATGCCGGTTCATTGACCCCCGGCAAGCCGGACCTGGTTCTCCAGTTCCTGGCGCAAGTTCGGGTCGAGGCGCAGCTGGCGGGCCAGCTCATCGAGATAGGCGCGCTCCATGAAGTTCTCCTGATCGACCATCATCACGCTGGCCAGGTACATCTCGGCGGCCATTTCCGGGGTCTGCGCGGCGCGGGCGACCTCGGCAGGGTCCAACGGCTTGTTCAGCTCGGCATGCAGCCAGTGCTGCAATTCGCGGTCGCTGTCCAGGCGGGTGAACTCGCCCTCGATCAACGCCCGCTCGCGTTCGTCGATATGGCCATCGGACTTGGCCGCTGCCACCAGCGCCCGAAGCACGGCCTGGCTATGCTGCTCGGCCTGGGCCGGCGGCAGGCGGTCGAGGGTCTGCGGCTCGTGATTGCCCGTGCCCTGGCGCGCCTGCCAGTTGCCATAGGCCTTGTAGGCCAGCACGCCAAGCGCGGCCAGCCCGCCGTAGGCGAGTGCCTTGCCGCCGTACTTGCGCGCCTTCTTGTTCCCCAGCAGCAGGCCCATCGCTCCAGCCGCCAATGCGCCGCCGCCGGCACCGGACAACAGGCTGCCAAGGCTCCCGGAGCCCTTGTGACTGGTGCCCTTGCCCTGTTGGTTCTGCAGCATGGATTGACCGGTTTTCAATAGCTGATCGAGCAGACCACGGGTGTTCATCTGGCAGACCTCGCAAGCATCCAAAGTAGGTGGACTGCAGAGTAGGCCGGCTAGCTGAAGCCACGCTTAACGCATTTGCATCCGGATGTTGCCCAGCTTGGTTTGTTGGCTTCGCCAGTTGCTTCCAGTCGGGAGCGTTACCATGGAGCAGCGTTTTTTCCGCACAACCGCGCGACATTTCCCACGAATTGCCCCTGCGACGCCCTACCGTTGATCTATTGAGCTTTGTAGAACTGGTATCACAGACTGATACCATGAATAATCATCAACGTGCGTTACTCGAACTCGTCTTCAAGAAGCCCGTTCCACGAACGCTGGACTGGTCGCGCCTGGAGTCCCTGCTGGTTTCGCTCGGTGCCCGGGTGATCGAAGGCAGGGGTTCACGCGTGCGGTTCGAGCTCAATGGCGAGGTCGCGACCTTCCATCGCCCTCACCCCGACCGGCACGCCAAGCCCTATCAGGTGCGCGATGCCCGCCAGTTCCTGGAGCAGGCAGGAGTTACCCCATGAATGTGATGAATTACCGCGGCTACTCGGCCCGCATCGAATACAGCGACGAAGACCAACTGCTGGTTGGTCATGTCGCCGGCATCCGCGATGTGATCGGCTTCCATGGCGAATCGATCAGCGAACTGCGCCAGGCATTCGAGGAAGCCGTCGACGACTACCTCGAAACCTGCCAGCGCCTGGGGCGCGAACCGCAGAAGACCTACTCCGGAAAACTCAGCCTGCGCCTTGAGCCCACCCTCCACGCCAGCGTGGCGGCCAAGGCCGAGCTGGCGCAGAAGAGCATCAACCAGTGGGTCAGCGACATCCTCAGCCAGGCGGCCTGTCGCTGAGTCAGTCGCGCAGGTCCGACTCGTGGATGGGGTTGGCCCGGCTGGTGGCCCGCTGATACTGCGCCGGCCAGGTCGCCTTGTTGCCACCCAGGTCGTCGTCGGCATGCAATGGCCAGTACGGGTCGCGCAGCAGCTCGCGGGCGAGGAAGATCACATCGGCCTGGCCGGTGCGCAGGATATGCTCGGCCTGGGCCGGTTCGGTGATCATGCCGACGGTGCCGGTGGCGATTTCCGACTCCTTGCGCACCCGTTCGGCGAAGCGGGTCTGGTAGCCGGGGCCGGTGGGGATCTCGGCATTGACCGAGGTGCCTCCTGACGACACGTCGATCAGGTCGACGCCCAAGGCGCGCAGACGACGGGCCAGCTCGACGGTCTCGTCCGGGTTCCAGCCGTCCTCGACCCAGTCGGTGGCCGAAACCCGCACGAACAGCGGCAGCTCCTGCGGCCAAGCCTTGCGTACCGCCTCGGCAACCTGCAGGGTCAGGCGGATGCGGTTTTCGAAGCAGCTGCCGTATTCATCGCGGCGCTGGTTGCTCAAGGGTGAAAGGAACTGGTGCAGCAGGTAGCCGTGGGCGGCGTGAATCTCGACCACCTTGAAGCCGGCCCGCAATGCCCGCTCGGTCGCGGCGACGAACGCGGCGACCACGTCCTGGATCTCGTCCTTGGTCAGTTCACGTGGCGGGGTATGCTGCGGGTCGAAGGCGATCTTCGACGGCCCGACCGGTTGCCAGCCGCCGTCTTCGATCTTGACGCTGCCCTGCTTGCCGAGCCACGGCCTGTGGGTGCTGGCCTTGCGCCCGGCATGGGCCAGCTGGATACCGGGGACGGCGCCTTGGGCGGTGATGAAACGGGTGATCCGTTGCAGGGGTTTGATCTGGACGTCGCTCCACAAGCCGAGGTCTTCGGCGGTGATGCGTCCATCGGCAGTGACCGCGACGGCCTCGCTGATCACCAGGCCCGCACCACCGACCGCGCGGCTGCCGAGGTGGACCAGGTGCCAGTCGTTGGCCAGGCCGTCTACGGCGGAGTACTGGCACATGGGGGATACGGCGATGCGGTTGGGCAGGGTCAGCTGACGCAGGGTGTATGGCTCGAGCAGCAGGCTCATGGGGCACCTCCCAGGGACTCCAATGGTTTCCGGGCCGGCTTTTGTGGTTTGGGGGTGGGCCGGTACCGGTAGGTTTCAGACTAGACCATGGGGTGGGGGGTGTTCTGGGGGCTTGGGTTCGGAAGTGATTGTTTTGATTTTTTTATGCGCCCCAACCGACTATGAAACCCAAATAAACAAACGCCAGAGATTCATAAGCAACCCCTGGCGCCCAACACAATACCCACGTCAACCAAACGGCCGCAGCCCCTGCCTCATCCCAAACAAGAACAACAGAAGATCATGATCCGGCTCAGCCCGCCCCCGCTCTTCCCTGGCCACCCGTGGCAACGGACACACCCCTCCGACCTCAGCCTTGCTGAAGACCGTAGGCCGCGGCTGCTCCCAGGCCGCCGCCGCCACCGTGGTCACCGCCAACGCCGCGATCAGGAATAAAGCTCGAGCGATTTCTAGTTTCATTGCTCTAAACCTTTGACCGCGCTGCCAAACGCCATTTGGTAAAAATAGAGCAAGGTCTGCCACTCCGCTTCATTGAACGACGAGTGGCGGCGCAACTGCCGCAGGTCGTTATACGCCGCCCGCTGGCAACTGATCCGCCGCCGGCACTTCTCCAGGTCCAGCAACGCCACTTCCACCCGCGCCTGCTCGCCCTCGCCCAGCACCTTGACGAACACATGCTTGCCGTACAGGCAGCCATGCTGCCAATGCCCAAGGTGCATGCGCGCCAGGTTGTCCGCGAGGTCCTTGAGCATGCGCTCGTGCACCGCCTGCGGGTGATGCTCGCGGGCCCCGGAAGCATGCCAGGCATCAAGGTCAACGAAGCCCTCCAGCGCCTCACTGACCAGCAACGCCCGCCACTGGTGATCCGCGTCCCGCTCGGCCCCGGCATAGACGATCCGCGGTACACGCACGCCCAGTTGCTCGAAACTGTTCAACGCATCGAGTTCGCGCAGCACCGTGGGGCGCCCGAACGGATGCAGCAGGCTGCGATAGATGTGCCCGACCTGGCGTTTGGCATACAGCAGATGCCCATCGCCGTTGCTCAGGCGCTGCACGCCACTCTCGCCACCACGCCGCTGGTTGGGCTCCTCGACCCACTCTCCCTGCTGCTGCCAGTAGTAATCAAACTGCCTGGACTGGTTCCGGGCTACCGCCATCACTCGTTACCCCTTGCGCAATACGTATACTCGCCACATGGCATAGAACGGCAGAAAGTCGAGTCGTTCCTGAATTCTGAATCCCGCTGATACAAATTCTTCTTCAACTGTAGCCGCCGGTAACACGAAGCGGTTCTGGTAGCTGTCCTGCGCGGCCCGGGCACTGCGCCTGGCTTCGAGCTTGCGGCGGCGCCAGGCCTTGAAATTGCCATCCACCCACAGTGAAAGAATCACGCTGTCGCGGCTAACCCTTTGAAATTCCGAAAGAATTGTCTTCCGGTGGGCCGGATCACCAATATGGTGGAACAGGCGCATGCAAAAGATGCTGTCGACCGCGTTGTCCGGCAGGTCGATAGCGAACGCGGAAGTCTGCAAGGGGCGTACCCGTGCAACCACCTCTGGCGGTTGTGACGCACAGGCTGTCTCGATCATCGCCGCCGAATTGTCCGCGCCGATGATCACGCGGTTGGCCTTTTCGGCCAGCAGTGGCCAGAACCGTCCGGCGCCGCAGGGCAGGTCGAGCACCAGGCCAGGCTCGCCGGCCAGCGCCAGGGCGCGGCGGGCCAGTTGCTCGTCACGCTGGTGGGAAAGGCGTCGAGCCAGGCCATCCTGATGCTTGAGGAAGTATTCCCGGGCGTGATTGCGGTCGTACTTGTCCGAGAATTCGAGTTTGATGGGGCTACGCATTGGACATCTCCTGACTCCAGTGCGCTCACCTTAGGTAGCCAAGCGTTGGAATCAGGTCATGTCGATGTGAAAAATCTGTCAGCGCCCAATACAGGTGTTACAGGACGTTAATCAGGATCCAATAGCCCATCCCGGCCGTCACCGTCCTGCACCACTTTCGTACCTTGGCTCAGGTCGACCTGGAAGCGGCAGCCATGAGGCAGCGTCGCGGTCAGGGTAACGCGCCAGCCCTGGTCGTCACAGATGCGTTGCACCAGCGACAAGCCCAGGCCCAGGCCCTCGCCTCGGCGCTCGTCGCCACGCACGAACGGCCGGAACATCGCCTCGCGCTGCTCCTCCGGAATCCCCACGCCACTGTCCTCGACACTGAAGCCATTGGCCTCCAGGCTAAGGCGAATGTAACCGCTGTCGGTGTAGTGCGCCGCATTGCGCAGCAGGTTACCCATCACCGACTGCAGGAACGTGGCGTTGTACAGCACCGGGCTGGCACTGACCCGACCATCGTAGTAAAGCGCCAGCCCCTTCTGCTCGATGGTGTCACGCCATACCCCTATCAGATCGTCGCCCACCTCGCGCAAGCTTGCCCGTGAAGCGACGGCACCTTCATCGCGCTGGGCACGGGCAAGCATCAGGAAGGTCTTTACCAGTTCGCGCATCTCCTCGGTTGCCCGGGCAATGCGTTCGACCTGGCTGCGCGCCCGCCCATCGAGGCCGGGGTTTTCCATCAACAGCTCGCACGAGGTCGCCAGGACCATCAACGGCGTGCGCAGCTCATGACTGACATCGCTGGTGAACAGCCGCTCGCGGGTCAGGGCGTCCCGAAGGCGTCCCAAGGTATCGTCGAAGGCAACGGCCAGCTGGCCGACCTCGTCCGCCGCGTAGTCCGGCGCCAACGGCGGCGCCAAGCCCAGCAACTGGTCACGGTGGCGCACCTGGCGCGCCAGGCGGATCACCGGCGCCATCACCCGCCGCGCCAGCAACCAGCCGAGGATCACCGCCAGGGCCAGGCTGAGCACGAAGCCGACCACCACCACGGCGAACAGCACCCGCTCGCGCTCCTCGAAATCGCTCTGGTCCTGCAACAGCACATAGCGCCGACCGTCGACGATCTCGACCATGGCATGGTACGAGAGCTGGTCGCGAAACACCTCGTGGAAGCCCGCATCCAGGTGACGCAGGTCCTTGGGCAACTCGAAGTCATCGCGCCCGCCGCTGAAGTAGAACAACTGGTCGGGCCGTGGCCGGTGGCTCCAGTCGCTGACGCTGTCCATGCGCAGCAGGCGCTGCAGGTCACCGCCGAGCACCGACGAGATCAAGCGTTCCTCGACCAGGTGCACCGTGGCGACGATGCCGAAGGCGAAGGCCCCGGCCACCAGCGCGCTCATCAGCGCGAAGGCGATGATGATGCGCTGGGCAAGGCTCTGCTTAAACTCCATCGCGGCCCTCGGCGAGGCGATAGCCGACGCCATGGACGGTATGCAGCAGGGGCTTGTCGAACGGCTTGTCGATCACCTGGCGCAACTGGTGGACGTGACTGCGCAGGCTGTCGCTGTCCGGGCAGTCGTCGCCCCACAGGGCTTCCTCGAGCACTTCCCGACGCAACACATGGGGACTCTTCTGCATCAACACGGCCAGCAGCTTCAGGCCGACCGGGTTGAGCTTGAGCAGGCGCCCCTGCCGGGTCACCTCCAGGGTATCGAGGTCGTAGCTCAGGTCGGCGACCTGCAGGGTACGCCGCCCTCCACCCTGGGCGCGGCGCAGCACCGCCTCGATGCGCGCCGCCAGCTCGGACAGCGCGAACGGCTTGAGCAGGTAGTCGTCCGCGCCCGAGCGGAAGCCCTGCAGGCGGTCGTCCAGCTGGTCGCGGGCGGTGAGCATGATCACCGGCGTGTCGCGCCGGGCATCCTCGCGCAGACGCTTGCACAGCGTGTAGCCATCGATGCCCGGCAACATGATGTCGAGCACGATCAGATCGTAGTGTTCGGTCGCGGCCAGGTGCAGGCCGGACAGGCCATCCTGGGCACAGTCAACGGTGTAGCCCTTCATGCCGAGGTAGTCGGCCAGGTTGGCCAGAATATCGCGGTTGTCTTCAACCAAAAGAATGCGCATCGAGGTCTCCTGTGCGGCGCTTCGCCGGGCGCGGCAGGCGCAGCTTACGGCCAATGCCTGCATGGTGCCATGCCCTGGCCCGAAATCACCGAACTTGACAGTTTTTTCACCGTTCATTCACGCACACAGGATAGCGGGCACCTGACAATGCACGGTCTTTTCCATCCTCTGGAGTCACCATGCAGGCATCCGTGCGCCCTCGCCCGATCAACCCGTGGCTTTACCTGGGCATTCCTTTCGTCATCGTCATGGCCTTGATCCTGCTCGAATGGACATCGCTGGACATGGACGTGGCCAACCTGTTCTACGACCCGGTTGCCAGTCAGTTCATCGGTCGCCACAGCTACCTGCTGGAGACCATCCTGCATGACCGGGTCAAGCAGGGCGTGATCGTCTTCGGGCTGCTGGCCGTGGTCGGCTTCGCCCTGAGTTTCTTCTGGCAGCGGCTGCTGGGCTGGCGCCGAGAGCTGGGTTGCCTGGTGTTGGCGCTGGGGCTGTCGACCGCCTTCGTCACACCGCTGAAGAAGGTGACCCAGGTGCAATGCCCGTGGAGCCTGACCCAGTTCGGCGGCAAGGAGACCTACAGCAAGCTGCTGGAGCCGCGCCCTGCCACCGACAAGCCCGGACTGTGCTGGCCGGGTGGGCATGCCGCGACCGGGTTCTGCCTGTTCGGCCTGTTCTTCATGCTGCGCGACCGCCGTCCGCGCCTGGCACGGGTGGCGCTGGGGGTGGCCTTCGTGGCCGGCTCGGTGCTGTCGATCGGACGGATGATACAAGGCGCGCATTTCCTGTCGCACAACGTGTGGACGGCGGTGTTCTGCTGGTTGATCGGGCTGGGGTCTTACTACCTGATCCTGTACCGACGCGACCTGGTGGAAGCACCAGCCATCGAGCGCAACGTCGCCTGATTCGCGGGTAAACCCGCTCCCACAGGGATCGCGCCGTATCTGTGGGAGCGGGTTCACCCGCGAAGAGGCCAGCCCAGAAAAACGAAAAGCCCCGGTTCTCGCGAACCGGGGCTTTTCTTGGTGCAGGGGTAAGGCTGGCTTACATCATGCCGCCCATGCCACCCATGCCGCCCATGTCAGGCATGCCGGCAGCTGGCTTGTCTTCCGGCAGGTCGGCAACCATGGCTTCGGTGGTGATCATCAGACCGCCGATCGAAGCTGCGGCTTGCAGAGCCGAACGGGTGACCTTGGCTGGGTCCAGGATGCCCATCTCGATCATGTCGCCGTATTCGCCGGTAGCGGCGTTGTAGCCGAAGTTGCCCGAACCTTGCTTGACCTTGTCAGCGACAACGCTTGGCTCGTCGCCGGCGTTGGCAGTGATCTGGCGCAGCGGCGCTTCGACGGCGCGACGCAGCAGGGCGATACCGACGTTCTGGTCTTCGTTGTCACCCTTGAGGCTGGCAATGGCCGCCAGAGCGCGAACCAGGGCAACACCGCCGCCAGGCACCACGCCTTCTTCGACGGCTGCACGGGTAGCGTGCAGGGCGTCTTCGACGCGGGCTTTCTTCTCTTTCATCTCGACTTCGGTGCCTGCACCGACCTTGATCACGGCAACACCGCCAGCCAGCTTGGCCAGACGCTCTTGCAGCTTCTCACGGTCGTAGTCCGAAGTGGTGTCGGCAACCTGGGCGCGAATCTGGGTGACGCGAGCCTGGATGTCGGCTTCTTCGCCAGCACCGTCGATGATGGTGGTGTTTTCCTTGGACAGGATCACGCGCTTGGCGTTACCCAGGTGCTCCAGGGTAGCGGTTTCCAGGGACAGACCGATCTCTTCGGAGATCACGGTACCGCCGGTCAGGACGGCGATGTCCTGCAGCATGGCCTTGCGGCGGTCGCCGAAGCCCGGGGCCTTGACCGCGGCAACCTTGACGATGCCGCGCATGTTGTTGACCACCAGGGTGGCCAGGGCCTCGCCCTCGACATCCTCGGCAACGATCAGCAGCGGACGGCCGGCCTTGGCAACGGCTTCCAGTACTGGCAGCAGCTCACGGATGTTGGAAATCTTCTTGTCGACCAGCAGCAGCAGCGCGCCTTCCAGCTCGGCAACCATGGTGTCCGGCTTGTTGACGAAGTACGGCGACAGGTAGCCACGGTCGAACTGCATGCCTTCTACGACGGACAGTTCGTTTTCCAGGCCCGAGCCTTCTTCAACGGTGATCACGCCTTCTTTACCAACTTTTTCCATGGCTTCGGCGATGATTTCACCGATGGAGTTGTCGGAGTTGGCGGAGATGGTGCCGACCTGGGCGATGGCCTTGGAGTCGGCGCATGGCTTGGACAGGTTTTTCAGTTCGGCAACAACGGCAGCAGTGGCCTTGTCGATACCGCGCTTGAGGTCCATCGGGTTCATGCCGGCAGCGACGGCTTTCAGGCCTTCGTTGACAATGGCCTGGGCCAGGACGGTAGCGGTGGTGGTGCCGTCACCGGCAGCGTCGTTGGCCTTGGAAGCGACTTCCTTGACCAGCTGGGCGCCCATGTTCTCGAAAGCGTCCTTGAGCTCGATCTCTTTGGCGACGGAAACGCCGTCCTTGGTGATGGTCGGCGCGCCGAAGCTCTTGGCCAGGACCACGTTGCGGCCTTTCGGGCCCAGGGTCGCTTTTACCGCGTCAGCCAGAACGTTGACACCAACCAGCATTTTCTTACGGGCGGAATCGCCGAATTTTACGTCTTTAGCAGCCATGATCGTTTAATCCTTGAAATTCTTTGGAATAACGGGAAGTCGGGGGGAAATCAGGCTTCAATAACGGCCAGGATTTCGTTCTCGGCCATGACCAGCAGGTCTTCGCCGTCGACTTTCACGGTGTTGCTGCCCGAGTAAGGGCCGAAAACCACTTTGTCACCCACTTTCACGGCCAGCGCGCGTACTTCGCCGTTGTCCAGGATACGACCGGTGCCGACGGCAACGACTTCGCCGCGGTTTGGTTTTTCAGCGGCCGAACCCGGCAGGACGATACCGCCAGCGGTTTTCGATTCTTCTTCGCTGCGACGGATGACGACGCGGTCATGCAGAGGACGAAGCTTCATTGTCGATCTCTCCCAAATTGTGGTTTTCATCGGCCGGTGTCGACACCGGCGGGTTGATTCGATCCGGCGTTGCCGGGCGTGGCCCGCACAGGGCGAACCACCTATGTCATGTCTGGTGTCGCCACCAGAAACCTTGCGGTGACACATACATGAGGCCGGGATATTCGATTACAAGGCTTGCTACAGAAAAATTTTCATAAGGTGTGAGAATCATCGTGGGAGCGGGCTTGCCCCGCGATCAGGGCGACCGGCCCCATCGCGGGGCAAGCCCGCTCCCACGCCTTCCGAGACCTTTCGCGGGTTATTTGTCTCGACGCTCGTACTCGCCCTCGATCACGTTCGGACGATGGCCACTGTCGCGTGGCTGGGCCTGGAACGGGCCATCCTGGAACGCCCGCTGGCGCAGTGCCTGCTCCTCGGCGCGACGACGCAGTCGCCCGGCCACCAGGCGGCGGGTGAACGGCAACAGGCAGAGCAGGCCCAGCACATCGCTGATGAAGCCTGGCAACAGCAGCAGGCCACCACCGACGGTGAGCATCAGGCCCTGGAACATGTCCTCAGCCGGCAGTTCGCCGCGCTGCAGGCTCTCCCGGGCACGCAGGGCGGTGGCCAGGCCGGCCACGCGCATCACCAGCACACCCAAGGCGGAACCGGCGATGATCAGCAGCAGCGCCGGAAAGAAACCGATGGCCGCGCTGACCTTGACGAAGACGAACAGCTCCAGCACGGGAAAAAGCAACAACAGCAGTAGAAAAGCACGCATCAAGGGTTCCTCGACGGAAGAGAATCTTCCTGTAAGACCATCAGATGGATGCCTCGACGCCTGTTTTCAACCCTCGACGCTTTCCGCAACCGGCCACTGGTCAGCGCGAGCCAGCAAAACCAAGGCTTCGCGGACTTGTGTCGGCGTGTTGCAAATGTTCGGGAAGGCCAGCCAGTACACCCCCTGGCCGATACGCAGGTGCATGCCTTCGCTGTCGATGCCGACCATTTCGGCCGGCGCCGTGCGCGGCAGGTCGGTCAGTTCGACGTAATGGGCGATGGCATTGGCGTGGTCGTTGTTCATGTGCTCGATCATGCTGGCCTCGGCCTTGCCCGCGAAGGGGTTGGCCAGGGTCACCTGGTCGAGCCAGTGGATCGCGCCGAAGCCGCCGATGTAGCGGTGACGTACCGGCTGGAGCACCCAGAAATCGAAGTCGTGGGCCTTGTGGTAATTGGCCGATTCAGGGAAGTACCGGTAGTAGCGGGCCGCGGCAACCTCGATGGCCGCTTCGTCGGTCAGCTTGCGCGCCTCGGCCATTACCGTCAGGCGCCCGACCGCCTGGACGTCCTCGGCGTCGCGCTCGCCCACCAGCAGCGAACACTTGGGATCTTTCTGCAGGTTGTGGGTGTGCTGGGCGATACGGCTGATGAGAATCAGCGGATGACCCTCGGCATCCAGGCAGTATGGCACCACCGAGCCGAAGGGATAGCCGGGCATGGACTTGGAGTGGGTCGAGAGAACGCCACGGTATTCCTTGAGCAGCAGTTCCCGGGCGGGGCGAAGGGCGTTGGTACTCACTGGAGAGGCTCCTGGCGGCGGACTGGATGGGTGACAAGATAAGCATTATCACCCGCCCCTGCCACTGGGTCTGCTGCCGTGTAGCTCTACGCATACCCCTGTAGGAGCGGCCTTGTGTCGCGATAGGGCTGCGCAGCAGCCCCAGGATCACAGCGACAAGGCAGGCATCGCCGGGGCCGCTTTGCGGCCCTATCGCGACACAAGGCCGCTCCTACACAAAGAGCACGCTGCCGACTTACCAGGTAACACCAAACCCGGCGGTATAGCGGGTCTTGTCCAGGTCGCTGTCGCGGGTGCCCTTGATCAGGTCCTTCTCCGCCTTCAGGTTGAGCGAAGCCCATTCGGTGACCTTGTAGCGCAGGCCCATCTCGGCATCCAGCGCGTACTCGGCCACCCCACCCAGCGGCTTGCCAACCTCGCCGTTGGTGAAGAACTCCACCTTCTTGCCGATCAGGTAGCGGTTGTAGTCCCACTTCACTGCGGCGGCATAGAAGTTGTCCTTGCCGCCATCGCGGTATTCGAAATCGGTGCGATTGATCAGCGAACCCAGCGAGAACGCGCCCAGTTCGTCATCCCAGAACTGGTAGCCCGGGCCGGTACCGACGGTACGCTGGCGCGCCAGGTCCTCGATATGGTCGCGCTTGTACTCCAGGCGCCCCTGCCAGAACCACTTCTCGGTGATGAAGCGGTCCAGGGCGTACTCGGCGCTCCAGTTGTTGGTGGTGGTGACGTCGTCCTTGGTTTCGCGGTTGTACTCGCCCTCGGCGTTGTGCCGCCAACGGCCATGCCGGGCGGTGGTCTTGAAGCTGACGTCGTAGTCGTCGGTATTATTCTCGGCGCGCTTGTAGTCCATCGCCACATCGACATTGCCCTTCCACAGGAAGTCCTCGACCACCGGTCGCGGCTTCATGATCTGCTCGATGCTGGCCAGCTCGACGGTCTTCGGCGCATCGCCGTTGGCCAGGGTCACCTTGCCCGGTTCGGCGGCCTTGAGCGACTTGGCCTTCTCGCCGGAGTAGGCATCCTGCTTGACCAACAGTTCCTGATCGCTCTCCAGCGTCTGCACCTGTTTCCAGTCCAGGGCGATCGAACCGCCATAGGGCGTCTCCAGCAGCAGCTTGCCGCCGTCGAAGACCTTGATCTTGCCACTCAGGCGGTCACCGTTCTTCATCCACACGGTGTCGGCGAGCACGGGGGTACAGAGGGACGCGGCGATGAGGCAAAGCAGGGTTCTAGAAGACATAAGCGCAATACGGGTTCGATTCGACGAAAAAGCCGGGCATTATCCAGATACCGACAACCTGAGCAAGGACAGACCCAGACCATGCCGATGAGTTCCACTCGCATTTGCCCGGACCGCCTGTCCGGTTTCATCCGCAGGCCAGGTACCCCGTGATGTCCATGCCGCCGCCCTCCCCGCCGGAAGACGCCGAGGCCCGACGAATGGCACTGTACTCGGTGCTGGGCCAGGTGCCCGCCGGCAAGGTGGTCAGCTACGGGCAACTGGCCGAACTGGCCGGCCTCGGCCGTGCCGCACGCTGGGTCGGGCGTACCCTCGGGCAGTTGCCGGCGGACACTCGCCTGCCCTGGCACCGGGTGCTGGGTGCCGGCGGTCGGCTGAGCCTGGCCCTGGGCACGCCGTCGGGCGACGAACAACGCGCCCGCCTGCGCGCAGAAGGCGTGAATGTGGCCAATAATCGTGTGGATATGGCGCGCCATGGCTGGCGTCCAATGGAGCACAGCGGTTAGAGTGCGCGCTTTGTTTTCGCAAACCTTGAGGCAGATGTTGGCCCATGCCCCGTAAAACCTGGCGCGCTGCGCTCGCTGCCTATGCCAGCCCGTCAACTTTGGTGCTTTTGCTGCTCGGATTCGCCGCCGGCCTGCCGTACATGCTGGTGTTCTCGACGCTTTCGGTCTGGCTGCGCGAGGCGGGTGTGGCGCGCGAGACCATCGGCTATGCCAGCCTGATCGGCCTGGCCTACGCCTTCAAGTGGGTCTGGTCGCCGCTGCTCGACCAATGGCGCCTGCCGCTGCTCGGCGGCATGGGCCGTCGTCGTTCGTGGCTGCTGTTGTCCCAGGTGCTGGTGGTGCTCGGGCTGGTCGGCATGGGCTTCTGCGACCCGCAAAAACACCTGTCGTGGCTGATCGCCCTGGCGGTGCTGGTGGCCTTCGCCTCCGCCACCCAGGACATCGCCGTCGATGCCTACCGCCTGGAGATCGCCGACGACCAGCGCCAGGCCGCCCTGGCCGCCAGCTACATGGCCGGCTACCGGGTCGCCGCCCTGCTCGCCACCGCCGGCGCGCTGTTCTTCGCCGAGTGGTTCGGCTCCACCGGTTTCAGCTACCTGCATGAGGCCTGGACCGGCACCTACGTGCTGTTCGGCGTGCTGATGCTGCCCGCGCTGTTCACCACCCTGGTGATGCGCGAACCGCCGGTGCCCCTGCGCACCCAGCTGTCGGCGGCCCGCTACGGGCTGATGCACCAGCTGGCGTCGGTGTTCGTGCTGATCATCCTGTTGGTCTCGGTGCCCGCCAGCTTCACCCAGCTGTTCAACACCGACTGGGCCAGCGTGGTGTTCGGCGACTCGTCCATGCTCGACCTGCTGCTCGAAGACCGCGCCTTCCTGCGTCTGATCCTCTACGTGCTACTGACCTGGGCGTGCCTGTCGTCCCTTGGCCGCCGGGGCCTGGCGCCGGTGCTGACGCCGGTCAACGACTTCATTGCGCGCTACCGCTGGCAGGCCCTGCTGCTGCTTGGGCTGATCGCCACCTACCGCATGTCCGACACGGTGATGGGCGTGATGGCCAACGTGTTCTACATCGACATGGGCTTCACCAAGGACCAGATCGCCAGCGTCAGCAAGATCTTCGGCCTGATCATGACCCTGGTGGGCGCCGGCGCCGGTGGCCTGCTGATCGTGCGCTTCGGCATCCTGCCGATCCTGTTCATCGGCGGCGCGGCCTCGGCAGCCACCAACATCCTGTTCCTGATGCTGGCCGACATGGGCCCGAACCTGGAAATGCTGGTGGTGACCATTTCGCTGGACAACTTCAGCTCGGGGTTGGCCACATCAGCCTTCGTCGCCTACCTGTCGAGCCTGACCAACCTGAAGTTCTCGGCCACCCAGTACGCGCTGCTGAGCTCGATCATGCTGTTGCTGCCGCGCCTGATCGGTGGCTATTCCGGGGTGATGGTGGAGAAGTTCGGCTACCACGACTTCTTCCTGATCACCGCGCTGCTGGGCGTGCCGACGCTGGTGCTGATCGCCCTGCACTGGCGGCAGGAGGTTGGTCGGGGAAAGCCGGTGCCGGTGGAGAGTCCGGCGGCTGAACAGAACTAAGCCTTCACCGGCCTTATCGCGGGGCAAGCCCGCTCCCACGCTGACAAGTTGACCAGCTGCGAGGGAGCGGACTTGCCCCGCGATGTTTCTACTGTGTCACAGCCCCTTCCCCCGAACGCCCGCCCACCACAAACCACAATGGCCACAGCGCCAGCGCCCCCGCCACGCCCGCAGCCACGGCAAAGTGCATCAGGCTCGCGCCCGCGCCGAGCATCGCCAACACCGCGCCGCCCAGCCCCAGCAAGGCGATGGTGATCATCCCCAGCATCGCCGATACCAGCCCCTTGCTCTGCTCGCTGGAGAACAGCGTCATGCGGTACAACACGGCGTTGGCCACGCCCAGGCCCAGCGCGTACAGCGACATGCCGGCCACCACGCTGGGAACCGTCGGCCAGTACCAGGTCGCCGCGACCATCAGCGACAGCCCTGCCAGATAAGGCCACAGGGCCCCACGCACCAATGCCGGCAGTGGATAACGATCGGCGATTCGATTGATGATCAGGTTGCCCATGATCAGCCCACCGAACACCGGCAACTGCCACAGCGCGTATTCCAGGGTACTCAGGCCTTCATCGTGGATCAGCAGCACCGGCGACAGGCCGATCCAGCCGATCAGCGGCAGCCCCACCAGCCCCAGCGCCGCACTGCCGGCCACGAAGCGCCGATTGCCCAGCAACTGGCCGTAGCCAGCCAGCAACGGCAACAGGTGGATGGGCGTGAACGGCAGGCGCGAACCGTCGCGACGTTCCACGCCCAGGGTTTCCGGCATCAGCCGGTAAAGCAGCAGCCAGCACAGCACCGCGCCCGCGGCAAACGCCACGAACAGCCAGCGCCAGTCCAGCCATTGCAACATCAAGGTGCCCACCAGCGGGCCGAGCAGCGGCGACAACAGGGCGATATTGGCCAGCAGGGCCATCATGCGTACCGCGTCGGCTTCGCTGAACGCCTCGTTGAGCGCTGGGTAGCTGACCGTGACCACGAAGCCCAGGCCGATGCCCTGCAGCAGCCGCAGCAGGTTGAACAGGCCGATGTCCTGCACCCAGAAGGTCGCCAGGCAAGCCAGGCCGAAGAAGATGCAGCCGCCCAGCAGCAACGGGCGTCGGCCGTAGCGATCCGACAGCGGGCCGATCAGCCACTGCAGCAGTACCCCGCCCAGCAGGTACAAGTTCAGGGCGTGGGGAATGTACTCGGGGCTGGCCCGAAGATCGCCGACGACTACCGGCATGGCGGGCATGACCGCGTCGCTGGCGAGATAGGTCAGCAATTCGAACAGCGCCAGGGTCAGGCCGAACAGCAAGGCGCGCAAGGGAGTGATATACAGCAAAGGTTTCATGGCAGACATCGGGTTTGTAGGCAGGATCAAGGTATATGCCAGAAATGACAGTACCCGGCTGTGAACAAGTGTAAGGGTCTTGAAAAGCATCGCGGGGCAAGCCCGCTCCCACAAGACCGGTACTGGCCATGTGAGAGCGGGCTTGCCCCGCGATGGGAAGCGACGCGGCGTTACTGGACCGCCGCCTCCTGCACCACGCGGATCACCCGCTGCGGAAACGGAATGTCGATCCCTTCGGCCTTGAGACGGTCACGGGCATGCTCGTTGAGCATGAACAGCACGTCCCAGTAGTCGGCCGTCTTGGTCCAGATGCGCAGCGACACGGTGATCGAGCTGTCACCCAGGGTCGAGATCACCGCCTGAGGCGCCGGATCCTGCAGCACGCGCGGGTCCTGGGCCAGCTCCAGCAGCACGTTGCGCGCCTTCTGCAGGTCGGCGTCGTAGTCCACGCCCACGTCGAACACCACCTTGCGGGTCGGCTGGCGGTTGGTGTTGGTGATGATGCCGTTGGACAGGCTGCCGTTGGGCATGATCACGGTCTTGTTGTCACCGGTGCGCAGCACGGTGTGGAAGATCTGGATGCTGTCCACGGTGCCCGCGACACCTTGCGCCTCGATCCAGTCACCGATGCGGAACGGACGGAACATCAGGATCAGCACGCCGCCGGCGAAGTTCGCCAGGCTGCCCTGCAAGGCCAGGCCGATGGCCAGGCCCGCGGCACCGATGGCGGCGACGAACGAGGTGGTCTCGATACCGATCATCGACGCCACGCTGACCATCAGCAGCACCTTCAGCACGATGTTGGCCAGGGTGCTGATGAAGCCCTGCAGCGCCGCGTCGGCGCGCAGGCCGACCAGCTTGCCCAGGCGGGCACTGAGTTTGTTGATGATCCACCAGCCGATGGCCAGGGTCAGCAGCGCCAGCAACAGGCGGCTGCCGTACTCCATGATCAAGGGGAGCCAGGTTTGCGATTGGCGGACCAGCTGATCGACTTCAGCGTTCAAATCCATGTTTATCTCCTGATGCCGAACGGCAAGTACACGATGAGGCGGGCAACGCAAAGCAAGCGGCCCGGACCCCGATGGACATCACTGCGCCATCAAGGTTCCGGGCCGCCGCGGATCAGTCGCGGAAGTTGTTGAACTGCAGCGGCATGTCGAATTCCTTGGTGCGCAGCAGGGCGATGGCTTCCTGCAGGTCGTCACGCTTCTTGCCGGTCACGCGCACCTGCTCGCCCTGGATGGCGGCCTGGACCTTGAGCTTGCCGTCCTTGATGGTGGCGACGATCTTCTTGGCCAGGTCCTTGTCGATGCCTTCGCGGAACTTGGCTTCCTGTTTCTTTTCCTTGCCGGATGCGTAGGGGGCCTTGGTTTCCAGGCATTTGACGTCGATCTTGCGCTTGACCAGCGCCAGGCGCAGGATTTCCAGCATCGCCTCGAGCTGGAACTCCTCCTCGGCGGTCAGCAGCACGGTCTGCTCCTTGTCCTTGAACTCGAAGGTGCCCTTGCCCTTGAGGTCGTAACGGCGGTCGAGGTCCTTGATGGCGTTGTCGACGGCGTTCTGCACTTCGTGCTTGTCCAGTTCCGATACCACGTCGAACGAAGGCATGGATGATCTCCAGAAAAAAAAGCGCGCTCGGCCTGAAGATGGAGCGCGTCGGGTTTGATGGTTAAAATGCGGACTCATTATAACGGGTTGCGAAACGCAGATGAGCAGCACCTGGCATATTCTCGGCGCCGGTAGTCTCGGCAGCCTCTGGGCCTGTCGCCTGGCCCGCGCCGGCAAGGCGGTCCGCCTGATCCTGCGCGACCAGCAGCGCCTGGCCGCCTATGAGCACGGCGGTGGGCTGACCCTGGTCGAACAGGACGGCGCCCACCACTACGCGGTCCCTGCGGAGACTGCCGACGCCCCCGGCCCGATCCATCGCCTGCTGGTCGCCTGCAAGGCCTACGACGCCGCCCCCGCAGTGGCCCGCCTGGCCCCGCGACTGGCCAACGGCGCCGAGCTGGTGCTGTTGCAAAACGGCCTGGGCAGCCAGGACGAAGTCGCCAACCAGGCGCCCCACGCCCGCTGCATCTTCGCCTCCAGCACCGAGGGCGCGTTCCGCGAGGCCGACTGGCAGGTGCGCTTCGCCGGCCACGGCTTCAACTGGCTGGGCGACCCGGCCAATCCCAACGTCCCATCCTGGTTCGAGGATCTGCACGACGCCGGCATCCCGGCCCAGTGGGCGCTCGATATCCCCACCCGCCTGTGGCGCAAGCTGGCGCTCAACTGCGCGATCAACCCGCTCACCGTGCTGCACGACTGCCAGAACGGCGGCCTGCTCGGCCACCTGGCCGAAGTCGACCAGCTGTGCGACGAACTGGCCGGCCTGTTGCGCCGCTGTGGCCAGCCCGAGGCCGCCAGCGACCTGCACGAGGAAGTGCAACGGGTGATCCTCGCCACCGCGGCCAACTACTCTTCCATGTACCAGGATGTCCGCCATGGCCGGCGCACCGAGGTTCACTACCTGCTCGGCCACGCCTGCCGCGCCGCCGCACGGCATGGCGCCAGCGTGCCGCATCTGGAAAAGCTGCGCCGGCGCCTGGCGGTGAACCTCGAGGCACGCGGTTTGCGCAGCGACTGACGCCCCTTATCCACAGGACAGGACACCTCTTCACCCATGACCCTGCGTCAACGCCTGGAAAACCTCCCGGTCGGGCAGAAACTGCTGGCGGCCTTGCTGGTGCTGCTGGTGACCATCCTGCTGGTGGCCAACCTCGCCTTCATCAGCGCCGCCTACTGGATCACCCAGGAAAGCATGGCGCCCCAGGCCCTGCAGACCATCGGCCGGCTAGTCTCCAACCCGCAGCTGTCCGCGCGCGCCGGCGACTCGACGGAAAACGCCACGGCGCTGCTCAAGGAGCTCGACAGCTACTCGCCGTTGCGCGCCGCCGCGATCTATGGCGGTGACGGGCAGATGCTGGCCCAGCTGCAGCACGGCGACCCGCTGACCCTGCCCAAGCGCTACCGCAACATCGACGGCTGGCGCCTGATGGAGTTTCGCAGCACCCAGCTGATCCGCTTGCCGCGCAGCGCCGCCCCGCCCGCGCACCTGCTGCTGGTAGCCAGCAGCGAGCTGCCCACCGCGTTCTACACCGGCACGCTCTCCGCCAGCCTGGCCATCCTGGTGTTCAGCATACTGCTGTGGCTGGTCATCGCCAGGCAGATCAAGCGCCTGATCACCCTGCCGATCAACCGCCTCGAAGAGCTGACCCGCCAGGTCACCCGCGAGGAGAGCTACGCCCTGCGCGCCCAGCGCGGCAACGATGACGAGATCGGCAGCCTGGCCGAGGCGTTCAACACCATGCTGTCGCGCATCGAGGCCCGCGAGCAGCAGCTCAAGCGCACCCGCGACGAGTTCCAGGACGCCTACGACCAGGCCCAGGGCCTGGCCGAGGAAACCCGCCACACCAACCGCAAGCTGGAACTGGAAGTCCAGGTGCGCAGCAAGATCGAGAAAAAACTCACGGGCTTTCAGAACTACCTGAACAGCATCATCGACTCCATGCCCTCGGCACTGATCGCCCTCGACGAGCAGCTCTATGTCACCCAGTGGAACCACGAGGCCACGGTGCTCTCCGGCACACCGCTGGACGAGGCGCTGAACCAGCCGGTGTTCCTCGCCTTCGAGCCGCTCAAGCCCTATCTGCCGCAGCTCAAGGAGAGCGTGGAGAAGCACCGGGTGGCCAAGATCGAGCGGGTCACCTGGCCCAAGGGCGAGGACCTGCGCCACTATGCCCTGACCTTCTACCCGCTGATGGGTGGCGCTGGCCGTGGCGTGGTGATCCGCATCGACGACATCACCCAGCGCCTGTCCCTGGAAGAAATGATGGTGCAATCGGAGAAGATGCTCTCGGTCGGTGGCCTGGCCGCGGGCATGGCCCACGAGATCAACAACCCGTTGGGCGCGATCCTGCACAACGTGCAGAACATCCGCCGGCGCCTGTCGCCGGACCTGCCACGCAACCAGGAGCAGGCCGACGAACTGGGCATCGACCTGGCGGCCGTCAACCGCTACCTGGAGAGCCGCGAAGTGCCGCAACTGCTCGACGGCATCCAGCAGGCCGGCGCCCGGGCGGCCAAGATCGTCACCCATATGCTCAGCTTCAGCCGCCGCAGCAATCGCCAACTGGCCCCTTGCGAGCTGCCGGCACTGATCGACCAGGCCGTGGAGATCGCCGGCAACGACTTCGACCTGGCCATCGGCTTCGACTTCAAGGGCCAGGCCATCGTCCGCCAGTTCGACCCGCAACTGGGCCCGGTGCCCTGCACCGCCAACGAACTCGAACAGGTGCTGTTGAACCTGCTGAAAAACGCCGCCCAGGCCATCCACCAGCGCCCGCAGCCCAGCGAACCGGGGCGCATCACCCTGCGCACCCGCCTCAATCCGCCGTGGGCGGAAATCCAGGTCGAGGACAATGGCGTCGGCATGCCCGAGACGGTGCGCAAGCGCACCTTCGAGCCGTTCTTCACCACCAAGGAAATCGGCCAGGGCACCGGCCTGGGCCTGTCGGTGTCGTACTTCATCATCACCAACAACCACAAGGGGCAGATGGAAGTGCAGTCCACCCCCGGCCAGGGCACCTGCTTCACCCTGCGCCTGCCCCTGAACCCGGCCCCGCCGACCACCATCCAGACGGAGACATGACATGGGCTATCGCCTGTCGAAGATCTACACCCGCACCGGCGACAAAGGCGAAACCGGCCTGGGCGACGGACGCCGGGTGCCCAAGGACCATCCGCGGATCGAGGCGATCGGCGAGGTGGACAGCCTCAACAGCCAGTTGGGCGTGCTGCTGGCCGGGCTGGCCGAGGCCGGTCTTGGCGAGCTGATCGAGGTACTGGCGCCTTGTCAGCACCGATTGTTCGACCTTGGCGGGGAGCTGGCGATGCCCAGCTACCAGGCTTTGAACACCGCCGAGGTGGAGCGCCTGGAAGCGGCCATCGACCGCTGGAACGAAGAGTTGGGGCCGCTGAAGAACTTCATCCTGCCCGGGGGTTCGATGCTGGTGGCCCAGGCCCATGTCTGCCGCAGCGCGGCGCGGGCGGCGGAACGGCGTTGCCAGCAGCTGAATGCGCTGGAGCCGCTGGAGGGGGTGGGGCTGGCCTATATCAACCGGGTATCGGACCTGCTGTTCGTTGCAGCCAGGATCATTGGGCGGCGGCAGGGAGTGAATGAAGTGCTGTGGCAAGCAGCCGAGAAGCCGGCCTGAACGTATCGCGGGGCAAGCCCGCTCCCACGCCAGATTGCGGACTGGCGTGGGAGCGGGCTTGCCCCGCGATGGCCTGATGTATCAGATCTCAGGCCAGAACGCCCGGATCCCGGCCACACCCTGCGCCCCAACCTCCCAGGCCCGCTTCCGCTCACCTGGCCCGACCCCACCCAGCAGAAACACCGGATGGCTGATCCCGCCGATCAACCTCTGCGCTTCATCCCACCCCAACGGCACCGCCTCGGGATGAGTCTGGGTCGCCTGCACCGGCGACAGGGTAACGAAATCCACCCCCATCTGCTCGGCCAGCGCCAGCTCCTCGGCACTGTGACAGGACGCCGCCAGCCAGCGCTCCTTCGGGAAGGGGCGGCCCTTGGCCGCGTACTTGCGCAACTGCGCGGCGGTCAGGTGCCAGCCGGCCGACGGGAAGTCGCCCAACCATTCCAACGGCCCCTTGAGCATCAATTGGGCCTTGCCCGCGCACAGGCCGACCGCGTCCACCGCCACATCGCGGTACTTGGGGTCGTACATGTCCGGCGCGCGCAGCTGGATCAGCCTGATGCCGCTGGCCACGGCCTTCTGGATGCCCTTGAGCAGCTCTGGCACTTCCAGCTCGTCCGGCGTGATCAGGTACTGGTCGGGCAGGCGCGCCGCGGCGACGATCGGCTTGTTGGCCTCGGGGAACTCATACTGGCCAAGGTCACGCGGCGCCACCCAGGCCAGGGGCTGGCCTTCGGCGCCATGGGGCTCGCCAGTAAAGGCATGCACTTCACGCACATCCAGCAGCACCTGCTTGTCCGGATAGTCGTGGCTGACCTTGATCAACGGCCGCGAAGCCGCGACCTCGATCCCCAACTCCTCGCGCAGCTCGCGGGCCAGCGCCGCCTCGACGCCCTCGCCCTCCTCCAGCTTGCCGCCGGGGAACTCCCACAGGCCGCCCTGGTGCTGGGTATCGGCGCGGCGAGCGATCAGGATCCGCCCGTCGGCACCACGAATGACCGCTGCGACTACATGAATCCGTTTCACCCTTCACGCTCCGCCAGGCCAGCTTGTTGCCAGGCCTGGAAGGCCGGCCATTGGTAGATGGTCTCGATGTAGGCGGCCGCTTCGGCCGGCACCGCGACGCGGTAGGTGCGCAGGCGCACGGCCACCGGGGCGAAGAAGGCATCGGCCAGGGTTGGCCGGCCGAACAGGAACGGACCGGTGTCCTTGGCGACCACGCGGCATTCGTTCCACAGGGCGACGATGCGGTCGATATCGACCTGCACGTCCAGCGGCACCTCGGCCAGTGCTTCGTCACGGGACATATCGAACGGCATGGCGCCGCGCAGGGCGAAGAAGCCGCTGTGCATCTGCGCGCAGGCCGAACGGGCCTGGGCACGGGCGGCGACGTCCTCGGGCCACAGGCGGGCCTCGGGGTGGCGTTCGTTGAGGTATTCGGCGATGGCCAGGGAGTCGGCGATCACGCCGTGCTCGCTCTGCAGCAGCGGCACCTTGGCGGTGGCCGAGAAGGCCAGCAGGCGCTGGCGGGTGTCAGGCTGGTTGAGCTTGACCAGGGTTTCTTCGTAGGGGACGCCGGCCAGCTCGAGGGCCAGGGCGCCGCGTAGCGACCAGGAGGAATACAGCTTGTCGCCGATGATCAGGTGATAGCTCATGATTGGGCTCCAGCGGATTCGGGATATTGGGGCTGCCTTGCAGCCCTTTCGCGGCACAAGGCCGCTCCTACAGGAGATTGCGTGCTCTTGTAGGAGCGGCCTTGTGCCGCGAAAGGGCCGCAAAGCGGCCCCAGTTACATCAAGTGCGGTATTCGGCGTTGATCTTCACGTACTCGTGGGACAGGTCCGTGGTCCAGATGGTTTCGCTGCACTGGCCACGGCCCAGCTCGATACGGATGGTGATCTCCTCCTGGGCCATCACCTTGGCGCCCTGGTCTTCGGTGTAGCTCGGGCTGCGTCCGCCCTTGCTGGCGATGCACACGCTGTCCAGGTACACATCGATCAGGCTCACGTCCAACGCCGGCACACCGGCACGACCGACCGCAGCAAGGATACGGCCCCAGTTGGGGTCGGAGGCGAACAGCGCGGTCTTGATCAGCGGCGAGTGGGCCACGGCGTAACCGACGTCCAGGCACTCCTGGTGATTGCCGCCGCCGTTGACCTGCACGGTGACGAACTTGGTGGCGCCTTCGCCGTCACGGACGATGGCCTGGGCCACCTCCATGCATACCTCGAACACCGCCTTCTTCAGCGCCTCGAACAGTGCGCCGCTGGCCTCGGTGACTTCCGGAACATCGGCCTTGCCGGTGGCAATCAGCATGCAGCAGTCGTTGGTCGAAGTGTCGCCATCGATGGTGATGCGGTTGAACGACTTGTTGGCACCGTCGAGCATCAGGTCCTTGAGCACCGCCGGGGCGACCTTGGCGTCGGTGGCGATGTAGCCGAGCATGGTGGCCATGTTCGGGCGGATCATGCCCGCGCCCTTGCTGATGCCGGTGACGGTGATGGTCTTGCCGTCGTACTGGAACTGGCGACTGGCGCCCTTGGGCAGGGTGTCGGTGGTCATGATGCCGGTGGCGGCGTCGGCCCAGTGGTTTTCCGACAGGTTGTCCAGGGCGGCCTGCAGCGCGCCTTCGATCTTCTCGACCGGCAGCGGCTCACCGATCACGCCGGTGGAGAACGGCAGCACGGATTCAGCCGGCACGCCGGCAAGCTCGGCCAGCCTGGCGCAGGTGCGCTCGGCGGCGGCCAGGCCCGGCGCGCCGGTGCCGGCGTTGGCGTTGCCGGTGTTGGTCAGCAGGTAACGCACGGTGCCCTGCACGCGCTGCTTGGAAAGGATCACCGGGGCCGCGCAGAAGGCGTTGAGGGTGAACACGCCGGCGACGCTGGAGCCTTCGGCGCAGCGCATCACCACCACATCCTTGCGCCCTGGGCGCTTGATGCCCGCCGAGGCGATACCGAGTTCGAAACCGGGAACCGGGTGCAGGGTGGGCAGGGGACCAAGACCAACAGCCATTAGAGCGCTCCTAGAAAATTGTGGGGAATTAGGGGGCGCTTTGCGCCCCTTTCGCGGCACAAGGCCGCTCCTACAGGGTTGTTACGCTTCCTGTAGGAGCGGCCTTGTGCCGCGATGGGCTGCAAGGCAGCCCCGGGATCTCAAGCCAGTGGCGAATTCAGATCATTCAATCTGACCATGGCAATGCTTGAATTTCTTGCCCGAACCACACCAGCACGGCTCGTTGCGGCCCAGCTTCATGTCGTTGCGAACCGGCGCGGAGGCAACGGCGACTTCAGCGCCCTCCTCGGCCAGCTGCTCGCCTTCCAGGCCCGGCGCGGCGGCATGCTGGAACTGCATGCGGCTGGCCAGTTCCTCGGCCTCGCGGCGCAGGCGCGCCTCTTCCTCGGCCGGGTCTTCGCGGCGCACCTGGACGTGCGAGAGCACGCGGATGGTGTCGCGCTTGATCGACTCCAGCAGCTCCTGGAACAGGGTGAACGACTCGCGCTTGTACTCCTGCTTCGGGTTCTTCTGCGCATAGCCGCGCAGGTGGATACCGTGGCGCAGGTGATCCATGGTCGACAGGTGGTCTTTCCACAGGTCGTCCAGCACGCGCAGCAGGATCTGCTTCTCGAAGGTACGCAGGGCGTCGATGCCGGCCTGGTCTTCCTTCTCGTTGTAGGCGTCGGTGATTTCCTTGATCAGCCGCTCGCGCAGGGTCTCCTCGTAGAGGTGATCGTCCTCGTCGAGCCACTGCTGGATCGGCAGCTTGATGGCGAAATCGCTGGCCAGCGAAGCTTCCAGACCGGCCACGTCCCACTGCTCGGGCAGCGATTGCGGCGGGATGTGCTGGCTGATGGTGGCATCGAGCACTTCCTGGCGGAACTCGGCGATGGTGTCGCCGATGTTCTCGGCGGCCAGCAGGCTGTTGCGCATGTGGTAGATCACCTTGCGCTGCTCGTTGGCCACGTCGTCGTATTCGAGCAGTTGCTTGCGGATGTCGAAGTTGCGGCCTTCGACCTTGCGCTGCGCCTTCTCGATGGCGTTGGTCACCATGCGATGCTCGATGGCCTCGCCGGACTGCATCCCCAGCGCCTTCATGAAGTTCTTCACCCGGTCGGAGGCGAAGATGCGCATCAGGCTGTCTTCCAGCGACAGGTAGAAGCGGCTGGAACCGGCATCGCCCTGACGGCCGGCACGACCACGCAGCTGGTTGTCGATACGGCGCGACTCGTGGCGCTCGGAGGCGATCACGTGCAGACCGCCGGCCTCCAGCACCTGCTGGTGACGCTTCTGCCAGTCGGCCTTGATCTGGGCGATCTGCTCGGCGGTCGGGTTGTCCAGGGCGGCCACTTCGGCCTCCCAGTTACCGCCCAGCAGGATGTCGGTACCACGGCCGGCCATGTTGGTGGCGATGGTCAGTGCACCTGGAGCACCAGCTTGCGCGATGATCTCGGCTTCTTTCTCGTGGTACTTGGCGTTCAGGACCTTGTGGTCGATACCTTCCTTCTTGAGCAGGTTGGACATGTGCTCGGAGGTTTCGATGGTCGCGGTACCGACCAGGACCGGACGGCCGTGGGCCATGCTTTCCTTGATGTCGGCGATGATCGCGGCGTACTTCTCGTCGGCGGTCAGGTACACCAGGTCGTTGAAGTCCTTGCGGGCCAACGGCTTGTTCGGTGGGATGACCATCACGTTGAGGTTGTAGATCTGGGCGAACTCGAACGCCTCGGTGTCGGCGGTACCGGTCATGCCGGACAGCTTGGTGTAGAGGCGGAAGTAGTTCTGGAAGGTGGTCGAGGCCAGGGTCTGGCTCTCGGCCTGGATGTTCAGGTTTTCCTTGGCCTCGATGGCCTGGTGCAGACCTTCGGACAGACGGCGGCCCGGCATGGTGCGGCCAGTGTGCTCGTCGATCAGGAGGATCTGGCCTTCCTGGACGATGTACTCGACGTTGCGGTGGAACAACTTGTGCGCGCGCAGGCCGGCGTAGACGTGGGTCAGCAGGCTCAGGTTGTGCGCCGAGTACAGGCTCTCGCCCTCGGCCAGCAGGCCGGACTGGGTCAGCATGTCCTCGATGAACTGGTGGCCGGCCTCGTTCAGTTCGACCTGGCGGCTCTTCTCGTCGATGGTGTAGTGGCCCTCTTGGGTCACCTGGCCTTCGACTTCCTCGATGTGCTGGGTCAGGCGCGGGATCAGGCGGTTGATCTCGATGTACAGCTTGGAGCTGTCCTCGGCCTGGCCGGAGATGATCAGCGGGGTGCGCGCTTCGTCGATGAGGATCGAGTCGACTTCGTCGATCACGGCGAAGTTCAGCTCACGCTGGAACTTCTCGTCCTGGCTGAACGCCATGTTGTCGCGCAGGTAGTCGAAACCGAATTCGTTGTTGGTGCCGTAGGTGATGTCGGCGGCATAGGCGGCGCGCTTTTCTTCCGGTGGCTGGAAGGCCGAGACGATCCCCACGGTCAGGCCGAGGAACTCGTACAACGGGCGCATCCAGTTGGCGTCGCGGCGGGCCAGGTAGTCGTTGACCGTGACCACATGCACGCCCTTGCCGGACAGCGCGTTGAGGTAGACGGCCAGGGTACCGACCAAGGTCTTGCCTTCACCGGTGCGCATTTCTGCGATCATGCCTTCGTGCAAGGTCATGCCGCCGATCAGCTGGACATCGAAGTGGCGCATGCCCATCACGCGCTTGCCGGCCTCACGGGCCACGGCGAAGGCTTCAGGCAGCAGCTGGTCGAGGGTCTCGCCTTTGGCCAGGCGCTCTTTGAACTCTGCGGTCTTGCCCCGCAGTTGCTCGTCAGAGAGAGCCACCATTTTCTCTTCGAAGGCGTTGACGGCGCTCACCGTCTTGAGCATGCGCTTGATTTCGCGCTCGTTCTTGCTTCCAAAAAGTTTCTTTAACAAAGGCGCAAACATATCGGCAGGATCTTCCACACGTAGGGATGGAGGGCGGCCCCGTGAAGTCGCCCGTGCAGCCCATAGGCCGCATGCGAACGAGCATTCTACCCGGAAACGATGGTGAGGAAAGTGGTGGATTTCCACGATGCTGGCACAGCGCTTTTAGGGGGCCTGACTAACATAGGGGCTTTTTGCGCAAGTTCAAGGTGCGCGAAGATGAAACGTATCGCGAATGACTTGCATCAAGATCCGCCGACCGCTCGCCACACGCTGGCGTGGGAGCGGGCTTGCCCCGCGATGAATGCCCAACTGGTAGACTGTCGATCCTGTAACCCTCTGCAGACCTCCATGGCCTACAAACCCACCCCTGCCCGCCCCCCCGCCGACCTGCTGCGCAAGGCCCGGCCACTGCGCCTGCTGCTCAACCAGGCCGAGCGCCTCGAGCACCTGCAGCGCCTGCTGGAAAGCCAGCTGCAACCGGCCGCCCGCGAGCACTGCCACGTGGCCTCCTGGAAGGAGGGGACTTTGTTGCTGGTGGTGACCGACGGCCATTGGGCCACCCGCCTGCGCTACCAGCAGAAGCGCCTGCAACGCCAGCTGCAAGCCATGGAGGCGTTCGCCAACCTGAGCCGCATCCAGTTCAAGGTACAGCCGCCGCTGGTGGCGGCAAGACATGAAGGCCACGGGCCTGAACTGTCGGAATCTGCCGCAGACAGCATCCTAGGTTCGGCCGAAGGCATCAGCGATCCAAAGTTGCGCGCAGCGCTGGAGCGCCTGGCGGCGCATGCGCAGGTAAAGGATAAGAGCTGAAAGGTCCTGTATATTTCTACATTGCCCACGCGGTCTTTTGCAGAGCAGGTTTGGTGCTGATAACTCCAGATCCGCATTGTGCCTACAGATCATAAGTAACAGCCCCTAGGCTCTGTACGAAATGTATTTGCACTCGCCCATACTGCGTTGAAACGGGGCTCGGAATGCTCATGTACTCCAGTACAGTCGGGCGCGACCCCGGCCGTTCCTCCCCCCGTTTCGCCTTGTCTGGCCTTCGCGCAGATACATTTCGTACAGATCCTAACCAAGCTGCTCAAAGTAATTCATTTTTCCGTTTTCCTCGAGGTTCATTCCTGGAGGGCATCGCGCCACAGTGCAGAATGGTCCCGATCAGGCACCCCCAACCTACGACGGGGTTCGCGCTCAAGAAATCCGGATGATATCCAAAGAACAGAAAATAAGAACGATCAATCACGCGCATATAATATGTTATAAAAAACATGTTATAGAAAAAGCATAGGAAAAACAGGCCATAGCCAAGTCGCGCACCCGAACATTTGAAGCGCAGTGCATAAGCACTCCACACCCCCAAAACGACAGCCGAGACAAAGACCAGAGCCATCATCGTTTGCCCAACTCTATCAGCATCCCCCGTCAGCATGTCAATGCCAACTTCGAACATTATCGCGCCCTTACCCATTTCCTTATAGGCCCTGACCTTATCCGCCTGAATATATCTAAAAAGTCGCCAAGCCCCCTCTTTCAGAACCATACGGCTCAGTCCAAAGCCTGACAAGGCGATATCAGCAGACCCATAGGCGACATTCCCATGTGAAGCGCGCCCTCCGGACAATTCCGCAAACTTTTGATAGCCTCTGCGAATGGGACCTACCGTGTCGTTTCGCCTACTGATAACATTCCTGCCATTCTCATAGACATTATTGACACCATGCAGTATCAGAGGTATGCCTCCTGCAACACAGCCAACACCCAGTGACAGCTTACAAACTGCCAAGCCGGTACCTACCTGTAACACCCCAGCAGCAACTCCTGCCACAAGCTTTAAATACTCATCAACTTGCGCATAAAGCTCTCTATGTTCACATCTCAGCGCAACTGACGCTTGCTCAGCAGTAAGCTCTCCCCTTCGAACACCCTCCACAACGGCCTTGGAGCTGGATGAGACCTCTTGGATGAACTGCACCCTCAAACCGTCATCACTTATGTATCGAGCACCAATCTCGCATGCATAACTGTTAAGTCTGCCAGCCAGATGGCTTACCTCCCAGAGCTCGCGTTCCCCCGAAGAGCCGTTTCTCCGCGCCCTGTTCAATCTCCTCCCCCCCAGTTTGCATAGCCGCTAGTACCAGAGATCAAATGTTGCCAACATATAGAGCTATAGCGAATGGCAAGGTACTCCTGCGGATCCTGATCATTGAGCAAGACCGAGTGCGGCATTTCTATACGCTGATCAACAAGTAGCCCACCAGTGAGCTCAATGTGAAGAAATCGCTCTTGCTTACCACTAGCGTTTATCCGATAAAAAATTAATCTTGCAGTCTACAATTTCACGACTGACCAGTGCTTCCGCGAGCAACGGGGTAGACTTATCGAGATGCTTAGTAATTAAAACGGGACGATGTGTCGCCCGATCAGTGTTATCTATATTCGAGAGATTGTGCGAAAACGAGAGCACCATGATTTCATCTGTATGCCCAGCCTGATACCGATTGCCAAGAGAATCCTGAGTTGAGCATCCTGCCGAAAGCAGCCCTCGGAACCGCCCCTTGATAGCCATATATCCGTGATAAGCCATTCGCAAACTCCTTGTAGATGGACCTCACTAGACTGCACAGCCATATGTTTAATGTATGTAGGATGCGTCCGAAACAGCCAAAACAACATGATTCAAACTATGTCCGCAACGAGACGCATACAACATTTGTAAAACAGCGCCCCCTCTGCAACCGACGGCCTATGGAACTCCAACTGACACACTGTAGTTTTCACGAAGCATAAAAAAGGCCACCCGAAGGTGGCCTTAATCACACTAGAGAGAGTATTCGAACTTACACGGCCGCAACAGGGCGCATGTACGAGATCGGTGCCGTGCTGGCATCTTCGAAGGTGACCACTTCCCAAGCGTCGGTTTCAGCGATCAGCTTGCGCAGCAGCTGGTTGTTCAGCGCGTGTCCGGACTTGTAGCCCTTGAACTCGCCGATCAGGCTGTTGCCCAGCAGATAAAGGTCGCCGATGGCGTCGAGGATCTTGTGCTTGACGAATTCGTCATCGGAACGAAGGCCGTCTTCATTAAGCACGCCGGTCTCGTCGACCACGATGGCGTTCTCCACGCTGCCGCCCAGCGCAAGGTTGTGCTTGCGCAGGTACTCGATGTCACGCATGAAGCCGAACGTGCGGGCACGGCTGACTTCCTTGACGAACGAGGTGCTGGAGAAGTCGACGACCGCGCTCTGGGTCTGGCCCTTGAGGACCGGGTGATCGAAGTCGATCTCGAAGCTCACCTTGAACCCGTCGAAAGGCAGGAAAGTGGCGCGCTTGTCGCCCTCTTCCACCGTTACTTCGCGCAGGATGCGGATGAACTTCTTGGCTGCGTCCTGTTCTTCCAGGCCGGCCGATTGGATCAGGAATACGAAGGGTCCGGCGCTGCCATCCATGATCGGCACTTCCGAGGCGGAGAGCTCGACGTAGGCGTTATCGATGCCCAGGCCCGCCATGGCGGAGAGCAGGTGCTCGACCGTATCGACTTTGACGTCACCGTTGACCAATGTCGTGGACATGGTGGTCTCACCGACGTTGGCCGCGCGCGCCGGGATTTCGACCACAGGGTCGAGGTCGGCGCGACGGAAGACGATGCCGGTGTCGACAGGCGCAGGCTTGAGGGTCAGGTAGACCTTCTCCCCGGAGTGCAGGCCGACACCTGTGGCACGGATGGTATTCTTCAGGGTGCGTTGTCTAATCATGGCATTGGCCGCTTCAGCGCAAATTGCGAACAGGTATCAACAAAGGCTGGGGATGATAACAGACCCGGCCTTTGCTGAACACCAATCACCCTAATACCCCTGATAAATTCCATTAATCGGCCTGACGACGCAGAAACGCCGGGATATCCAGGTAGTCCAGATCATCCTGAGGGTTGAGTTTAGCTGCCGCCGCGGCACCCGCGTGGGCCTGGTTGCGCATCACGGTCGGACGCTCCAGGTCACGGTAGTTGACCGCCGACTGCTCCTGGCGAACCGGGGCCGGGTTGGAAGCCTCGTACGCCTGCTGGGCGGTCTGCAGGGTGTTGTCGACCACCTTGACCGGTTTCTCGATGCGCGCGCCAAGGCCAGTGGCCACCACGGTCACGTGCAGCTCGTCGCGCATGTCCGGGTCGATCACGGTGCCGACCTTGACCATCGCGTGGTCGGAGGCGAAGGCCTCGATGATGCTACCCACATCGGAGTACTCGCCCAGCGACAGGTCGGGACCTGCGGTGATGTTCACCAGAATGCCGCGGGCGCCCTGCAGGTTGACGTCCTCGAGCAGCGGGTTGCGGATCGCCGCCTCGGTGGCTTCGCGCGCACGGTTCGGGCCGCTGGCGCAACCGGTCCCCATCATCGCCATGCCCATCTCGCCCATCACGGTACGCACGTCGGCGAAGTCGACGTTGATCATGCCTGGACGCTTGATGATGTCGGAGATACCGCGAACGGCACCGGCCAGTACATCGTCGGCCTTGGCGAAGGCGGACAAGAGGCTTGCATCCTTGCCCAGGATGGTCAGCAGCTTCTCGTTGGGGATGGTGATCAGCGAGTCGACGCTCTCAGCCAGCATGCGGATGCCTTCGTCGGCGATCTGCATGCGCTTGCGGCCCTCGAACGGGAACGGACGGGTCACCACCGCAACGGTGAGGATGCCCATTTCCTTGGCCACTTCGGCGATGATCGGCGCCGCGCCGGTACCGGTACCGCCGCCCATGCCGGTGGTGATGAACACCATGTTGGTGCCCTGCAGCACCTCGGCGATGCGCTCACGGTCTTCCAGCGCGGCCTGACGGCCGACTTCCGGATTGGCGCCGGCACCCAGGCCCTTGGTCACGCCCGTGCCCAGTTGCAGGATGGTGCGAGCGCCGATGTTCTTCAGCGCCTGGGCATCGGTGTTGGCGCAGATGAACTCGACGCCTTCGATGTTGCTTTTGACCATGTGGTTGACGGCGTTGCCGCCACCACCGCCAACGCCGATCACCTTGATGACCGGACTCTGCGGGACGTTGTCTACGAGCTCGAACATTTTCCCTCTCCTTACAGTTCTCTAGTTGTCGCGCCTACCACTACTGCTTTGAAACTTAGAAGTTGCTCTGGACCCAACGCTTGAGTCGTTCAAGCACAGGGCCCTTCGGTTCATCGCCATAGCTGTTGTTGCTGCTGTTGCTGTTGCTGATACCGGTCAGGGACGGGTCCTCGGACTGCTTCTGCAGGCCGTAGGTGAGCAGGCCCACGCCGGTGGAATAGATCGGGTTGCGCACCACGTCGCTCAGGCCCCGAACGCTGTGCGGCACGCCCAGGCGTACCGGCATGTGGAAGATCTCCTCGGCCAGTTCCACGGCGCCTTCCATCTTCGCGGTGCCGCCGGTGAGGACGATGCCGGCCGGCACCAGGTCCTCGAAACCGCTGCGTCGCAGTTCGGCCTGGATCAGGGTGAACAGCTCGTCGTAACGCGGCTCCACCACTTCGGCCAGGGCCTGGCGCGACAGCTCGCGCGGGGGGCGGTCGCCGACGCTCGGCACCTTGATGGTCTCGCCGGCACCGGCCAGCTTGGCCAGGGCGCAGGCGTAGCGGATCTTGATTTCCTCGGCGTACTGCGTGGGGGTGCGCAGGGCCATGGCGATGTCGTTGGTGACCTGATCGCCCGCGATCGGGATCACCGCGGTGTGACGGATCGCGCCTTCGGTGAAGATGGCGATGTCGGTGGTGCCGCCGCCGATGTCCACCAGGCACACGCCCAGCTCTTTCTCGTCGTCGGTCAGCACCGAGTAGGCCGAGGCCAGCTGCTCGAGGATGATGTCGTCGATTTCCAGGCCGCAGCGGCGCACGCACTTCTCGATGTTCTGCGCCGCGTTGACCGCGCAGGTGACCACGTGGACCTTGGCTTCCAGGCGCACGCCCGACATGCCCAGGGGCTCGCGAACGCCTTCCTGGTTGTCGATCACGTAGTCCTGCGGCAGGGTGTGCAGCACCCGCTGGTCAGCCGGAATGGCCACGGCCTGGGCGGCATCGAGCACGCGTTCGAGGTCGGCGGTGCTGACTTCGCGGTCACGGATGGCGACGATGCCGTGGGAGTTCAGGCTGCGGATGTGGTTGCCGGCCACGCCGACGAACGCCGAGTGGATGCGGCAGCCGGCCATCAGCTGGGCCTCTTCGACGGCGCGCTGGATCGACTGCACGGTCGATTCGATGTTCACCACCACGCCCTTCTTCAGGCCGCGGGACGGATGGGTGCCGATCCCGACGATCTCCAGGGTGCCGTCTTCGCCGACCTCACCCACCAGCGCCACCACCTTGGAGGTGCCGATGTCCAGCCCGACGATCATTTTGCCGCTATGCGCGTTTGCCATGGTCCTGCCTCTCTCTAATTCTTCGCAACGGCGGGTTGGGCCGTCGTCGGTGCATTCGGTTCCCGCCAACCAACGGCAAGTCCGTTGGAATAACGCAGATCGATGCGGGCGATATTGGTGATCTGGTCTTTAAGCGATTTGTCGTAAATGGCAATGAAACGGCGCATCTTCTCCACCAGATGGTCGCGCCCCAGCAGCAGCTCGACGCCCGCACCGGCGCTGCCCGCGCCGGTGGTCAGGAACCAGCTGCCTCGCTCGCGCAGCTCCAGGCGAGCGATGGAAAAGCCCATGGGGCGCAGCATCTGGCTCAATACCTGATACTGCTGCATGACTTGTTGCTGAGCGCGCTGCGGCCCGAACAGCTGCGGCAGGTGCTCGTAGTTGGCCAG
>Ga0209370_1000626_pt1 | contig 42678 bp, 29 predicted proteins | sample AgamicAtPrz_FD_187164 | JGI IMG/M metagenome (GOLD analysis project Ga0209370, IMG submission 187164) | Agave microbial communities from Guanajuato, Mexico - At.P.rz (SPAdes) (version 2) | ecosystem: Host-associated > Plants > Phyllosphere > Phylloplane/Leaf | place: Guanajuato, Mexico...
AGTAATACGTATAATCAAAGGATAAAATTTCCCGATGGTTATTGCTGAAATCCCGGCAAATGTAGTTGCTCTGTGGTCATATGAAAAGACAATACCTTGTCATTTTCAGGAAAATAACAAGGTATATGCTGTTTTTTATTATGTTGGTTTTTAGAAGTTTACGACTTTTTTATCTTGGGTTTCTTCCTGCAGGTATTTTATAAACAGGGAAGGGGATAAAGAGGTTACTTTCTTAAATACCGTAGTGAATTTGCTGTGTGATGAAAATCCAACTTCGTCAGCCAGAGAGGCCATTTTATAGTTTCTGTACTGTGGGTCATTTTTAAGTTTTTCAATAATATAATTAATCCTCAATTCATTAATATAGTTATTGAAATCTTTCTTTTTATACGTATTGATTACATAGGAAAGATATTTGGTATTGGTTTCGAAATGGCCGGCAAGATAGGGGAGAGAGATGTTTTTATTATTGAAAAGATTGGATTTTTCAAATTTTTTCAGCTTTGTAAGAAGTTTTTGCTCGGTCTCGGAGGTCATCATGACTGGGGGTGTAGTGATTTCTGTATCAGGTACAGGTACGGTCTCAATACTTAAACTAATGATATTTTCAGTTTGAGTTTTTTCACCTGCCTTTTTTAATATCTCCCTGAACTTTTTGAGATTCTCTTTTTGCTGTATTTTAGACCGTATGTAGAGTATAAGGATAATAATAAAAAGAACTGCGGCAACCAGAATAAGATAGTTTTTCTGAATGCTTTTATTTTCTGCCCTTACTATTTTCTTATCAAGATTGATATATGATTCATTGATAAACTGGCGGGTTTTTGATTCTATTTTTTTATCTAATGTATCTTTTTTCTGGTCTACAACTTTTAGTTTTTCAATATTTTCGGTCTGTAAATAGTATTGTTTTTCTGCAGTATAGACATCATTTTTTAGTTCCAGGTTTTCGGCTTTTTCAGATATTTTTTTGGCGAAATCCAGATATTGTTTCACTTTTGGCAGATCTTTTTTTTCTAAATACACATTAGCCAGGCCAATATAAATATAGCCTGTAGTCTCATTTTCGGGAAAACTTCTAACTAAATTTAAAGCCTTCTTATAATGAAATAAAGAAGCATTAATATTTTTCAGCTTATAATAATTAGACCCAAGCATCTGTTCATTATCAGTAGTGAAAAAATCTTTTTCTTTTATACCATTGAAGTGAAGCTGAGATTGTTGAATATACTGATTGGATTTCCTGTATTTTTTTTGATCCATTTCGTAATAGGCCATCTCTTGCAGAATTAATCCCTGGATTTTATGAGCTATCAGCGTATCCTTAATCATTTTACCTGTTTCGAGAGCTTTTTGAGCGTATTTTTTTGACTGGCTGTAGAGTTCAACACCACGATATTGGCCGGCTAAAAAGAGAGAAATCCGTGCTTGCCAGTTTAAATCGTCCGTATTCTCAATAATTGTCTCAGCTTTTTCAGCAAACGATAAGGCTCTTCTGAAATCTTTCGCATCTCTGTAAAGATTGGCAGAAAGCATTAAACTTTTTGCCTTAAGAGTCGGTGTTTCAGAAGCCTTATATAAAGAATCGGCAATATAGAGTGCTTTTTTGAAATCTTTGGGAGCGGTTTCTAAATAGGTCTTGTTGTATATTTTATTATAGGCAGTTAAATCCTGGGCATTTACCAACAGGCAGAATAAAAGATTTAAAATAAAGAAGAGTTGTTTCATATGATTGTAATAGGAAATATTAGTGTTTATAATTAAATAGAGTTTTAAAGATTTAGTTATTAAAAATTAATTATGATTTAGCCATTAAAAATAAATCTGAGAAGACTTGGGTTTCTCAGATCAATATTAAATCTGTATTAACTAAAAGATAATGAAGTTCAAATTATGAAAGTAAAAAATATGGATTTGAAAGGCTTTTACCATTATTAGAAGTAATTTGTGTAAAATTATGCTTTTAATTTTTATTTATTATAAATTTAATATGTATTAATAGTAAATAATATTAGTAACAATATATTTCAACGTATCATCCTTGAACACTATTAATGATTCTTGTATTTAAATTTTGATAGGTATCTCAATCGTTTTTATGCAATGTAGAAAAATTAAGTTGATAAGATTATAGATTATTATCAGAAATTGAAATTCTAATTAAATATGATTGTAAGTTGAAAATCAAATATTTGAAGTCATTGATGATGAAATAGAAGTACTAGAAAGAAACCAATTATCTTTGTAAATATTTTGGTAGGAGATATCCAGTCTTGATAGTAACTGAAAGGTAACATCCCCGACCATGGGAATCTTCTTTATTGATAGTGGATTTAAAAACGGTTGGATATCAGGCTGTTTTACTTCCAGTCTTCCTGTAGGTTTAGATTCTCTGATTCCGATTTTGGAGACAGTTTTATTGGCAGACAAAGCAAAACTTATCGGTAATCCTATATTTTTCTCTGTGCTTTTCTGCGATTTCATGCGTCCATTTATAACAACCAAAAAACTGATCCATTCCGGAAAGATCAAGATAAAACTCATCAATACTAGCCTTTTCTTTTGAAATCTTTTAATTTTGAAGAAATCAAATTAGCGACATAACTTTTGGAAATTCCCTGCTTAGTGTCTGAGTACATTGAGTAATACATCCATTCAGGAGAATGTACAGATTCAGTCGGAACATAAATTTCCCTTGATTTACCCTCTATATACGGTAGTAGATTGTTTGGATTTAATCGTTTTAAAATCGCATTATAGGATTGCGTATCATTTTGTAAAGTCCTATTAATCTGTAATTGGTATGCAACATTCAGCGGATGATAAGGACTCAGTTTTATTTTTTTTGCTCCTGAATTTTCTTTGATTACGCCCAATAAGAAGACATTTTTTTGCTTTGATATCAATCAGGAATAACATAATTCTTACTATATTCGAGTTCTTCTTCTAGTACATGCTGCTCTCCTTCATTAAAAATGATGACATTGTCATCTTTTACGGAAAGATAATTTCCAAGAGATCCTGATAAGGAAATTAGATTCGAATTGAGTTAAATAATTAGATTCGAAAGGAACATGCAATAACTTAAGCAGAAATTTTTTCCCGGAATCAGGGTTTCTGTATTCAATGAGGTGGAAAGTATTTGTGTTCTCGCATTTAGGTAATGTTACCAAAAGATTGTATCCACTGCTTTGAACTATTAAATTTCTTTCTTTGTAGTTTATGCCGTCTTTTTTAGTACGTTGATCAAATTTAATTTCTACTACAATATCTTCCGGCTGGTTTTGATTGAATACAAGTTTAAAGGTTCATTTTTCAGAATGTGTCAGAACTTAAACCAGCAACCAGTGTTCTACAAGCTCAACAGCCATTAGCCAAATTCAAAAAGCTAGCAGAAATTATGGAAGAGGACTACCGGATAATAAAGATTGGCAAATTAGGGAAAGCAAAATGGGAAAAGAACTTTGGCAGGATTATAATTGTTGGCGAATCCATATCAAAGATCAGGAAATAAAATAGGCATTGAAGAATGAGGAGATCCTAACGGTGGGAAAAAAACGTCCTATATCTTTTTTAAGGGATGATTGGATTATAAAATAAAGTCATAAAATGATTAAAATATTCCCTTAATTAAAAGGACCAAAACACATTCTTATATTTTTTTACCCCATAGGGGTACTAGGTCTCATTCACAAATTTGTACTGTAAATTATGATATATTTGCAGACTGAACATAAAAAAACTTTATATGAGAAAAAAAACTCTATTCTTTTTTAGTATTATTTTACCTATAATAACATATTCTCAGTTATCGTATCTACCATTTTACAGTTGGGGTGGAAATATTGGTGGAACGGGCTATGATATTGCAGATAATGTCATCACTGATGTGTATGGTGATGTAATTGTATCCGGAACATTTTCAGGGAATTGCGATTTTGATATTTCATCATTTACGAATTCTGTTACTAGCTTAGGATCTTCCGATGCATATATAGCAAAATATTCAAAGACTGGGGCTCTTCAATGGGTTAAGACTTTAGCTTCTAATGCAACATCAGAAGGTACACCCTACATTCATTCTACAGCAACAGATTCTTCGGGAAATGTCTATTTAACAGGACGATTCAATGGAAGTGTTGATTTTGATCCTAGTCCTACCGGAACTAAAATGCTTACTTCTAATGGTGACGCAGATATTTTTATTGCAAAATTAGATAGAAATGGTATTTTGGTTTGGGCAGGCAGCATTGGAGGTACTGAATATGACAGAGGATATGGCATTACTGTAGATAGTCAGGACAAAGTATATGTGACGGGCAGCTTCAGAAAGACTGCTGATTTTGATGTTAATTTAGGAGTTTTCAATATGACAAGCGAATACATCGACACCACTTTCATCCTAAAAATTGATAAAAATGCACAGTTGATGTGGGCAAAGATGACGCAAGGAATGGGCAGTGATGTGGGAAAAGATATTGCAGTAGATTCTGCTTTTAATGTATTTGTAACAGGAGATAACTATGGAAGTACTGATTTTGACCCTAGTCCCACAGGAACATTCAATCTCAGCAATTCTTTTAGTGGCCAGGCGTATATATTGAAGCTTGACATCAATGGAAATTTTCTGAATGCCGGGGCAACTTCATCCACTAACCAAAATCATTTTGTAAGATCACAAAAAGTGAAAATTGACGGTAGTAACAATGTTGTAATCACTGGAAATTTTGTTGGAACTGCAGACTTTAATATTGGAACCGCATACAATTCGATGACTTCCTTTGGTATTTACGGAAGCAGTGATTCTTATGTATTAAAGGTCGATAATAGTCTGAATTATCTGTGGGCAACTAAACTGGGCGAACAATTTTTTGATAGCGCCAACGGACTTGCGATTGATCAAAATAATAACATATTGACCACGGGGCAGTTTCAGGGTATTATAGTAAATGATTATAGTGGCAGATACGGAGAAGAAGTTTACGTATGGGCACTTGATCCGGTAGGAAACCAAATTGATCTTGAAGATTACATCGGGCCAGGCAGTGGAGATATCGGAAGAGATGTAACCGTTGATAAGTCAGGAAATGTTTATGTGATCGGTCAATTTTACACTAGTCTTAAAGATATGACGATCTTTAATTATCCCTCTGCGGGCAATAGCGATGGTTTCCTGGTCAAGCTTGGAAACATGGCTTATCAATTACCTACTAATCTCCCACCAACAGCAGTATCTGATTCTTTTGTACCCAATGGAAGTACTTCTTCCGTGCTTAATGTGCTTTCAAATGACCAAGGGGTATCGGGGACATCGCTTATTCGAATTGTTTCATATCCGTTAAATGGTACACTATCCGTTAACAGCAATGGAACAATAACCTATATACCTACTGGATCAACATGGACAAATGATAGTTTCAGTTACACGGTTGAGAATAGCAACAATCTGGTTTCAAATGTAGCAACGGTAAATCTTATTAATGGAAATTTAAGCATTCATGACGTAAATCCGAGTCAGAAATTAAGAATATATCCTAATCCAGCAGAAACAACTATATCTATAAGGTCGACTTCAGAAATTATTAAGGCAGAAGTATTTGATCTGTCCGGGAAGAAATTATTTGAAGTTAAAGGGACACTAACGATTGATGTTTCATCACTTAAGGCAGGAGGTTACATCTTATCTGCCGAAACCAAAAACGGAGAAATTATTCGACAGACTTTTGTTAAAAAGTAATACAATAAATTATTTCAATTAAAATAATAAGTTTATGCCAGTAATCTTTTTGCTGGCTTTTTGTATCGGCGTAAAATATTTTTTTGATTTTACAATACTGTAGAATCAAAAGTGAAATTTGTTCTTTATCTATTAATAAGCTGTAATTATTCAAGTAATTTATAACTCTAAAACGATTTAATAAGGAAGTGTGAAAAATCGGAAATTGGCTGGAGTTATTTTACCTTCAAAGACTAGAGGTATATAACATTATTACCCATCAAATAAATACGGTTTACCATAAAGAAATTTAATTTTAAAAGGGTAATTTTAAAGACTAATATTAAATATCAAAAAACGAAGATAAAAAAAAACATACAAAAGGAAATTGAAAGAATGCAAAATACTATAAAATTAGCTCTTAATACAAGATTTTGCAGTATTACAAATTATAAATTCCTAATATTATTACCAATAATATTGATTTTATTAATGATGACAGCATTTAATAAAATTGAAAAAAAAGATTGTGAGGATGCTAAAGATTACGCATCAAATGCATATGATTATTATAGAAAAACCTATCGTTCGGACAATCTTAGTGATGCTCAAAATTACGCAAAAAAAGGAATGAATGAATCTTCCAGCGCTGAAAATGAAAGTAATGAATCTGACTGCGACTGTGATAATGCTGAAAGTTCAGCAAGTGATGCATATTCTTATGGCAGGAAAGCTTATAATTCGGATAATCTTGAAGAGGCACAATACTATGCAAAAAAAGCAATGAATTCTTCTGAGGAAATAACTGCGAATGCAGAGGATTGCGAGCGACAATAAAAACTAATTATGTAAAATGAGAAAATAAAACGCTATATTTTCGCAATAAAAAAGCTAATAATCTTACTCCTAGTAATCATTTTAAGCATGAAAAAGGTTTAGTAATAGGAACCTGGGGAGAGAATAGATCTATTAATTGAGAAACTTTCGAGATTGTTAAATATATTCTCAAAAATGATGATATAAAAATGAATCTATTTATTTCCAGAAAATATTATCAAATAGTTGGAAGCCTTCTAACAATCTGCTTTTTTATTTTATCTTCATGTCGAAATAATAAGGTTGATTACATTTCATATTATAATAAAGTAAACTTTATTGATAGTATATACAGGTTAAAGAATGACACTCTTACTGCCTTGAAACAATATAAAAAGCTGTTCAGAAAATATCCCCCTAAGAACGATGAGCGAATGGAGGAATATGAAAACTATATTAAGTTTTCTGATAAATACAATAGAAATTTTGGTGGAAAAAAAAGTCTCTATAAACTTATCCCTTTAGTTGCTCCATATTGGAAGTTCAAAAGAGAGGATTCAGAATTTTTCAAACTCTACGAAAAGTACGGAATTGATAGCACAACTGTAGAACAAAAAATAATAGATTGGAAAAAATCTTTAAATAGACAACTTATTGATTCTTTCAGAATCGCTTTTATCAGAGATCAATTAAGAGATTCTATTACTGGGGAACAATCATTTTATAATTTTAGAAAAAACGCTAAATTATTGAAATGGACTCTTAAAAGTTTTGGTTATCCTTCAATGCAAAAAATTGGACTTGAAACTGAAGATGGTGTCTTTATGCCAATGCAGATGTATTTAAATCATATGGCACAAATAGAAGATTATGAATATTTCAAGAGCAAACTCTTAGATTATGTAAAATCTGGTGATATTCCTCCAAGGGATTATGCAGAAATGGTGGAAAGATATATTCAGATCAACCATCTAAAGCCTGTATATGGTTTAAAAACCACTGATGCTGAATTTCTAGAAGATTCTACGATTATTAATCGCAATAGAAGACTTATAGGTCTACAAAGTATAAAGCACCGAAGAAAAATCACAAAAGAATTTTTTAAAAAAATAAGGCAGACTGAATAGAATATTAAATATTTGAAGAAAGACATTCTCTTGAATAGCAGTATTAAAGACTTCAATACAGAATATATAGATTGTTTATCCTTCAGTAAATTTTATCATTTGATAAATGATAAAATAATTCATTTCCAAAGCTAAAATTATTATTGATGCAAAAATCCAAATTATAAAGCAACAATACTATATTGAAAATGTATTGGGAAATTGGACAGCTGTTTGTTAAAAATGAATAGAATGGGAATTACGTGCGCAGTACGGCAAATCAGTATTGAAATCTTGCTAATCAATCTAACATCGGAATTTGAAGATATCCTAAAAGTAGTAGCTTGTGTTTTGGGATTCTCTGAAATGCAAAGGCAATTTGTCTCTCAATAATATATCTGAAAATTATTTTAATTATTGAATTCTCTTACAGAATCTTTTGCCTGGGCAATCCTATTTCATGTTCCTGCGGATAAGGCTTCCGCCACGTCATACTAATATCTTCATGCAGATTACATTGGGTTTCCAATGATTTTTCTTTATCCATAGAATATCTTGGATCAGGAATAAAAGGCATTTTAGCCATTTTATGGATAGTAAGAGTAGAAAAATGAAAATCGACTTCCACAGTTCCTGACAAGAGATAGCAGCCACCTCCCTGAAAAGGATATTTTTCAAGACAGCTGGGAAAATGAGCGGTGTCAAAATATTCTCCTTTAGCATCGATCCAGGTGCCAAAGTACATCGTTCCTTTTTTAGTGGGAACATGTTTTCTTGAAATAAGATAAGCGAGCATTTTAACCTGTTTTTTATGATAGCCTGTAAGGTCTTTAGCCATTACATTACCTCTGTAGTGGGTTTTTAGCAAATCAAAAGGGCTGACAGAAATGGGAAATCCTAATATCTCTATCTCATCAAAAGCATCCTCAAACGGATTCCTTTCTATTTTCGGCAGCTGATAATCTTTCTGAGGCTCGTCCAATAAAGTCAGATGCCTGAAAGGAACCTTATTATTTCCCAGAAGAAATCTTGATTCAATGAGCAGTTCATGCTTCTGTTTTCCCGTAAAATGGAATGCTCCGATAAAGATTAGAATCTGCAATGTTTCGATGCCAATGGGAATCCTTTTAACAAAGTTTTCAAAAGAGGTATAATCTCCATGGAGCGTTCTTTCTTCAGGAATCAGCTGTGCTAACCTTGTTTCAAGTTTTTCAATATGCATCAATCCTAAATAAACATCCGAACCATAAACCGTTGTCTGATATTCACTTAAATTGACACAAGGATTATGGATTGAAGCTCCCGACATCCGGGCTTCATGTATGTAGACTTCAGTTCTGTAAAACCCGCCGCCGTTATTGATAGCGGAGACCATGAATTCAATAGGATAGTAGACCTTCAGGTATAAGCTCTGATAACTTTCAACGGCATAAGAAGCAGAATGGGCTTTACAAAATGAATATCCTGCAAAAGATTCGATCTGCCGGTATACTTCCATGGATAACTGTTCAGGGTGTCCCTGTTTTTTACAGGATTCAAAGAAATTATCTTTTACTTTCTGTAAAGCTGATAAAGACCGTCCTTTACCGCTCATGGCTCGTCTTAGTACATCACCATCGGGAGCGGATAAACCTCCGAAATGCAGCGCAATTTTAATCACATCCTCCTGGTATACCATAATACCGTAGGTTTCTCCCAGCTCTTTTTCAAAAACCTCATGGAAGTACTCAAATTTTTTAGGATTGTTGTGCCTGAAAATATATTCTCTCATCATTCCGCTTTGGGCCACTCCGGGGCGGATAATGGAAGAAGCAGCAACCAATACTTTGTAATTGTCACATTTCAGCCTGCGGAGTAACCCCCGCATGGCTGGAGATTCAATATAAAAACAGCCGATGGTTTTTCCGGAACTTAAAAATTCATTGCATCTGGCTTCATCTTTTGACAGAGTAGTATCACGGATATTAATATCGATTCCTCTTTTTTCTTTCACCAGTTTTACCGTATCATTTATGGTACCTAAGCCTCTCTGTGAGAGAATATCAAATTTTTCAAGGCCAATTTCTTCTGCAGTATACATATCGAACTGTACAATAGGAAAACCTTTTGGTGGCATTTCGAGCGCTGAATAATTGGTAATAGGTTCTTCTGATATGAGAATCCCGCAGGAATGCATGCCTCTCTGGTTCGGAAACTTTTCCAACAATTTTCCGTAGTAATGGACCTGTCTGGAGACCGAATTGTTATCATGTTCGTGGATAGGTTTTGTTGCAAGCGTATCCAGTTCCTCTTTCGGAAGACCGAATACTTTTCCTACTTCCCGAAAAATAGAACGGTATTTAAATTCAACATTGGTTCCACAGAAAGCAACATGATCCTTACCATATTTACCAAAAATATATTCCAGGATAATATCCCTGGTCTGCCAGCTCCAGTCAATGTCAAAATCAGGAGGAGTTTTACGGTTGAGGTTTAAAAATCTTTCAAAATACAGGTCCAGCTCCAGAGGACATATATCAGTAATCCCGATGCAGTAGCTGACGATAGAATTGGCACCGCTGCCTCTTCCTACGTGCATAAATCCCATCCGGTTGCTGTACTGAATAATATCCCAGGTGATCAGGAAGTAAGCACAGAAATTAAGCTGGTCAATGACTCCTAATTCTTTATCCACTCTTGCCTTTGCCTGTAGATTATCTTCGGAGTATCTCTTTGAAAGTCCCTCATACGCTAACTTTTTTAAAAGCTCAAAATCATTCTCCTTGCTATCCGTGAAATGCTTTTTGTTTTTAGGTGTTGAAAAATCAAAATCAAAATGGCAGGTATTAACAATATATTTTGTGTTTTCAATAATCAGTGGCTCATGCTGAAACTGAGACAGAAGCTTTTTTTTATCAATAAACATTTCATTGTCTTGACAGTAATCAGCTTCTGTAAGCTTACTGATTAGTGTATTGTGGTCAATTGCCCTTAATATTTTGTGAAGTTCATATTCTTCAGAGCTCCTAAAGGTAACAGGGTGGAGAATAACCATTTTATGGATGAACTGTTTCAGTTCCGGTTGAATTAAAAAGTTGAGCTGGTTCTGTCTGATCCCTATAAATTCATGATCCGATAACTTTTCAGGAATATTCTCTAATGGATAAATAACAAAAGTATCTGTAAAATCAGGGTTGGCTTTAGGAATTTCAATGCCTTCACAATTAAACGCAGTTAAAAGCCTGTTGATCTCTCCGATACTTTTTTGATTTCTAGACAGGCAGATATAATACAGTTCATCCTGAACCCGTACTTCCACTCCGACAATCGGTTTGATATTATGATCCTGACAAAGTTTGTAGAAATCATAGATCCCGGTAATAGTATTGATGTCTGTAAGGGCCAGAGCTTTTATATTGAGGTTCACAGCCTGCTGTACCAGATCTTGAATAGAAATAGTCCCATACCGCAGGCTGTGATAAGAGTGGCAATTCAGAAACATATTGTAATTATTTTAATAAGCCAGAGGCTCTTCCCACACTTGAGGCCCCAAACCTGTTCTTGATATTGTCCATCGTTTGGTATAGAGAGATCAGTTCTTCTGTATCTTCAAAAAGATCCATTTGATGGCATCCATGGACCAGACCGGTAAACTTTACACCAACAAGCCTGATTCTCATCCGTCTGTTATACACTTTTTTGAATAGATCCAAAACATACCTGAATAGGGTATGGTCAGCAGAAGTGTACGGAATCCTGCATTGCTTGGTTTCCGTATCAAAATTGGAATACCGGAGTTTTACCACTACTACCGATACCAGCCATTTCTCTGCCCGGAGCTGATAACAGAGTTTTTCAACCATTCCTGAGAGTATACTTTGAATACCCTGAATATCGATGCTGTCCTGAGCAAAAGTATCTTCTGTAGAAATGGATTTTCGTTCAGAGTAAGGAACTACAGGATTTTCGTCAATTCCATGTGCTTTTTTCCAGAGTTCATTTCCGTTTTTACCAATCAGCTGTCCAAGCACATCAACAGGCATTTCAGAAAGGGTCTGTATCGTTCTGATCCCAAGCCTTGAGAGTAGCTGAAAGGTAACATCGCCGACCATAGGGATCTTCTTTACCGAAAGCGGGTTCAAAAATGATTGAATGTCAGGCTGTTTTACTTCAAACCTTCCGGTAGGCTTTGATTCTCCCGTCCCGATTTTGGAGACGGTTTTATTGGTAGACAAGGTAAAACTTATCGGTAATCCCGTATTTTTCTGTACGTTTTCTGCGATTTCATGGGTCCATTTATAACATCCGAAAAACTGATCCATTCCGGAAAGATCCAGATAAAACTCATCGATGCTTGCCTTTTCGAGAACAGGTACTTTTTCCTGAATAATTTCAGTCACCATATGGGACATATTGGAATACATTTCCATATCTCCTTTAATCACTTTAGCTTCGGGACACAGCCGTAAAGCCATTTTAATCGGCATTGCACTCCTAACTCCGAAAAAGCGGGTCTCATAAGAGCAGGACGCCACTACACCACGGTCTCCACCTCCTATGATGACCGGCTTTTTCTCTAGTTCAGAGTTTTTCAGCCTTTCACAGGAAACAAAGAACGTATCCAGATCCATATGTACAATTGCTCTTTCCATGTGACAAAATTAGTTGCGTTTTGAAACAAATTTTGTAATTTCGTTGTCTAAAATTGTAACAATGTCAAAATTCTCTGATAACATCGTGTTTTTGAGAGGAAAGAAAAATATGACTCAGCAAGAACTGGCAGATCTATTAATTCTTACCCGATCCAGATATGTCGCCTATGAATATGGCAGAACAGAACCTCCTATTGAAATATTACTTAGAATTTCTAAATTCTATAACATTAGCATCGACCTATTGTTGACTGTAGATGTCAGGAAATTTTCTGTTGATGAAATAATGGACCTTCCTGACAATAGAATTATTCTACCTATCAGGGTTGACCAGGATGGAAATAATCAGATTGAGATTATTCCCCAAAAAGCTTCAATGGGCTACTTGAATGGCTATGGAGATCCGGAATATATAGAAAGTCTGGAGACCATATCATTACCTTTTTTAAAAGGTGGAAAGTTTAGGGCATTTCCTGCTGACGGAGATTCAATGCCTCCCTATAAGAACGGAACCTATATTGTGGGAAAATATGTTGAAAATCTTTCGGACTTGAAAACGGACAGAACATATGTTTTCATTACCATCAATGATGGTATCAGTTACAAAAGGTTTCAGTTTCATGAAGCAGATAGTATATGGGTGAAGGCTGACAATCAATTTTATGAACCTTATAAAATTCCATTATCTGAAATCAAAGAAATCTGGGAGTTTGCCTGTAGTATTAATACCAAAGAATATGAACCTGATGAATTTTCAGAACATCATATTCAAAACTTTATCAGAGAAATTAAAAGTGATATCAAACAGATCAAAGAAAAAATGGGAGGTAAGAATTGAATCCATTTTGGTAACTGGCATAATCAAAAACTTCCCCGAAGGGAAGTTAAAAACACAAATGATGAAAAAAATTATTCCGTAGAAACGAAATTACACAAAGTTAAATATTTTAATTAAAGAAAATTATAATGGCCCAGCTTAGTTTATTTAATTCAGAAGAATTATATGAATTTCCAAAAGATCTTTTGGAATACAGAGAGAATTTCCTGAATAGGGAAGAAGCTGACCTACTTAAAAACAAATTATTGAATACGGCTCCCTGGGAACAGCGTACCCAGAAAATGTACGATAAGATAGTGCTTACTCCACGATTGACCGTTTGGTATGGTGATTCAAAATATAATGATTCCGAAGAAGATAAGAAGCCAACCAATCCGTGGACTCCTGAATTGTTTTTATTAAAACAAAGAATTGAGAAAGAATTTGGCTGTCAGTTTAATGGTGTTTTGTTGAACCTGTATCGTGACCATAATGATTCTGTAGCCTGGCATAGGGATAAGGAAAGCCGTTATGGGAAACGACCTGTTATCGCATCAATAAGTCTTGGACAAACCCGAAACTTTGACTTCAGGAAAAAAGACCATCATCAAAGTAAATACAGTCTGCCACTTCCTAATGGTTCATTACTAATTATGAAAGGCGATCTACAGGAACATTGGGAGCATCGAATTGCCAAATCAACTTTACCAATGAAAGAAAGGATCAATTTAACATTTCGTTTAATTATTTCTAAACCTGCAGATTACTGAAAGCGGATTGATCATCTTTTTTAAGAACTTTTTCGTTTAAATAATATTTTCCAAAATTTAAATAAGAAAAAAAACTTTTAAAAACGTTGAGATAAAATCGTCCGTATTTAATATTTCTACAACGTCAGAATGTGTACTGAAATCAATAGGTTTATTTAGATGATTTTGATTACCATAAAGCCATTCTATACGAGTGGAATCAAAACTTCCTGCAATCTTTTCTATTATAGTTAAAGTCAGAATCTGTCTTCGGAAATATTCTTCTCAAGTATAGAAATTGTTCCTATTTTACCTTCGTCCTGACTATACAACATTCTTTTTAGAAAACACATATTACATAAAGTAATACCAATTTTTGGAAGTAAAAAATAACACGACACACTCTGTCGTTACAGGGATTTATCTTTGTCCCAGAATGATCTTATATGATAAATCTCACATTAAAAATTCGTAATAAATCTTTCAAATGTGATAAAAAAGAATATTTTTGCGCGATTTTAAAAATTAATAATACACTCAAATAACTAAGCATGAAAAGACTCTATGTAAGTGCACTTTCTGTAGGTGCCCTTATGGCTACCTATGCCCAGGAAGTGGTGTGGCAAAAAGACATTAAATCCTCGACTCAGGATTTTCTATCCCAGGTTACCACGACCATTGACCAGCAATATTTAATTACCGGGAGCTCAATCCAATCGAAAGAACTTTCTACTGAAAGTAAACAGAATAATGGCTATGATTTCCATCTGGTGAAACTTAATCAGCAGGGAGAAGAAGTCTGGGAAAAATACTTTTCGGGTCAGAATCATGATTACCTGTCGGCTGTTGTTGCTACCCAGGAAGGCGGATTTCTTGTTGCCGGCACTTCTTATTCCGGAAAAGGTTTAGATAAAAAAGAAGATTCGAAAGGAGGCTCTGATATCTGGCTTATCAGATTAAATGAATTCGGTGATGAATTGTGGCAGAAAACATTAGGATCAGCATCTGATGAAGAAGCCCGATCGGTTATCCAGACCACTGATTTTGGATTTTTCGTAGCCGGAAATGTTCAGAACTCATCTAAAGGCTATGGATCAAAAGATGTTTTGATTGTACGGCTCGATAAAAACGGGAAAGAGCTCTCCCAGCTTATTTTAGGTGGAAAAGGACTGGATGAAATAGAGAAAATGGTACCTACTAAAGATGGCGGAGCTCTATTGGGTATGTATTCGAGAAGTGCTGCAGGAGGATCAAAAAAAACAGAAAACTACGGCGAAGGCGATTACTGGCTCATTAAGCTGAACAAAGACGGAAAGTTGGAATGGGAAAAGAACTATGGGGGTAAAGGCGATGACCATGTAAGGACTATGGCTTTAACTTCTACAGGCTATCTCATTGGAGGTGAATCGAGATCAGAAAGATCAGGTAGCAAAACGGTAGGTATTGAAGAAGGAACGGATCTTTGGCTTATTTCTTTAAATGAGAGAGGAGAAGAACTTTGGCAGAAATCCTACAATTTTGGGAACAGGGATATCCTGATGGGGACAAGTGTAATTCATTCGGCAGATGGTAAATCTTCCAAAGGAATTTTATTAGGAGGCTACACCCAGGCAGAAGGAAAAATACAACCTGATGATGAAACCTTCTGGATGCTGTATCTGGATCAAGATGGAAATGAAAAGTGGAGAAAATACGTAAAAGGAGAATCCAGAAAAAGGGAGGAAAGACTTTCGGATATCAGATTGAATCGGGATGGTTCAATCGTTTTAGCAGGAACCAGTGCAGAAGAGCTTGGAAAAGAGAACTGGAAAATTATAAAGCTGGGAGATAAGCAACTTGATCAGTTAATTGAAAAGCAGGACATCAAGATTTATCCAAACCCTGTATCGGATTATGCTTATGTAGAAATAGGTTTTGATTTCAAGGAGGCTGATATTCTGTTGTATGATATGGGCGGAAGACAGCTTCAGAGTTTGAAAACCAAGAATAAAGTAACCAAGGTAAATACCCAGAACTTGATTCAGGGGGCTTACCTGGTGACGATAAAAACTGATACGAATAAAGCAGCGAATGCTAAATTAATTAAGAAATAATCATGAAAAAAATAATAGTATTATTGTTTACATGCATATCATGTATACTATTTTCACAAAGTTCTTTTAGTGAGAATTTGATGCAAAAGGTAACCTCTGAAAATTTAAGTGAAGGAACTGCAAATGTCCGGATTCCTATTAAAGATGTATCAATTGACGGATATAAACTGAATTTAGGATTGAGTTATAATACGAAAGGAGTATTGGTAAATGCTGATGCTGGTGTTGTAGGTCTTAATTGGAATCTTGCGGGGCTAGGCTTAATTGTGCGAGAAGTGAGGGATGGCGCAGATGAAGTTAAAACAACAGGGCATTACTCTATATCGACCCATTGTCCTCCAGATGGAGATGGAAATTACATTTGCTACGAAAAGTGTTATGATGTTAATATTAAAGATAATCAGGGACTTTTTTATAATTTATCAGCTTTAAAATCAAATACACAAAATGCTGTCAACAATATACATACTTTCCCTTTAGAGCGATGGTATCCTTCCGGAACTATTTCCATCGGCTATCCCGCTCCATATGATGATTCTATGCTAAATATTGATACTGAACCCGATATTTTTAAGGTAAGTCTTCCTAATGGTGAATACTTTGAGTTTTATTTTGATTTGGATAAAAAAGTGAAAATAAAATCGGGAGATTATAGCAACTATATTATCAGCTATAGCCAAACCGGTAATCAATTTAACGGATTCACTATTAAAAATGCTGACGGAATAACGTTTTACTTCACTAATTACGAGGCTACTACTGATGGTACTTCAAACCAAAATTACGTTAGTATACAGAAAAACACTCCTTTTAAATTCGCTCCCGATAGACTTTCACCTTGTGAACCCCTATCAATAACCCAACAGAATTTATTAAATGAGCAGGCATCTACAGCTTGGTATGTAAGCAAAATTGTCAATCAGTTCGGGGAAGAAATTAACTTTAACTATGGTATCTATAATGTCTTAGGCTGGAGTAGGACAAAGAGCGGACAATATTTAACAAAGTATTCAATGCCATTGCTTAATCTCATTTATACAAATAGTACAGCAATATTATTTAAAAAGCAAAAATTAAGACAAGATGTACTTAATAACGGGTATGTAAGTAATTTGCCGGAAATAGAGTCAATAGAAATTTATGATGTTAATAAACTTAAAAATACAGATATTTCCTGGACGATCCCTGTTTCTTTGGCAGTTAATGATTTAAGTAATTTAAACTTATTAAGTACAGTTAAATTAAACTATTTTTATTCACAGTCCCCGGGAGCTAATCCAAACTACGATGATGCAATATACAAGAGAATGTACCTTGATAATGTTTTATTCAGGAACAAAGAAAACAAAAATGAAAAATATTATAGGTTTAAGTATTATGGAGATGTCAACAAAATACCGGTGAAAATAAGTGGAGGTCATGACGCGTATGGATATACGAAGTTAAGTAGTTCCTCAGGCAGTTCTTCAGATCCTGTTTTTGATGATGTTATTATTGGAAATTTAAAAACTATTGAGACTAATGATGCATTGCAAAGTTTTTATTATGAATCCAACTACTATCAAAAAGTAAATCAGGGGCCTATTCCGGGTACAATAGGAGCTGGAGTCAGAATCCAGAAAATTGCTACCAAAACAAGGGATCAAGAATATATTAAAGAATTTAAGTATGGAAATAATGGTATAGGGCATGCTTATTTTAATACCAACACTGAATCGAATGCTCGTAAGATCGACCCTTTAGCTTCCGATGTATATTATGAATTTGTTACTGAAATTACAAAGTCAAAAAATAATGTAGTAAAGGATTCTGTAGTATACAAATATAATGTTTTTAAAGATATACCGGCTAATGGACCTATTCCTTTGGGTAATACAATTTATAAATCGGACCTGCTAACAGGTTATAAATTGACTAGAACAGGATCATCAGGTAATAATAGTGGTAATACCTTTTTCTATAATAAACAAACTGGAAGCTATCCCTATCTAAATTCAAGAGATAATTTTAATCTGGTTAACGGAAAATTACTCTATGTAGGAAACTTTAGTGGTACAGGACAAAAAGTCAGCGAATCTTTTTTCGATTATGATATTAATGTTTCCGAAGATAAGTTCCTTTTTGCAAAAACAGGAGAAGGAGGGGTATACACGATTCGCCGGATCAATATGCCCTTGAAAAAGCAAACCGATGTAATACTTTACAATGGAAAAGAAGTTAAGAGAACAACAAATCTTCTTTATAATAACAAAAACCTTCTCAATAAAAAGACGGAAAATGATGGCATCAATAACTACGAAACCAGCTATCAATATGCTCATGAATTTACCGACTTTATAGGCTCATCACTTCTGGGAAATAATGACATAAACGCCCTGGCACAAACCACTAAAAAAAAGGATGGATTGATCATTTCCTCAGAAAAAAATGTGTATGAAATGCTAGGCTCTAAAAGATTGGAATGCTACAGGGATTTTTTTGGAATGCCTTCAGGCTGTGCGGATGTGTTGACCTATCCCATCATTAAAACACATTCCCTAACAGGTGTTGACGGAACCAATTTTCCAGTCATTAGTGATAAAGTAACTAAACTCAATTATTATAATACAGTTGCAGAAACACAAGATCAGAATGGGCAATATACATCTTACATTAATGGCTATAATAATGCTTATGCAATAGCTGTTGTGAAAGGGGCCAGATATGATGATATCAAGGATAATCCAAGTGTTGCACCTGCGATTACCGCTTCAAATAATGGTGATGAAAGTACACTCATTACAAAGCTTAATTCTCTAAGTAATGATTCTCAACTTTCTGATTATCAAATAACGACCTACACCTATAAGCCTTCGGTTGGCATATCAACAATTACGCCTCCTTCAGGTATTAGGGAAAACTATCATTACGACAGTTCTAACAGGCTGGAAAAAGTGACGGACATCAATGGTAATATTCTTAAAGAATATAAGTATAACTATATTCCAATTGTATTTTCCAGTGCAGAAAAAAGCAGAACATTTACCAGAATGAACTGTGGTCCGGGAACAACGGCAGGAACAGCTACGTATACGGTAACAGCAGGAAAATATACGTCACTGATTAGCCAGGAGGATGCTGATCAGCAGGCTGAAAATGATTTAACGCTAAACGGGCAGAGCTATGCTGATATTAATGGAGTTTGTACACCATATGTTTGCACAATTACCCCAACTTATCTTGCAGATATATACTACTCATCATTTCAAGAGATTTCGACCAACCACATCAAAGCTTATTTAAGCTTACCGTTAACAAATACAAGCGGTGGCGCTGCGCCGAATTGGTCTAACGGTGTATTTATTGGGACTTTAGGCTCTTTATGCAGACCATCGTCTTATAAAAGTATATCCGCAACATCCGGAGGAAGTTCATGGAACATTTCGATTGCACCAACAGGAATAGTTACTTTGACATCTACAGGAGGCACATCTCCAGGGCCTATATCTCTTACTTTTGAATACGATAAAAACTAATAAGAAATGAAAAAATTAATTATACCAGCAGGAATCTTATTTGCGACGGGAGCCTTGTATGGACAAACCAATACTGAGAACTACTTGCAGACTAAAACGTATCTTGAGCCTGTAACGGCTACAAGCTCAACTGCGAAGCAGATTCAGACCGTGGAGTATTATGACGGTTTAGGAAGGGTAAAACAGTCAGTTAATGTAAAAGCATCGCCTTCAGGTAAAGATATTGTAAATCATGCAGTATTTGATGATTTCGGCAGACAGGCGATTAATTATCTTCCGATACCCCAAAATACAACGCAAAACGGAGAGTTTTTTACAAATCCGTTAGCTAATGGTTCGAATCCGGATATCTATGGTAGTGAGAAATTCTATTCTGAAAAAATATTAGAAAATTCTCCCTTAGACAGAATCAAAGAAAAAATAAACGTAGGAAATGATTGGACTGCAAAACCCATCAAATATGAATATGGTACCAATATCAACGGTGAGGTAAAAAGGTATATCGCGACTTTCAACTATTCAACATTTCAGTCCAATATCACTTTGTCAGGTACATATGCAGAAAACCTGCTGCACAAAAACACAATCACTGATGAAGATGGCAACCAAATTATTGAATTTACAAATTCCCAGGGTAAAACCTTGTTAGTTAGGAAGATGATCAGTGATTCTGTCCATGCAGATACCTATTATGTGTACAATAATTATGATCAACTTGCATTTATTATTCCTCCTTTAGCAGATAATTCACTGCTGAATGAGCAAACACTTGATGATTTATGTTATCAGTATAAATTTGATGAAAGAAGCAGATTGGTAGAGAAAAAACTACCTGGAAAAGGATGGGAGCAGATGGTATATAATAAAAGTGGTAAAATTGTTCTTTACAGGGATGCAAATTTGAAAAATGGAATTCCCGGGTTTATTGAAAATGAAGCATGGGTTTTCACTAAATATGACAAATATGGAAGAATTGCATATACCGGTATTTCAAGAGATGGAACGAGCCGAAAAGACATTCAAAATTATGTAGATGGACAAGCCGTCGATTTTGAATCCAGAGGTGGCAGTCTTTCATTAAGCGGAATGGCTTTAGAATATGGTAATACTGCATACCCGACGTCTTTATCAAAAATATTAACTGTGAACTATTATGATACTTATCCACAGCTAAAGCCTGATCCCGTATCTTCCATTATAGGCCAAAATGTATTAAGCGATTTGAATACGGCACAGTTCAAGACCAAGAATCTCCCTACGGCTTCTTTTACTAAGAATATTGAAGATGATAATTGGACCAGAAGTTATACTTATTATGATCTTAAGGGAAAGGTTATAGCAACCCATTCTGTAAATTTTTTGGGAGGTTTTACAAGAGCAGAATCTGAACTGGATTTTTCTGGTATGGTCAAAAAGAAAATTACCAAGCATAAAAGACTAGCCATGGATTCAGAAACGGTTATTACGGAGAATTTTACCTATGATTTCCAGAACAGATTATTGAAGCACACCCATCAGATTGACGGCAATCCCGTTGAGATATTGGCACAGAACACCTATAATGAACTTTCACAGTTAAGCAATAAAAAAGTGGGAGGCTATGCTTCACTCAATGGTGGCGGTTTTTTACAAAGTATCGATTATCAATATAATATCCGTGGCTGGTTGACTAAAACTAATGATCCTGCCGATCTTAATGGGAAATTATTCGGCTATGAACTCAGGTATAGCAACCCGGTATCCTCAAATATTGCTCCTGCGAGATTTAACGGTAATGTTGCGGAGATAGACTGGAATAATGGTTCGGAAAATTTATTGAAAAGATATAACTATGAATATGATAGATTAAACAGGTTAAAAAATGCTTTCTATAGGGAACCTTCTACGGGCGTTAGTACTAATTTTGATGAATATCTTACTTATGACCTGAATGGCAACACAAGCAATCTGAAGCGAAAAGCAATTCCTGTTTATGGACAAACAGCAACGCTGGTTGATAATCTGGATTATATTTATCAGGGAAACCGGTTAAAACAGGTTATCGAAAATCAGCTTAACAGTACCGGATATGAGGGTGGGAATAATTTTATTGATTATGATCTTAATGGTAATATGATCAATATGAAGGATAAGGGAATCAATACGATAGGGTACAATTATTTGAATCTTCCTGATACTTTTGAAATCACTCAGGCGAATCCTTTCGGTGGTACCTATACAAATTTCAGCCTGCAGTATTTATACCGTGCTGATGGAACTAAGGTTCGAAAAACGTATTATAGTGGTGGTGGTAAGGGAAATCCTACGATTACCAATAATATTACGGATTACCTGGATGGCTTTCAATACAGGTACTCTGAGATAACCCAATGTCTTTGGTGCAGGACCAGTGTTGCCTATGAGCAGGAAGCGTTCAAAGATCCGGTTATTCTTGATCCGACCCTTCCACCACCTGGTACATTAACTCCTACCTGGATACTTGATTTTGTCCCTACTGCTGAAGGGTTTTACAGTTTCACAGAAAAACGCTATATTTATCAGTATAAGGATCATTTGGGAAATGTCAGAGTAAGTTATACAAAAAACAGCCAGAACGTTCCTGAGATTACAAATACCAATAATTATTATGCTTTTGGAATGAACCATATTGGTGGGATGAAAAGTATGCTGGGAGGCTATCAGAATTACAAGTATAATGGAAAGGAAATTCAGGAGTCTGGGATGTATGATTATGGTGCAAGGTTTTACATGCCGGATTTGGGCAAGTGGGGCTCTATAGATCCGCAAGCTGAAAAAATGACGAGCCACAGTCCCTATAATTATGCTTTTAATAATCCGATTAGATTTATTGATCCGGACGGAAGAAGTCCCTATGATTGGGTAGAGGTTAACGGAAAAGTATTCTGGGACAGTAGGGCGACTGACCCTTTTAAAACCAGTATATTATACGGGAATAGTGCCATTTATCATGCTCCGAATACTTTTGGATACCCTACTGCAGAAGGATATGTACTCTTGTCGTCAAATAGAACATGGATTAGGAACGGAGAAGAATTTACAGCTCCGGAACATGGTCCTGAAGGTGTTGATTATAATCACGCCCGCGCTATTGAAGAGCAGGCAAGATCATTCAATGATTATAGCAATGCCATAGAAGACAGTTATCAAAATACCTGGGGAGACCGAAGTCATATCGCAACTTCCGGAATTTTGATGCCAAGAGATGGAGATCTGCGTTGGGGAGCATTTGAATTATCCTTTTCATTTGAGCAAAATCTTTATTTACCTAAAACATACGGTGCCCTGTCCGGAAGTCTTGTTATGACAGATAGTGGCGAAAAGGGAGTCTTTTTATCCGCTGGTCCTGGCATGGGCACGGATTCCGATGGAAGCTCTACATCCATTAATTTTAACATTTACCAGAATACAAACCCATTTGATAATTATATGCACTTTTCAGATTTTTCAGGATGGCAAAAAAATAACTCAATCAGTATTCCTGTACCTCAATTAAGGTCTAACATCAATGCCAACTGGGGAAGTGCAAAAACGTATAATTATTTTGGTATAGGCCGAGGAAAATTGGGTATTCCAAGTGCAGCTCATAGTGCTTCTTATACAGATACATCGCTAATGTGGAGAATAAATTAATAATATGGGAAGTATTTATATAGGAATTGTATTCGTTTGTTTTATTGCAACTGTATTGTTGATAGCAGCTTTAAGACTTAAGACTGTAAAATTTTATATTCCCCTTGGAATTTATATCATATTGCTGTTTTTTTATAGTCTGAAAGTAACTGCAGATATTAAAGATTATCAATTGTATAATCGGGAGGATTTTTCTGATGTGACAGGAATCTCAATAAACAATGTTTTGGTTGATAAAGAGCAGTACAAAATGCTTTTTGAAAACTTAAAATACGATGAGTTTAGCTGGGTTAATCATCCCATTAAAAGAAAAGAATATTTTATAAATATTTTCACCCGTAAAAAAGTATATAAATTTAAAGTTTGGGATACCTATAATCAGGGAGTTCTGATATCCAGGATTAACGATGGCGGAAAGGAATTCGTGACCAACAGGAATGATTATATTTTGCAATACTTAAAATAAAAAAGTAAGGCTATCGAGAGATAGCCCTATTTTTTTTCTATATATTTTCCATCGATAACCATCTGTACATATCCTTCCAGATTATATTGCATTAAAGCATCAAAAGGAAAAAGCTTTGACATGGAATGCTGTCTGTTTGTATTTACTTTTTTAAATAATTCAAGAATTTCTTTTAAATTTTCTTCATTATCAAATGCGAAAGCGTTATAAATTGATGGCCTGTAAAATTTAAAATCGACACTTTGAATTGTTTTGTTCGTTTTATTTTTATCCCATGAATCCTCCTTGGCTTTTTGATTAATTTTTCGTTTACAATATTCATTAAAATAGTTTTCAAAGTCCGTTACTGTTATAATTTTATCAATAATGATAGACTTCGTCTGAGAGTTTGAAGCTGTGATAGGAGGCGGGCTTATTTCTTGTGCCTTAACCAAAGAGCCAGCACATAGAAAAAAATAAAAAAATAGATGTTTCATGTTGCAATTATTGGAACGAAATATACGTAAATTTTTAATGAATAGTAAATCATTACAGCTATCAGTATCTTATTTCAATAGCTGAATGCAAAATATCTTAAAGATATCAATTGCTTCAAAACCTGCTCATTTGGAACAATAAAAATTAAATTGACGTATAGCAGATTATCGAATACATTTGCTATGACTTCTTTTGGAATGAATATCAATACAAAAAAATGGTTGCCAGTATAATTTTATCATTATTGATACAGAAAAGGGATTGCCTTACTAAGTATTTATCAATGATGTTATATGTAATATTCTGTTAATTTATTTTATTTTACTTTATGGATTAGATCAAAATTCAGCATCAATTATTAAACCACCAGCTTTGGTCGCTAAAGTAACATAACTGAACCTGCCTTACATTACTTCAGTAATAATTCCGGCGCCAATGGTTCCTGAATTGTCAATAAGTTCAAAATCCATTCCTTCATACAACTTTTCAAGAAATTGTTCTGCATCAGTTAAAGTAACTTCAATAGAAACCGAGTCTCCTGGGAAAATAAGCTCTGTATGATTAAATGTCTGTACGGCTATGTAAGATTTCAGTTCAAAAGGAAATTTTATAACAGCCCGAAAACCATCCGATACCGGGCTCACAAGGCCTCCTTTTTCAGTCTTGAAATAATTTATTAATGCTTTGAAGTGTATTGCTTTTCTCATAAAATTCAGATGATGCAAATGTAGAAAACTAATCTTTACCTTTTTAAAGTAGTGTCTGATATATTGTCTCTTTTTTTCTGCTAAAAATAATAAAGATCTCTTCGTAACTACGAAAAAGTAGTGATTTTATGTGGTTTGTGTTATTCAATTTTACATCATCAACCATCATAAAACCACCATTATGAATATTGAAAGAACAGAATTTATAGCCTGGATGGAGAGAATCATGGAAAGATTTGATATCCTAAAAGAGCAAATGCTCAAGAACCAATCCAGATTCATAGAAATAGACGGCGAACAGCTTCTGGATAACCAGGATGTTTTACAGCTGTTAAAGATTAGTTCCCGATCATTACAGCGGTACCGAACCGATAAAAAGCTGCCTTACTACACCATCAGCGGAAAGCTATATTATAAGCTTTCTGATGTACACCAATTGATCAGAGAGTGCTTAAACTCTTGATAGCAAAAAGTCATCCACGGCCAAATCATGCATCACCATTCCAATCTTTATCAGTCACTTGATTGAGCCTATACCTTCGTTCCATTAAATGAAATACAATGGAAAATGAATTGATAAACTCTCAGGAAATCAATAACCTTAAACCATCAGCAGATACACTTCTTGTCCTGAACATTCATACCAACCAGGTTGAAATGGTCAAAGGAATTGATAAAGAGGGGAATCTTCAAAAAGTTCCTCCAAAAGAAACAAAGGATAATGATCAGCTTATCAGGGTTGATAAGCACGGCGATATTTTCTCCAACTTCTTTTCCAACTTTTACCGGCAGCTTAAAAATCCTACGCATTTCAACTTTTTCAAAGTTTCGGAATATGATGCTGTTAATACCGCTAAGGATCTTCAGAAATATGTCGATCAGGCATCGCCCGAAGAAAAAGAAAAACTGAAAGGCTACGAAGTTTTACCTAGAAATAACAACAATCCTAAAAATCAAAATACAATGGACAACAACACAGACAATCAGGAATACCGTTTTCAGCCTGAACAGATCGACTGGAAAACGATGGAAAAATTCGGACTTAACCAGGAAAAACTTGAAAAAATGAATGCGATGGATTCATTACTAAGAGGTTTTAAAACCAACACATTAATTCCAATAACGATTAATCTGGGAACGGCCGTCAGCAAGATGGATGTCCGATTATCTCTTCAGACCGGAGATACAGGACAGGTTGCCGTTCATCTGCATGGTATTCGAAAAGAGCCGAATCTGAATATGAAATTCCTTGGACACCAGTTTACCGATGAAGATAAAAAGAACCTGAAAGAAACAGGAAATATGGGAAGGGTTGTAGATCTGGTCAATCCTAAGACGGATGAAATTATTCCATCGGTTATAAGCCGTGACCGACTCACCAATGAACTCGTAGCTTATACAGCGGAGTACATGAAAATCCCTGATGAAATCAAAGGAATTAGGCTTGATGAACATCAGAAACAAACGTTAATGGAAGGAGGACCATTGTATCTTGAAGGCATGACCTCTAAAAAAGGTGAGCTTTTCGATGCAACCGTACAGTTCAATGCGGATAAGCGGTATGTGGAATTTTTATTCAACAATAACCAGACACCGCAACAAAGACAACAAGATCATCATAACCAAGAGCAAACTCAATCTACGGATCAAGAAGCATCCAAAGTATTCAGAGGAAAAGAACTGGACGATTCACAGTATGAAAAGTTTAAAGCCGGGCAAACCGTTTACATTGACGGTCTTACCGATGCTAAAGGTAAAGCCTATCAGGGCTATATTACCTTTAACAAGGAAACTTCAAAAACCGACTTTTCATTCACTCATCCTAATAAGCTCAAAGAAGAGGCAAAACCTACAGAAGATCATAAAACTCAAACTGCGGTTAACACCCAAGGTAAAACCAATGAAGCTACTAAAAATGTGAAGGAGCCTTTAGAATCAAAACAGCAGCAGCCTGTCAATCAACAGCAGGAGGATCAGCAAAAAAAGGTTAGAAAACCAAGAGGACAAAAACTATAATAAACATCTAAATCGATCGTATGAAAGCAATCATCGCAGAAAAACCAAGTGTCGCAAGAGAAATTGCACAATTATTAGGAGCCCATGAAAAAAAAGACGGCTATCTGTCCGGTAACGGCTATTGTGTCACCTGGGCATTAGGACATTTGATCGCGCTAGGAATGCCGGAGGATTATGGTATAAGAGGCTTTAACAAAGCCTCTTTGCCTATCTTTCCCAAGCCCTCTGTTCTGACTCCCAAAAAGCTAAAGAAAGCAAAAGGTTATGAGTCTGATCCTTCAGCTTTAAAACAGCTCAACACCATAAAACAAGTCATCAACCAATGCAGCAGTATTATTGTTGCCACCGATGCAGGAAGAGAAGGAGAGCTGATCTTCCGCTATATCTATCACTACCTACAATGCAACAAACCTTTTGAAAGACTCTGGATCAGTTCCCTTACGGAAAAGGCAATACAGGATGGTTTTAAAAACCTTCAGCCAGGCGATGTCTTTGACGGTTTGTATCAAGCAGCTAAAGCCAGAAGTGAAGCGGACTGGCTGGTAGGAATCAATGCAACCCAAGCATTAACCATAGCAGGAAACCAAGATGTATATTTTTTAGGCAGGGTGCAGACGCCAACCCTTGCTTTGATCTGTCAACGGTTTCTTCAGCATCAAAACTTCACCAAGAAAAAATACTTTCAGATTCAGCTGAGCCATAGAAAAGAATATACAGATTTTACCAGCCTTTCACTATTACAATGGGAAGAAAAAAAGCAGGCAGAACGAATCCAAAAATCCATAGAGCGGGAGAGAAGAGCCATTGTGGAAGATGTATCTGTTACAACAGTGCAGGAACAGCCTCCGTTACTTTTTGATCTCACAGAATTACAGAAAGAAGCCAACAGGAAACTGGGGCTTTCTGCTGATGAGGTTTTACAAACAGCCCAAAGCCTCTATGAAAAACAGTTCATCACTTATCCCAGAACCGGCAGCAAGTATATTCCTGATGATTTATGGAGTGATATTCCAGAACTGGTCAGAATACTGAATCAAACCGAACCGTTCAAAACAGCTGTAACCCATTTAAAATTCGGAAACTTCAACAAACGGATTGTTAATGATCTAAAAGTTACCGACCATCACGGATTACTCATAACAACCAAAATACCTTCTGCACTTAGCGCTACGGAAAAAGCCATTTACGAGATGATTGCTTACCGCATATTAGAATCCCTATCCCATACCTGTATAAAACAAATCACCCAAATCCAGATAAAAGTCCATCATTATGAATTCCAGATCAAGGGATCAAAAATACTCAACACGGGCTGGCGAGCCATCAAAGGAATTCTTTCTGACAATGAAAATTCTAATAATAAAGATGAAGCCCTTACAGAACTTCCGGAATTCAAAATCGGAGATGAGCTGAAAATATCAAAAACTGAATTACTTGAAAAAACAACCCAGCCTCCCAAACTTTATACAGAGGCTGACCTCTTGTCAGCGATGGAAAATGTGGGTAGATCTATGGAGAACAAAGAAGAACAGAAAGCGCTATCCAATATTGGCATCGGAACCCCAGCAACAAGAGCTTCCATTATCGAAACCCTGCTCAGCAGAAACTATATTATCAGAAAAAGCAAAACGCTGCATCCCACCGATAAAGGCTTACAGGTTTACAACCTTGTTAAAGACAAAAAAATAGCCAATGTCCAAATGACCGCAGAATGGGAAATAGCACTGGATAGAATTGAAAAAGGTGAACTCAATAAAGACCAATTCATGAACGACATCCAACACTATACAACTGAAATCACCAACGAACTCTTATCACTTCATATTCCCCAAGAAAATATTCCCCAACTCAAATGCCCCAAATGCCAACAACACAATCTTATCATCAAAGATAAAGTTGTCAAATGCCCTAACGAACAATGCAATTGGATTCTCTTCAGAACCATATGCGGAGTACAACTCAGTAGTAAAGATCTTACTTTATTATTAACTCAAAACAAAACATCATTAATCAAAAACATGAAAAGCAAAAACGGTAAAAAGTTTGATGCTTATTTAACTTTAGATGATAAAGTAAATTTTATTTTAAATTTTGCTAGATGAAAAAGTATGAGATCTAGATAAAAAAGTACGAGATATTTTTCATCATCAGGTAAATCAAGCTTATCCGATATTTTTCAATTAAATTACTCCAGTTTGGAGCAATAGCATCAATTAAAATGCCATTAACAACAAGTATTACAGTTTCAGTTATGATTCTTATGTAAATACTTAATTAATAATTTTCTTAACCAGTTAATATAGAAACAGAATATTGACAGTCATGCGTAAAAGTACAATTAATGACGACTATTGACGATAATCGATGGGTTTATTTCAAAGGTTTTAAAGAACTTTCATATAATTTTGCAGTCGAAGAGTATTATTAAAAACAACAATAAAAATATCTAAAATTATTTTGTAGTTGTTAGATATGTATAAATTGATCCTAATGTGATTCTGGCAGCTACTTTATCATTTAGATTTAGGAGGATCACAATTAGTTTGTTAATTATAAAAATTAAATAGAATATTATGGAAATTCAAGTAATAATTTCTTTTTTAAGTGCATCGTTACTATTATCAATTATCCCTGGTCCAGATAATATATTTGTTTTAACCGAAAGCATAACGAAAGGAAGTAGAAATGGGATAGCTATTTCTACAGGTTTAGCCTTAGGTGTTTTAGTTCATACTGCAGCAGCTGCAACTGGTTTATCTATTATTATTCAAAAATCAGCGATAGCCTTTTCAGTCATTAAGTATATAGGAGCTGCATACTTATTTTATTTAGCCTTTATGTCTTTAAAAGATAAGAAAATTGAATTAAGTATGTTTGAGGAGAAAATCCAAACTAAAGAAAATATAATCTATTTGATAAGAAAAGGTTTTTTAATGAATGTTTTAAATCCAAAAGTAGCTTTATTTTTCATTGCTTTCTTACCTCAGTTTATTTCTAAAGATGGTTTTAATATTATTTTGCAAATGTTTCTCTTAGGAATTATTTTCGCCATACAGGCTTTTTTAGTCTTTTTTATCATTTCTACTTTATCCAGCAAGCTAACAAAATATATTAATAACCATAAATTTTGGAATATTACAAAATGGAGCAAGGTAGGTGTGCTTTCAGGTTTAGGTGTGACCTTATTTTTTTCAAGAAAATAAGTTATAATTTAGAATAATATGGTGGTTGATTATAAAGATATTCATATAGGTTCTCTGGTGAATCGATTAATTGAAGAACGTGAAATAGAGATAGATCGTGTTTGTAAATTCATGAAATGTACAAATGAAGAATTAACAATAATACTGTCCAAAAAGGTTTTGGATAGCGAATTAATATTAAAATTCAGTATTTTACTCGAATATGATTTCTTCAGGATCTATTCTCATCATTTGATACTTTATTCTCCTCCCAGCAGTATGAACTACAAACACTCTAGTTATGATAAAAAATCGTCACTTCCACAGTTCAAGAAAAACCTTTATACCAAGGAAATTATTGCTTTTATTCTGGAACTTATCAATTCTGGTAATAAAACTAAACAACAGGTTATAGAAGATTATGGAATCCCAAAAACAACATTATATAAATGGGTTACTAAATACAATATTGAAGTTAAATAATATACAACACTCTCTTTTTAAAATAATAATAAAAGGATTGTATATATTTGCTGATGTGAAATTACATTGAATATGTTCAGTATCTTTTGAACTTGAAAATATGCTTAATTATTTTTAATAAATCATTATTTCTACAATAACTGTTTACTAAAAATAAAAATATTAATTACATTCTTTTAATCAAATATTGATTATTTTAATTATCACAGATTAATTCTATTAAAATTCTTAATTTTATTTAAGAAAAGTTAACTATGCAATTATTAATACAATCGTTGTTTAATTCTTATACTTAATTATTAAAAATTATCTGTGAAAACCAAAATTTTATTATATATTTTAATGCTACTGAGTAATGTTTTTTATTCTCAGAATAAAATTAGCATTAAAAAGATTGACAGCCTTATTGCCATTGCAAATGATAAAAATTTAATCGCAAGAAGCGGGAATAAAGAAATGCTGAGAATATGCACGGAAATTTATTATCAATCAAAAGATATTGGTTATGATAAAGGGATCATGAATGGGATTATGGGACTGGCAGGAGCTTATATTTATGAGCAGAACTTTGAAGAGGTAATAAAAAATATTCCGGAAGGGTTGTTTTTGGCTGAAAAATCTAAGGATTATCTGATGTTGGCTAAGATGTACCTGATACAAGGGGTTGCTTATGCTGGCCTGGGTTATGATAAAAAATCAAGGGAGTCTTTACATAAAAGCTTATATATTTTAGATCATTTTTCGGTAGGAAGGCAGAAAGTTTATCTTAAATCTGCTGTTTATACTACTATGGCGACTAATTTACGGGATAATCCGAAGGTTTCTCAGGACTCGATCCACTTTTATTTTCAAAAAGCTTACGAAGAATCTAAAAAGATAGAAAAGACTGATCCCTTTAGAAATATCCGGGTGGGATCGTCTGTTGTGAATGTTGCTTATTCCCATATGAAACAAAATAATCTTCCCGAAGCCGAAAAATACCTAACTGAGTTTGATGAATTAATGAAGAATGAAGAGGATAAGTCACTTTATGTTTATTTTTATATGAATAAAGGGTGGATTGAAAATAAGAAAAAAAATTATACAAAATCTATAGAATATTTTAATCAATCTATCCAGCTTATTTATAAATACAAGGTTTTTTCAAAAGAGCTGAAAGACATTTACTATGGTCTTTCAGAAGATTATCTTGGGCTTAGTGATTACAAAAATCAGGCATTATACCTTTCTAAAGTGAAGAAAATTACCGACAGTATTTCTGCGTCTGATAAAAAATTTTTAAATGGTAAAATAATAGCCCAAAACGAAAAGCCAGACAATACAGAAAATATAAAAAATGACAACTATATTATTGCTGCGATTCTCATATTAGCGGCAGTTTGTATAGCTTTTATTTTTTTTGTTGAGAGCCAAAAGGCTAAAAATAAAACCGTTGAAAATGATGATTCACGCTCTATGGAGGGAGAAAAAAAATTTCATGTTGAAATTTCGGCTCAGCATGATAAGGAAAAACAAGAGAAGGACGTTCATAACCTAAGAGAACTCATTGAGCTGGTCCAAAATAAAGATAAATCTTTTCATTTAAAATTTTCTGAAGTATTTCCAGAATTCGATCAGGAACTTCTAAAAATAAACCCGGCGCTTACCCATTCTGATCTGGAGTATTGTGCCTTAATGAAATTAAAATTCGAAACGAAAGAAATAGCGCAGTACAAAAATGTAACAATAAACTCCGTTGAGAGTAAAAAATACAGATTAAGAAAAAAACTGAACATACCTACCAATATTGATATCTACACCTGGATGTTAAAAATTATCTAGTTGATACATCTGTAAAACAGTTTCCATAAAAATACAAAGTGGAGGGGAAGAACCCCTTCACTTTTTTTATTGATCTATAAAAAATAGAATTAATTGTCATAAAACATTAGAATTTTTCTTTTTTATATTCTATTCAGGAAATTGCATAAAAAAATAGGATAATTGATGATAATCGACAACCATAACTCATTGATTACATGGTTAATTTGCGATAGTTTTGCCAAATAATTCAACTGCAAAAATATCTTTTGATTTTTTATTTCTCTTTTTTGAGATGCACGAATATATGCTCAAATAGGTATATGTCTCTACAATAAAGAGTAATCAACAGATTGAATTATAATACTATCCCGGAAAATATAATTGTTATATAAATGAATCCTGATTACAAGAAAATTTATACCGATATCATTGAATACAAAAAACCAGAAAATGCAGATGCATGCAGGAGTTTTTTAAAAAAAGAAATCCTAACAGCATTAGATATCATAGCTCTTAACAATCTTATTTTCGGAATATCAGAACAGAGTGCCTCCAATCCCCAGTTCCGTTCTTATAGCAAAGAGAGTATCCTTCATATACTGGATTATCAGAAAAAAAATAGACTCAACAACAGCCAGTTGGCTTTACAATTTAAATTGAGCAGAAATACAGTCACCAAATGGAAAAAAGTATTCCTGGTCAAATAAGTGGCTCCATGAAAATATGGATGTTCAGATTTCTGGCAACTTTTTATGCAATAGTTAATTATAAATATATAAATATTATGAGAAAAAAAAATTTATTATCCCTCTTGTTTTTATTACCCTTCTTTTTCATTAAGATTAATGCGCAAATGACCTGTACGCCCACAGATTTTAATGATATTACGATCATGAACTCAAGCGGGGGTACAAATACTACTGACGGATTAAAAATACAAATTTCAGGGGCAGGTAATCTTCAGATACATCGAAATAATCTACTTCACATAGTTGGTGCTGATAATCTTCAGCCCGGTAATCCAAATGAAGGTCCTCAAGGTGGAATTTTGCTTGTAATTGGGCAAGATGTATATGGAACTTCTCCTTATTTGTTCCCACCAGCAGGGAATTTTATGGGCTACATACAACCTGTAAGCAGTACCTGTACTACGACGGGAAATACCTACGAACATGCCATTACATTCTCCATTACCAATAGCACACTGGTCTATGGTTTGAAGGTAACCTATTCATATACTTATCCTAATTATTTTTTTACTGTAAAATATGATGTTACTATCCCTCCAAGCAATACGAAAGTAGTAAAGCTGTCTCAAGGCTGGAATGATTATATGCTTGTTGGCTTTGGTGATCAGGGAGCAGGTTTTCTTGCCGGTTCAGGTTCTAACCTTACTGTGGGAGCCCATAATATAGCGACTAATGGGGAAAGGCTTTACCAGGCATTCAAGTATAAAAGCGGAAAAGCCTGGGACGGATATTATTCTGCACTAGCTGATGATTCAATGAGAAGTGATTTAGCTACTAATCAATTTATTTTTAGTAAGCAAATAGATCCCAGTCCTTTTACTAATAATGGCTTAGGTATTTCAATCAATTATGGCAGTACGGCTGGAACTTTCTCTACAACAAGTGATTTTATATTCAAATGTAATTCTCCTACCGTAGAGCCTAGCTTTAGTTCTACAGACTATACAATAGCATGTGGGTCTACAGTAAATTTAAAGAGTCAGTACACAGGGACTCCTGAAGCATCTCTACCAGCCGGTGTGACGCTTGTTTTTTATGATCCGTCAGGTAATCAGATAGCAGACCCTACGGCTGTTTCAACGCCGGGTACCTATAATGTGTTTTATTCGGATGCCAATAATGCAGGATGTACTTCTCCAAGTACGACATTAACAGTAACCGGTGGAAGCTGCTGTTCAACAGCTCCTGCATTAACTGCAAATACCATCACAAATACCTGCCCAACTGAAACCGTTAATTTAAACAGTTTATACTCCGGTTCATTGCCAACTGGTGTAACATTAGAATGGTATACTAATGCCACGCATACGGGCACACCTGTGGCAAACCCTACAGCAGTAGCTATCGCAGGGACTTATTATGCCTTTATACATGATACAGCCACAGCTTGTTTTAGCCCTGCATCTGTTGCGGTTACCTTTACAAAAACTACTTGCTGTTCAGCAGGCACTGTAGCACCAGTCATTAATTAAAAAACTGAAAGAAAAATGATGAACAAGTTTTTTTATCAGAAAATGCTGAGCGCACTTTTGATAATGGTGTCGTACAGCAATGTTTGGTCACAGGTTACAGTTAATCTAAATACCCATTATACAGGAATCCCGCCGGCAGGTACAACATTTGAGTGGCATAACGGGCTTCCCATTTCAACAGGTAATGCGCTGACAACGGCAAATGCATCTGCTGCTCCTGTTCCGGGAGTATATTACGGGGTATTTTATGATGCTGCAAATAGTTGTTATAGCCCGAGCACAAGAGTAAAGGTAGTAACTAATAATTGTCCGGTTTTAACTGTGGATTTAACTCAGCAGACTTCTTCTACAGCTCCTTCCGGGACTGTCTTGGAATGGCATACAAGCAGTAGCCCTTCTGCTACTAGTCTTGTAGCTACACCCAATGCCGTAAGTTCCGGTACTTATTGGGCCGTCTTTCATGATACGGTTAATAATTGCTATAGCCCCGTATCATCACCTGTCATTGTCGTGACAAATCTTTGTGCATGTTACAAACCAGCCGTTACAGCGGGGACTCTGCAAGGGGCTACATTTGGTATTACAGCACTTAATAGAGCCAGTGCCAATAATGGTAGTTGGCCGAACGTAAGAAAAGGAGCATGGATTGCTCTTGAATCTAAAACAAAAGGCTTTGTACCCAACAGATTAACATCAGCCCAGGTGGCAGCAATTCCAGCTACAGATCTTGTTGAAGGAATGATGATTTATAACACGGATCTAGACTGTTTACAGATTAATACTGATGGTACATCAACAGGTTGGACTTGTTTTAATAAACAAACATGTCCAGATAATTAACTCTCAATTCTTAATACTATGAAAAAAATAATATTTAGTATCATTTCCTTTTTTTCAATCTCTGCCTATTCACAGGTGGCAATAGGGAAGGCCTCCGTTTCCTCTGGAGCCGTTTCATTAGAATTTGGGAATGCTGACAAAGGGATGGTTCTTCCATGGGTTAATTCTGCAGCGTCTGTTTCCGGTGCAGTAAATGGAACCCTGATCTATGATACCTCAGATCATAAAGTTAAATTGCTGTCTTCTACAGGTTGGAAAGACCTGTCAGTTGATACTTTAGGAACCACAGTTGACCCGATCACAAATATCGATGGTATTACACTCCAAAGCCCTTTTACCGAGAATACAGGAGCAAAAGTTGAAATAGGATCAGGAACTCCTACATCAACCTCTGGGATTTTGGTCTTAAAGGATACCAATAAAGCAATGATACTGCCAAAAGTGGCAAGCCCTCACCTCACTATTATAAATCCTGCACCAGGTTTGATAGTATATGATATAACAGCAAAACAACTGGCTGTTTTCAATGGAAATGTCTGGACTTTCTGGAAATAGTAAGCAGTAGTTCATTTTCTTATATTTTTTAATCTTTTCAGGGGAGTTTACGCTCCCTTGATTAAGCTTAATATTTTAGCAAATATTTTTTAAAAAAAATGTATACATCAGTGTATTTACATTTATGAGATTCAAGATTTAAAAAAAACTAAATATTAAAAAAATGACAAAGTGGTTTAAAGAAATCGAATTAGAAACTAACAATATAAAGCTTATTCCTATCAATGTGGGACATAAAAATGATCTGATAACAGCCTCTAAGGAAGGTAATTTGTCAGAATTATGGTATGCTTCTGTTCCGGATTCAAAAAATATTGACAGATATATTGCCAAAGCTATTGAAGATTTTATACAAGACAAAGGACTGGCATTTGTGGTAATTGATAAAAAAACAAATAAAGTTATCGGAACAACCCGCTATACCAATGCTGTACCGGAACATAAAAGGTTAGAAATAGGTTACACCTGGTATGCCCAAAGTTACCAAAAAACTTATGTTAATTCCGAATGTAAATTATTATTGCTGACCTACGCATTTGAGAATTTGAAAGCTATAGCAGTAGAGTTCAGAACAAACTGGTATAACTTTCAATCAAGAAATGCAATTGCGAGACTTGGAGCTAAGCAGGATGGTGTGCTGAGAAATCATCAAATATTGCCTAATGGCTTTTTAAGGGATACTGTAGTCTTTTCTATTATTGATAATGAATGGAAAACATGTAAATATTCTTTATTACATAAAATTGAACAGATTCATAAAAAATGGTAACCAGCTCAGTATAATAATCTTAAGCAAAAACACCTGTATTAATTGCTAATTGGTAAAATGCCATAATTAAAGAATTAAAGCCTGTAATGATAAGCAGAAATTTCTGTACGTAATCTTCTTAGATTATTAATGGGGAAAGGATAAGGAGTTGAATGTAATCTAAGATATTCTTAAATATTAACTCTTTTAAAAAAACAACAAAAATGTTGAAAGTATGAAAAAAACCTTTTACCTATGTGTGGCTTTAGCAGCCATGGGAATTCAGAATCTGCACGGGCAGAATTTCTGGAAAAAAACAAAAATTGATGAAAGAAATGTCATTGAATCTAAGAAAAACATTGGATCGGAGTATTCTGAAGTGTATGAATTAGATATCAATCAGTTGAGATCAGCCATAAAAGCTGCACCTCAATCTAAAACCGGATTAGCGGTATCTTCCGGTATAACACTTGATATACCTGGATTGGACGGGGAATTTGAAAAATATAAAATCTATGAAACTTCCAATATGTCCCCTGAGCTGGCAGAGAAGTTTCCGGATATTAAATCCTACAGAGGAATATCGTTAAAAGATTCCGGCAAAACCCTGAGTTTCGGAATTTCTCAACAAGGAGTAAATATGATTTTGTTCTCTCACGATGAGAAACCGGTGGTTATAGAGCCCGTTACCAAGGATAATGCCATTTATCTTGTAAGCCCTGCTGTTCCCAGTATGCTTCCTTTGGAATTAGAAGCATTTACCTGTAACACTGTGGAAAATTCTTCAACCAATAAGGTAACAACTTTTCCCACGGATAACACCGATGATAAAAAGTTCAGGACTTTTCGGCTTGCTGTATCAGCAGATGGTGAGTTCAGTGCTAATCACGGAGGAACTGTTGCCGGTGCATTGGCCGCCATTAATAATATAATGAGCTATATTAATCCGGTTTATGAAAGAGATCTTTCTATTCATATGAATTTAATTGATAATAATGATGCCATTATTTTTTTGGATGCAGCAAATGATCCTTACACATTTATTCATACTATAGACGCTGGTACTATTTTTAACCGACAAATTCAACAGACAATGACCAATACTATTGGAGAAGCGAATTATGATTTAGGTATTCTATTTTCTAATCAAGATACAGGAGGAGGTAATTCTGGTGCATTGGGTGTTGTTTGTAAAAATAGCCAGGGAGTTCTTCCAGATGGAACAATTGACGTGCAAAAGGGTGCTGCTTACATAGGGGACTTTCCTGATGGATTTCCGTTTGCAATGGCTGCAGCTCATGAAATGGGGCATCAGTTTGGTGCTAATCACTCGTTTTCCAAACCGGAAAATGTTACTGCGCTTCTGATGCTATATGGATTTATTCCGTTTCTTCCTGTAGTACTTCCCGAAACTGGAGCGACCCGGGAACCGGGAAGCGGAACAACCATCATGGGTTATCCTGGAGTCACGGGAACTTATGATGTTGCGGATAAGCACAGTGACCAGTTTAGCCACTATAACATCAGCCAGATTAATAATTATATAAAAACAACTTCCTGTGCGACAGTAATAGATTTAACCAACAATCCTCCTGTAGTGAATGCAGGACCGGATTATACAATCCCTAAAGGAACAGCTTTTAAATTAACAGCTGCAGCAACCGACCCGGATAATAATAATCTGACCTATTCTTGGGAAGAAGCAGATATTTCACCACCAAATCTTCCATTTACTGCAAATGTAAGTTGGCCGATAGATCAGCAGGATCTTGTAAATCAGATTGCTGCGCATATGAAATTTACTTTTCCGGATCGTATGTCTACGACCAATCCTAATTTTAGAGTATATCCACCGGTTTCAAGTCCTACAAGATATTTCCCGCCATTTAAAGAAGTTCTTGATGGCAGCCTTTACAGCACATGGAACATGATTTCAGATGTTACCCGTAGTATGAAATTTGTAAGTCTGGTAAGAGATAATGCAACAGGTGGTGGACAAACCGCTACAGACGAAATGACAGTTAATGTTAATGGAAATGCAGGTCCATTCAAAATAACTTCTATTGCATTGAACCAGAATTATCCTTCCGGAAGTTCTCATCTTCTTAAGTGGGATGTTAACGGAACTTATGCATCACCTATTAATACTTCCTCTGTGAATATTCTGATTTCTACAGATGGTGGAAATACATTTACTACTCTTGTTTCCAATACTCCTAATGACGGTCAGGAATCTATTACTATTCCGGCAGCTCCTGCACAAAAAGCTTATATTATTGTAGAGGCAGTAGGAAATATATTTTATGCGGCAAGCCCGGCTTTTGCAATAGATTATAATGTATCATTAGTGTGTACCCAGTATCCTGTCAACGGAACATTTGCTATAGCACCTGGCGCTCCTTCTAATATTAACATCAATGTACCTGTTTCAGATCCAATAGAGGATATTAACGTTTTAGTGGATCTTTCTTATACCAATTTTGAAAGTGTACGGCTAGATCTTAAAAGCCCTACGGATCAACAGAATCAGCTATTCTGGTACAAAAACTGTCCGGGAATCAGTATTCTTAAAGCTACTTTTGATCAGGAAGGACCGTCATTGGCTATGAACTGTAATAATTTAAATGCTACTCCAAATACCCGTGTAGAGCCAATCAGATTAGATTTAGGCAGATACTATGGACAAAATCCAAATGGGAACTGGCTTATTAGAGCTGCAGATATTGTAACAGGGTCTACTGCATCAGGAACAGTAAATTCAGCAGCTATTGAGCTCTGTACCAGAAATGCTACTTCTTCTGTTTTATCTGTAAATGATACTACAATTTCAAAAGATGAAATAGAGGTATATCCTAATCCGTCTAATGGGGCATTTAATATCATGATGAAAAAAGATATTAAAGCAAAAATTCAGGTTTTTGATTTAGCTGGAAGATTGGTTCACAGCCAGGATAGTGTGGACAGTGCAACAACAATAAACCTTATCAATTTTGCAAAAGGAAATTATTTGCTTGTCATAGATACAGGAGTCAACAAGATTACTAAAAAAATTATTATAAAATAACATAATTGTTTAATACAGGTGCTGAAGAGCATCACTTTAAAGTATGGGTAGTTTAGATCATCTAAATTATCCATATTTTATTTTGACCTATATTCCACCAAGAAAAGGTGATCTATTAATTCGTAAAATATGATGAAAATTAATAATTTATAAAAAAACTCTATATTTAGGAATATTATTGATAATTATAACATTTCTAGTTTTTTTTTTATGAAAAGAGTCAAATTTGGAAACTCGGAGTAATAGATCGATAAGCTAGGGATATAACTGTGGCTTCTGATAGTAATAAAATCTTAAAAAACGATCGTTTACTACGCGTACTTAAGTTCATATTTAACAACTACACGGAGAAGTTAGGAGCTCATTCGCAACTTTGAAGATCGTTCCTCCCAACAAAGTTACTTTTTCGTCCTGCGGAGCTTTTAAAATTAGCTCTGATAGAAAATTAAAGTTGTAATTTTAAGTTATACAGAATTCAATTATGTGTTATTGCTGTTTCTTATTTAGATGATAAGCTGAAGAACATAGCTTTAGTTTTGAAATATCAATATCCCATGCAGGCTTATTTTTATTGATTACGACTAATGAGCGGTCGTTCAGGTCAAATTGCCTGACAAAACAATAATAAAGAAATTTGTTCAGCCTTATCTGGATCCGTTTGCCTTTATAATTTAAATTGGTATACAAATAGCCCGTATCGGCATAATTGTCCAGAAAAAGGGATATGATCTTCTCATTTATAAACCTCTTGTTTTTTGCTGAAGTCCAGCAGTTAAGACGTTTTATCCTGCCTTTATTGGAAATAACAAACTGATCTGAAAGGCCGGGAAGTGGTTTCCACTTTTCACCAGGAAGGTTTTCCAGAGATAAATTCATGCAGGCAGGTGGATTGTTTTTGTCAATAGAAGGCTGACCGAGTTTTTTCCAAAGCGATATGTTAAGTATTTTATTTTTTGCTATTTTCTGAGCAAATACAAAATCCTTTTTCGTAGGAACATATTCTTTTAAAAACCACCGGAATCCTCCTGCGGTGAGCCTTTCTTCATTAATCACAGCGAATATGTTTCTATAACCAATATTAAGGCTTTCACTTGCTGCCTTAATATTTTTAAAAGTATGTATAAGACTACCGTCAACCGTATACTGGCTTATAGCTTTCTCATAGATATCTTTATGGTTCCTGACCCGATCAGTTTGAACCCTCTTAAAACGTTCCTGGCTGATGGATAGTTTTTCCAGGTTTTTTGCATGAATATTAAATCTGTTATCGTCCTTGAACGATATAAGATAAGGTCTTTCATTAACATTAGGGTCCTCAACAAAATGGTAATATACCAAACGGGGAACGGATCTCCTTGATCTTTTGCCTCCCGAGGAGAGTAAACAGGTGATATTATAAAAGTGGTGATTGAGATATTTGTTGAAAAATTTCATGAATTGTAGCTTCATTATATGCTCGGGAGCTTTACGTTTTCTTCCGCGTGAATCCATAATCCAGCGTTCCAGGCTTTTAACCCGTCCGTAATTGGAAATCTCATACTCTTCAAAATTCTTTATAGGCTTCCATTCTTCACCGGGAAGGCTTTTCAAAGAAGTATTGCGGAGAAATTCTTTGACATACTTATCTTCAAGTTCAGAGAACATTTTCATCATTGGAATTTTTTCAGATTATAGTCTTTAATAAGAAAATACTAATAAGAACAAAATTATAAAAGCTTAGCTAAAAAAGATATGATCTGGATTAGCATATGAAAGGTACATTTCCATAAGGAAAAGAGGAGTCATCGAGTTATAGTTATGCTTAGTAATAATGCATTTTGAAGAATAAGAATAAAAAAATAAGAAATTAACTAGTTACGTAAATATTTTATTTTTAATCCAACCCTTTTTAATTTTTTGCATCATTACTATAAAATACGACAGGTTCTGTCGCTTTGAAGCAGTAGATTTGAATAAAGAAAGAGAAAATTTCGTAAAAAAAACACCCATGAGTGATAAAACTCATGTTAAATCTCATTAATGGGATCTTTTGAATCTTAAAAAATGTTAAATTTGCAAAATTATATTAACTAACAACACGAATAGATGAAAAAACTCTACATGAGTGCATTTACTATGTGCGCAGTCCTGGGCCTGTCTGCCCAGGAAGTATTGTGGCAGAAAGATATCAAATCCAATACTCAGGATTTTCTCAGCCAGGTTACCACAACTATTGATGGACAGTACCTCATTTCCGGAAGTTCAATCCAATCCAGTGCGTCCACAGGCTCAGGGATTTCAAATCAAAAGCAAAGCAACGGTTACGATTTTCATCTGGTCAAATTAAACCAACAGGGAGAAGAAGTCTGGGAAAAATATTTCTCAGGTCAGAATCATGATTATTTGTCAGCTTCTGTAGCTACCCAGGAAGGTGGATTTCTTGTTGCCGGCACTTCTTATTCCGGAAAAGGTTTAGATAAAAAAGAAGATTCCAAAGGTGGATCAGATATCTGGCTTATCAGATTAAATGAATTTGGAGACGAATTATGGCAGAAAACTTTAGGGACTTCTTCCGATGAGGAAGCCCGATCGGTTATCCAGACTACTGATTTTGGATTCTTTGTAGCTGGTAATGTACAGAACTCAGCAAAGGGTTACGGTTCTAAAGATGTTTTAATTGTAAAGCTTGATAAGGATGGAAAAGAAGTATCCCAATCAATTTTAGGAGGGAAAGGATTAGATGAAGTAGAGAAAATGATTCCTACTAAAGATGGAGGTGCTTTGCTAGGGATCTATTCAAGGAGTTCCGAAGTTCGTGTTTCAGGTTCTGCTGATAAAGCGGCCGGAACTACCATGCATCCCGTATATCGCACCCCAAAATCTACAGAAAATTATGGTGAAGGAGATTACTGGATTGTAAAGCTAAATAAAGACGGAAAAGCAGAGTGGGAAAAGAGCTTTGGAGGAAAAGCAGATGATCATTTGAGAACCTTGGCTCTAACATCTACAGGTTATCTCATTGGTGGAGAATCAAGATCCGAAC
>Ga0209370_1000628_pt1 | contig 42651 bp, 33 predicted proteins | sample AgamicAtPrz_FD_187164 | JGI IMG/M metagenome (GOLD analysis project Ga0209370, IMG submission 187164) | Agave microbial communities from Guanajuato, Mexico - At.P.rz (SPAdes) (version 2) | ecosystem: Host-associated > Plants > Phyllosphere > Phylloplane/Leaf | place: Guanajuato, Mexico...
GGCGGGCGCGCTCGCCGATATCGAGCGCATTCCAGCTCTCATGCTTGGCGCAAACCGTGGCCGGGCCATAGGTTTCGGTCAGGCCGTAGACATGGGTGATGTCAAAGCCCATGGCCTCCATGCCCTCTATCATCGATGCGGGCGGCGCAGCCCCTGCCACCATGGCCTTGACGCCGGCGGGCACGCCCTGCTTCATGACAGCCGGCGCATTCACCAGCAGGCTGTGCACAATGGGCGCGCCGCAGTAATGGCTCACGCCATGGTTGCGAATGGCGTCAAAAATCGCCTGCGCATCCACCCGGCGCAGGCAGACATTGACCGCCGCGCGTGCAGCCACCGTCCAGGGGAAGCACCAGCCGTTGCAGTGGAACATGGGCAGCGTCCACAGATAGACGGCGTGTTTGGGCATGTCCCACTCCAGCACATTGCTAATGGCGTTGTTGTGCGCGCCGCGATGGTGGTAGACCACGCCCTTGGGGTTGCCTGTAGTGCCGCTGGTGTAGTTCAGCGCAATCGCATCCCATTCGTCGCCGGGCAACTGCCAGTCGAAACCGGCATCGCCCTGGGCCACAAAGCTCTCATAGTCGGTAGCACCGATCTGCTCGGCCGCCTCGCCGTAAACCGGGTCTTCGACCTGAATCACATAGATGGGCGCGGTGCTCTGGCGCAGCTTGAGCGCCCTGGCCATCAAGGCCGCGAACTCGGGGTCCACGATTAAGGCCTTGGCCTCGCCGTGATCCAGCATGAATGCCAGGGTCTCGGCATCGAGCCGGGTATTGAGCGTGTTGAGCACGGCACCGGCCATGGGCACGCCAAAGTGCGCCTCCACCATGGGTGGCGTATTGGGCAGCATTACGGCCACGGTGTCGTTCTTGCCGATGCCGATTTTCTGCAGGCTGCTGGCCAGCTGACGGCAGCGCGCATAGGTTTGCGCCCAGCTCTGGCGCAAGTCGCCGTGAACAATGGCCAGGCGCTCGGGGTAGACCTCGGCCGTGCGGGCAATAAAGCTCAGCGGCGTCAGCGCGGCATGGTTGGCGATATTTGGGGCGAGGTTCAGATCGAAAGAACTTGTCATGTTTGTCTCCTGAGCGTTTTGTACTCCAGCATCCGTCACGCCAGGCTTACAACCGAGCGCCATGCAGGCCTGTTGTGATCGTGATCAAGCAGTTGCGCCCGAAATGGCCGCACCGCGCCAGCAAACCGGTATGTGGCATGTGACATGCGCAGATAAACCAGAGCAATGCAAAAGGTCATTCAGCGAAACAGTACTTTCAACAGCTTCTGAAAATCGATAAATTCATTTGAAATCAACCACATGGGATTCCATTGAAAAATCCCCTCATTCCCCAGGCAGGGCCAACTCATGCAAGTCATCTATAAGACATCATTTATCTGACAGACCAATCACCAGGACTTCGAATCGCTTTTAGAATGCGCACATGTTTTGAGTACATGACTGCCTGCACTGGCAGTGCAAGACCGGCATCTCTGCCCGCACGGAGCCGGTCGCAAGCCTCAAGACTGAGTGGCGGAGGAGACGTTTTAGAGGAGAGCCTGGCAATGACCCAGGCATCAGGAGACCTGAGCCTGCACCCATGGGTGCAGGCTTTTTTTTGCCCGCCTGCTCCATTCCTGCCGCGCCCTCGGCCATTGCCGAAAAAGGCAGAATACGCGGGTGGCCATTCCCCAATCATTTATCCAAGAGTTGCTATCCCGCGTCGACGTCGTCGACATCGTGGGCCGCTATGTACAGCTCAAAAAGGGCGGCGCCAACTTCATGGGCTTATGCCCGTTCCATAGCGAGAAGTCGCCCTCTTTCACCGTCAGCCCCAGCAAGCAGTTCTTTCACTGCTTTGGCTGCGGCAAGAATGGCAATGCCATCGGCTTTCTGATGGAGCATGCCGGCATGGGCTTTGTCGAAGCCGTGCAGGAGCTTGCCAACCAATGCGGTCTGCAAGTGCCGCAGGACGACATCAGTCCCGCCGAGCGCCAGCGCCAGGCTCAGCAAAAGCAAAAGGCGGAAACACTGAGTGATCTGCTGGAAAAAGCCGGCGAGTCCTATCGCAAGCAGCTCAAGGCAGCTCCGAAAGCCATCGAGTATCTGAAAAAGCGCGGCGTCTCCGGCGAAGTTTCCAAGCGCTTTGGCCTGGGCTATGCCCCTGCAGGCTGGCATGGTCTGGCCAGCGTATTTGCCGAGTACGACAACCCGCAGCTCGAAGAATGCGGGCTGGTCATCGTGGGCGAGGACGACAGCCGCCGCTACGACCGCTTTCGCGACCGGCTCATGTTCCCGATTCGCAATGTCAAAGGCGAGTGCATAGGCTTTGGCGGGCGGGTGTTCGGCGATGAAAAGCCCAAGTACCTGAACTCGCCCGAAACCCCGCTCTTCCATAAGGGCCGCGAACTCTACGGCCTTTACGAGGCCCGCCAGGCCCTGCGCGACATGGGCTACGCCCTGGTCACCGAAGGCTATATGGACGTGGTGGCGCTGGCCCAGCTCGGCTTTGCCAATGCCGTGGCCACGCTTGGAACGGCCTGCACGCCCGAGCATGTGCAAAAGCTGTTTCGATTCACCGATGCCGTGGTCTTCAGCTTCGACGGCGACGGCGCGGGCCGGCGCGCCGCGCGCAAGGCTCTGGATGCAGCCCTGCCGCTGGCAACCGACACGCGCTCCATCAAATTCCTGTTCCTGCCTTCGGAGCACGACCCCGACAGCTTCATCCGCGAATTCGGCCCCGAGGCCTTCTCGCGCTATGTAGGCGATGCGACGCCACTGAGCCGCTTTCTCATCGAATCGGCCAGCGAAGGCTGCGATCTGGGACAGACAGAAGGCCGTGCCCACATGGCCAGCAACGCCCGGCCGCTGTGGTCGCTGCTGCCCGACGGCGCGCTCAAGCGCCAGTTGCTCTCCGAAATCGCAGCCCTGGCCCAGCTGGACTCGCGCGACCTCTCCGATATCTGGGCGCAGGAGGCGGCACGCACCGCCCCCATTGCCCGCCGCGCGCCTGCGCCCCCCGGCCCTCAGGCACCGGAATGGGATGCTCCTGCGGGCAACTGGGAAAGCGCTCCCGACTGGACTGACGCAGGTGCACCCAGCCCCTCCTACCCAAGCCAGAGCGGAGGCAGCGATGGTGGCAACTGGTCGGGCCGCAAGGAATTCGGCCGCCAGCGCAAGCCCTGGGGCAAGAAGGGCGAGGACTGGAACCCGCCACAACTGGGCCCGCGCCCCACGCCGGTCAGCCGCGAAGACCAGGCCGCACGCCTGCTGATGTGTCACATGGAGTTCATGGAAGAGATGACCCATGAGGATTTCGATGCCCTGGCTCGCTGCAACCAAAGCCATGCCCCCTTGTTCCGTTGGCTGGAGGCCCAGTTCACCGAATCCGGGCCGCACTCCTGGGCAGTGCTGCGCGAGCAATTGCAAGGCTCACCCTGCGAGCCGCTGGCCCACAAGCTGATGAGCGGCGCCCATGCCAACCCTGAAGGCGAAGTAGACGAGTTGCGCAAGGAGTTACGCGGCACGCTCAATCTGATCCTGGTGGATCACCTCAAGCGCGAAGAAGCCAAGGCTCTCAAGGAAATTGCTACAGACCCCACAGCCGCAAGACGTTACATTGAGTTTCAACAGCGGCGAAAAAATTTATCTGTAATTATTAGCTCCACCTCTTGACATCTTTAAAAAAGGTATAATTTAGTGGATATAGGCAAGAGCGACAGCAACACCTCCGACCCGGGCACCGTGAAGAAATCACGTGATGGCAGCAACTGCATGGCCCATTTCTCGCAAGGATTGCATACCAAATGATCGCCCCAACATCTTGCCATGGAGTCTTTGTGCTCCACCGGACAGGCTAGACCTGTTCTTGCGCCAGCTTTCATGGCGTTTGTTTGCATTTTCCGTTTTCCTTTGTGTGTTTGTGTGTGTTCGTACCGTGAGAGGTGTTCATGCCCGTTTCAAAGTCCGTGAAGTCCAAGCAGGCCCCAGAAGCTTCAGCAAAGCCCAAGACCTCTAAAACTTCCACTTCCGCAGCAGAGCCCGCGAAAAAGGCCAGTGCCAGCAAGCCTGCTGTGAAGAAGAGTGCTGCATCTGCAGCCGAAGCAAAGAAAGACACCACCGTGGTTACCAAGTCACAAGCCGAACTCAAAGCCATGGCCGATGCGCTGCTGGCGCAGGCAACTCCCAAGCGCGGCCGCAAGAAGGCCGAAGAAGACGACGACACAGCTGCCGCTCCTGCCGCCAAGAAGACTGTCGCCAAAAAGGCCCCTGCTGCCAAGAAGGCAGCCGCCGTCAAGGCCCCTGCTGCCAGTGCCGATGTCGACAAGGCTCCCGCCAAGCGCGGCCGCAAGCCCAAGGCCAAGGAGGCCGACGAGGACATGGATGATGCAGACCTGTCGGATATCGACAGCGATCTGGAAGGCGAAGTCGAAGAGGAGGCATCGACCGAAGCGTCTGCTGCTCCTGCCGAAAAGGCCAAGCCTCTGCGCATGAAGATCAGCAAGGCGAAGGAACGCGCCTTGATGAAGGAATTCGGCCTGGACGAGACTGTTCTGACCGAAGAGGAAATGAACACTCGCCGTCAGCGTCTGAAGATGCTGATCAAGCTTGGCAAGACCCGCGGCTACCTGACCCACGCCGAAATCAACGACCACCTGCCCGACAAGCTGGTCGATGCCGAAACGCTGGAAGTCGTGATCTCCATGTTGAACGACATGGGCGTGGCCGTGTACGAGCAGACTCCCGATGCGGAAACCCTGCTGCTGAACAACACCGGCCAGTCGGCCACCACCGAAGAAGAAGCGGAAGAAGAGGCCGAAGCGGCTCTGTCCACCGTGGACTCAGAATTCGGTCGCACCACCGACCCCGTGCGCATGTACATGCGTGAAATGGGTACCGTCGAACTGCTGACACGCGAAGGCGAAATTGAAATCGCCAAGCGCATCGAAGGCGGTCTGATGGACATGATGGAAGCCATCTCGGCCTCCCCTGCGACCATCGCCGAAATCCTCAACATGGCCGAGGAAATCCGCGAAGGCAAGGTTGTCATCTCCACCGTGGTGGACGGCTTCGTCAATGCCAACGAGAACGACGACTATGTGGCCGAAGAAGACTTCGACGAATACGACGAAGAAGACGACGATGACGGCAAGGGCGGCTCCAAGGCCCTGACCAAGAAGCTTGAAGAGCTGAAGAACGAAGCCCTGGGTCGCTTTGACTCCATGCGCGAGCTTTTCGACAAGATGCACAAGGTGTATGACAAGGAAGGCTACGGCACCGAGGCATACATGAAGGTGCAGAAGGCCATCACCGAAGAGCTGATGACCATTCGCTTCACGGCCAAGACGATTGAAAAGCTCTGCGATCTGGTGCGCGCTCAGGTGGACGACGTGCGCAAGAAGGAACGCGAGCTGCGCAAGATCATCGTGGACAAGTGCGGCATGCCGCAGGAGCAGTTCATCAAGGACTTCCCGCCCAACCTGCTGAACCTGGACTGGGTCCTCAAGCAAGTGGCGGCAGGCAAGAACTACAGCGCCGTGCTGGAACGCAACATTCCGCCCGTGCAGGAGCTGCAGCAGAACCTGATCGACCTGCAGGCCCGTGTGGTTGTGCCTCTGGAAGAGCTCAAGCACATCAACAAGCGCATGAACAGCGGCGAGCGCGCCAGCCGTGACGCCAAGAAGGAAATGATCGAGGCCAACCTGCGTCTCGTGATCTCCATCGCCAAGAAATACACCAACCGCGGTCTGCAGTTCCTGGATCTGATCCAGGAAGGCAATATCGGCCTGATGAAGGCCGTGGACAAGTTCGAATACCGTCGCGGCTACAAGTTCTCGACCTATGCGACCTGGTGGATTCGTCAGGCCATCACGCGCTCCATCGCCGACCAGGCCCGCACGATCCGCATCCCCGTGCACATGATCGAGACCATCAACAAGATGAACCGCATCTCGCGCCAGCACTTGCAAGAGTTTGGTTTCGAGCCCGATGCGTCCATCCTGGCAGCCAAGATGGAGATCCCCGAGGACAAGATCCGCAAGATCATGAAGATCGCCAAGGAGCCGATCTCGATGGAAACCCCCATCGGCGACGACGACGATTCCCACCTGGGCGATTTCATCGAGGACGGCAACAACACGGCGCCTATCGACGCCGCCATGCAGGCCGGTCTGCGCGATGTGGTCAAGGACATTCTCGACGGCCTGACGCCTCGCGAAGCCAAGGTGCTGCGCATGCGCTTCGGTATTGAAATGTCCACTGACCATACGCTGGAAGAAGTCGGCAAGCAGTTTGACGTGACGCGCGAGCGCATCCGTCAGATCGAAGCCAAGGCGCTGCGCAAGCTCAAGCACCCCTCGCGCTCCGACAAGCTGCGCAGCTTCATCGACTCGCTGTAAAGTCAGTCCGAGGAACCGGCGCGCCGGTTCCCTGCTACTCAAAGCCCCGACCTGCCCCCAGGTCGGGGCTTTTTCGCATGCAGCCCAGGTCAGCAAGCCTTCGCTTGCGGCCAAACCCACCAAAAGACACATAACAACGGAGACAGACATGAATACCCCCCACGCGAACAATGCCCTGACACGTCGCCACTGGCTAAGCTATTCCGCTGCCTTGCTGTCTACACCTTTTGCTGCCATCGCCAATCCGCCTCAGCGCCTTGGCACGCAGTTGCGTATCGTGATCCCCGCCAACCCCGGCGGCGGCTGGGACCAGACCGGCCGCGCCCTGGGCACCGCGCTGACCAGCAGCGGCACGGTGGACAAGGTCGTTTATGAAAACATCGGCGGCAAGGGCGGCACCATCGGCTTGGCCGAGTACACAAAACGCTATGGCAGCGACCCCAACTGCCTGCTGATCGGCGGCATGGTCATGGTCGGCGCCCTGGCGCTGAACAAGAATTCGGCCGCGCTGCAGCAGGTGCAACCCCTGGCGCGCCTGACCAGCGACTATCTGGTGGTGGCCGTGCCCACCGACTCGGCGCTTGCCAACCCCAAGGCACTGGCCAAGGCCATGCGCGAGAACCTGCCGGCACTGACCATTGCCGGAGGCTCTGCAGGCGGTGTGGACCATATGTACGCAGGCATGCTGGCCCGCCTGGCCAAGGCCAATGCGGAGCAACTGCAATACAAACCCTTTGCCGGCGGTAACGATGTGCTCCAGGCCCTGCTGCAAAAGCAGGTGCAGGTGGGAATCTCTGGTTACAGCGAGTTCAGAGAAGCCTTGCAGGCGGGCAAACTGCGCGCCCTCGGTGTTTCGTCACGCCGTGCCATGTTCGGCATTGCCTCCATGCGCGACCAGGGTCTGGATGCTGAAATGTCGAACTGGCGTGCCGTCTTTACAGGCAAGAATCTGCCGGCAGAACGCGCCCAGCAACTGCTGGCCGCTATCGACCATGCAAGCAACCAGGACAGCTGGAAGCAAGCCCTGGTCAGCAATAATTGGAACTCTTCCTGGCAAACCGGCAAGGCACTGCATGAATTTCTGGAGGTCGAAACCTCCACTGCCCAGCTGATGACCTATCTGCTCAAGCTCAAGAGCTGAGCCTCTTTGCGAGATAGCCGCATGAACATGGTCAACCACACCGCCGCCTCCCCTCGTCTGTCCATTGCCGTCATGGGTGCGGGCTCGGTGGGCTGCTACTTTGGTGCTCTGCTGGCACGCGCCGGCCACCCGGTCACGCTGATCGGTAGGGCATCGCATATGCAGGCCATCAGCCAGCACGGGCTGCGGCTGCAGACGGCGACAGAAGATCTGAACATCCCCATCACCGCCAGCACCGAAGCCAGTGCCGTGGCAGGCGCCGATGTGGTGCTGTTCTGCGTGAAATCCACCGACACCGAAGCAGCGGCTGCACAGATCAAACCCCACCTGGCAGCGCACACCCAGGTACTGAGCTTGCAGAACGGCGTGGACAACGATCAGCGCCTGCGCCTGGTGCTGAGCCAGCAGCCGGTGACTGCTGCCGTGGTCTATGTCGCCACCGCCATGGCCGGCCCAGGCCATGTGCGTCACTTCGGCCGAGGCGAGCTGCTCATCGCGCCCTGTCCGCAGGGTGACGAGATTGCACTCCAGTTCAGCGCAGCAAACATCCCCACCCAGACCTCGGACGGCGTGCTGACCGCACTCTGGCAAAAACTCATCATCAACTGCGTGTACAACGCACTCTCCGCCCTCACCCAGCAGTCCTATGGCTGGCTGATAGCGCAGCAGGGCGTACCCGCCGTCATGCAGGATATTGCCGCCGAATGCAAGGCTGTAGCTCTGGCCGACGGCGTGCTGCTATCGGCCTCCGTGGACGAGGCTGTAGCGGCCATAGCGCGCACCATGCCCCGACAGCTCTCTTCCACGGCCCAGGATCTGGCGCGGGGCAGGACCACGGAAATCGACCATCTCAACGGCTATGTGGTGCGACGCGGTCAGGCCCTAGGCATTGCCACGCCGATCAACCGTCTGCTGCAGGTGCTGGTGCAACTCAAGCAAATGCCGGCACAAAAGCAGGAACTATGATTTCCATAGCTGCTTGCTCTGACAAATCAATGGTTAGAGTCAATTTTTACACCTGGAAACACCTAAGCCAGTACTAACACTTCCGGCATGGCTCACCACCCTGTCCCCAGGGCTGCTTCAGCCCTGCCCCTATTGCTACAAACCCTGAAGCAAGCGAGTCTTCTCCCTGATTCGTGGCTGACCCGCAACACTTGCGCGCTGTTTGTGGCCTTTATCACTTCAAGGCGTTGCAGTCGAAGATTTGAAGCTACTAAACTTGTAGCAAAATAAATTAACCGCTATAGTCCATTGGACATGGCACTGAAAGCGCCTAGTGCGCCCAGCTCGACAACATCATTGCGCAAGGAGAAGCGTCCATGAGCTCCAAGGAAAACGCCGCCATCAACCAGCTGTTCGAGAAGCTCGAATGCCGCTATGCGCTGCGCGTGCTGTGGGCTTTGCGGGATGGTCATCCCCAGACCTTCCGACTGCTGCAAGACAGTGTGGGCGGCATCACCCCCAACACCTTGAACACCCGTATCAAGGAGCTGCGCGAGTGCGGCCTGCTCGAGCATGGCAGCGACGGCTACACCGTCACCCTGACCGGGCAGGATCTGCTCAAGCGCCTGTCCGATGTACAAGCCTTTGCCAACCGCTGGGTTGCCGCGCGCGCCAAGAAGTAAACCTTGCCGCTGTTGCGGCCGGGGGACTGGCAGCAAGCGGGTGCACCACTATCATCCAAGGGCCCCAAGCGTGCTTGGCGGGCCCTTTTTTCCATCGCCTTTTTCTGCTTTGCGCTGAAAGGAAATCATCATGGCATTCAACACTACTGCCTCCGGCCTGCAATACGAAGACACCGTCGTGGGCGAAGGCGCCGAAGCCAAGGCCGGTCAGAACGTGACCGTGCACTACACCGGCTGGCTCTACAACAATGGCGTGCAAGGCGCCAAGTTCGACTCCAGCAAGGACCGCAACGATCCTTTCGTCTTTCCCCTGGGCGCCGGCATGGTCATCAAGGGCTGGGACGAAGGCGTGCAAGGCATGAAGGTGGGCGGCCAGCGCACGCTGCTGATCCCCGCTGCCCTGGGCTATGGTGCGCGCGGCGCCGGTGGCGTGATCCCGCCCAACGCCACGCTTAAGTTTGACGTGGAACTGCTGGCTGTCTAAAAACAAGCTGGTTCATCAAAAAGCGGCTCTCTCTGAGGCCGCTTTTTTCTTTGCGAGAGGCTCGGCACAGATGGTGCTTATGTCTCTTCCGCCTCAAACAGCGCCCTGTGCAACGACATATAGGCCTTGTCACCCGCAGCATCACGTATGCGCGGAGCCAGCGCTGCCAGTTGCTCATAACCCATGGCCGCCTCCACCGCCAGATTCAGCCTGAAGCCCTTGAGCCCCAGAGCCCCCGTGATGGACACCGCTATCGGATAGGCTCTCTGGTAACGCCTCTGGGCGCTGCCAGGGTCGACGTCAGCAGCTGCCAACGATGCCGAACTGCTTTTTGAGAGCGAAGATGCATGGGCCTGTGCTGCTGCATCGGTCGCGACGGACGACTCTCTTGTGGCCAGCCAGCCCTTGCCGACCAGCGCCAGAATATCGTCCTTGTTCACTCCCAGCGCCGAGGTCGCCTCCAGCACCTGCATGAGACTGCGACGACCGTCAAACAGCAAAAAGGCCGAGCGCAGCCGCTGGCTCAGATCGGCATGGCGTTCCTTGAAGGCCAGTTGGCCCTCGGGTGTTTTGACTAGATACATCGACCCCGCCCTCTGTGCATTGAATTGCTTTCCGCCCTGCAGGGTGGCAGCTATGGCTGCAGCAGAAAAGCGGGTTTTCCTGCAAGCCTGGTCCGCGCATGCTCCAGATCAGTTCGCGGCGGATATTCAGCAGAAAACTGCCTTGAACCTGATTCAAAAGATCGCTGAAGGCCATCCAATCAAGAGTTTTCAAGCTCTCGCCCGCCGCTGCTCCCACCAGCTGACGAGCAATGTGGAGGCCAAGCCCACCGGCACACCGAACACTCCGGCCGAGATGGGCTGAATACCCCACCAGAGTGCCTCGCCACGGAGGATCGACGGCAGCACCCCTTGCAGACCCGGAACGTGCGAGGCCATGTAGTAAAGCGTCACGGCCAGGCCCAGCAGCATGCCGGCCACCGCGCCACGACGCGTGGTGCCACGCCAGAAGATGCCCAGCACCATGGCCGGAACCAAAGCCGAGCCCGCCAAAGAAAAGGAGGCAGAGACCATGGGAAGAATGTCCGAAGAGCGACGCGCCGCGACAAACGCCGCCGACAGGGCCACCAGCAGCAATGCGAATTTGGAAAGAATCACGCGCTGTTCAGGCGAGATGCGGCGCTTGCGCGTATCCAGGCGCTGGCGCTCCTGGAAATAGAGATCCCGCACCAGGGCATTGCTGATGGTCAGCAGCAGGCCGTCGGCCGTGGACAGGGCCGCCGCCAGTCCGCCCGCAGCCACCAGCCCCGAGAGCACATAAGGCATGCCGCCTAGTTCTGGAGTGGCCAGCATGATGAGGTCGGCCCCCATGCGGATTTCGGCAAACTGCAAAATGCCATCGCCGTTGATATCCTCCACCGACAGCAGCGAGGCGTCCACCCTTGACCACTGCGCTATCCAGTTCGGCAAGGCATCGAAATGCGTGCCAACGAGATTGCTCATGACCTCGTACTTCACAAGTACAGCCAAGGCTGGCGCCCCCAGATACAGCAACCCGATGAAGAACAGCGACCAGGCCACGGAGGTACGTGCGGCAGACACCGAGGGAACCGTGAAATAGCGCGTGAGCAAGTGCGGCAGCCCGGCCGTGCCGACCATCAGGCAGAACATCAGCGCCAGAAAGTTGCGCCGACTTTCCTCATAGGCCTGCTGCTCGGCCGGCGAGCCATCCGGATCCCCCGCGAAAGGCTGGCTTTGCAGCGGCATGCCGCCCAGCGGCTTGGCCCGCTCATAGGCCTCGTGCAACTCACGGCTCCAGAGCTCGCGCGCCGCCGCCTCGTCCTTGGGCATGGCGGCCAGCTCCCGGCTGGCGGCCATGATGGCGCCGATATTGCCACTGCTGGTGCGCAGCTCGCGGATATGCTCGCTCAGTGCCTGGCGTTCGGCCGCCAGCACATTGGGCACATCGCGCAGCTTGGCCTGCAGCACCTGAGCGCGGGTGCGATAGGCCTCCAGCACCGACTGCTCGGCCTCTGAGGAAAGCAACTGCTGCTCCATGGCGCCGATCTTGCCCAGTTGCTGGCTATAGGCCAGCTGCGCCCAGGGGTTGCCCAGCTGTTTGTAGGCCAGCCAGGAGACAGGCAGCATGAAGGCCAGCAGGATCACCACATATTGCGCCACCTGGGTCCAGGTGATCGCCCGCATGCCGCCGAGGAACGAGCACAGCAGCACGCCGCCCAGCCCCAGCATGATGCCGATCTCGAACTGCACGCCGGTCAGCCGCGCGGCAATCAGGCCCACGCCATAGATCTGCGCCACCACATAGGTGAAGGAACAGGTGATGGCCGCCAGCGCAGCAATGATGCGCGGCCAACGTCCGCCATAGCGCGCCTGAAAGAAATCCGGCACGGTATAGAGATTCATGGCCCGCAGATAGGGGGCAATCAGCATACCGACCAGACAGAACCCGCCCGTCCATCCCAGGACATAGGCCAGTCCGCCGGGCTGCGTGCCGGTTCCCGAAAAGCCTTGCAGATAAAGCGCACCGGAGAGGCTGATGAAGGAGGCTGCGCTCATCCAGTCTGCAGCAGCCGCCATGCCGTTGTAGAAAGGCGGAATGCGCCGGCCGGCGACGAAATACTCCTCGGCATCGCTGGTGCGCGAATACACGCCGATGGCCGCGTACACCATCACCGTGGAGAACAGGAAGATGGGCCCGATCCAGTGGCGAGAGAGCCCGCGCTCCTCGGCCCAGAGCATGGTCAGCAGAAAGCCTGCCGTTCCCAGCACATAGAGAAACAGGATGCGATGCAGCCGCCAGTGATAGGCACGGCTCAGAACTGGCCGCTCAGGCATGAAGATCGGAAGTGGCAGAGGAGGCGTCGTGAGCCTCAGCCGCTTTGCGCGCCTCGTCACGCGCCTGCTGGCGTTCGAAATAATCCATGGCCACACAATAGACCACGATGATGAGCAGGAACATCAGGACCGCCCCTTGGGCCGCCATCCAGTAGGCCACGGGCCAGTCGGGCACCAGCGCCTGGATATCGCGCGCAAAGTAGCAGATGCCAAATGAAAATACCACCCAGACCGTCAGCAGCAAGGCCTTGAGTCTCAGGTGGTAGGTATCGTGCAGATCCGGCGGGAAGGTGACTTCCACCGGATTGCCCAAAGCATCGAATGCCTGTCGCGGAGCATCCGACACAGCATCGTCATGCACGGGCGCGTGATGCGTCTGCATGCCGATGCGCAAGGCTTATTCAGCCAGCTTCTGCCAGGTGGAGACCACGCTGTCAGGGTTCAGAGAGATCGACGAGATGCCTTCGTCGGCCAGCCACTTGGCAAAGTCGGGGTGGTCCGAAGGGCCTTGGCCGCAGATGCCTACATACTTGTTCTGGTCGCGGCAGGCCTTGATGGCACGGGCCAGCAGCTTCTTGACGGCGGGGTCGCGCTCGTCGAAGTCGGCAGCCAGCAGCTCCAGGCCCGAGTCGCGGTCCAGGCCCAGAGTCAGCTGAGTCAGGTCGTTGGAGCCCACGGAGAAGCCGTCGAAGTACTCGAGGAACTCTTCGGCCAGCACGGCGTTGGAGGGCACTTCGCACATCATGATCAGCTGCAGGCCGTTTTCGCCGCGCTTGAGACCGTTCTCGGCCAGCAGCTCGGTCACGCGCTTGGCCTGGCCCAGCGTGCGCACGAAGGGGATCATGATCTTGACGTTGGTCAGACCCATGTCCTCACGCACGCGGCGCAGGGCTTCGCATTCCATCTTGAAGGCTTCACCGAACTCGGCCGAGATGTAGCGCGCTGCACCGCGGAAGCCCAGCATGGGGTTCTCTTCCTCGGGCTCGTAACGGCTGCCGCCGATCAGCTTGCGGTATTCGTTGGACTTGAAGTCCGACATGCGCACGATCACGGGCTTGGGCCAGAAAGCGGCGGCAATCGTTGCCACGCCTTCAGTCACCTTGTCCACGTAGAACGCCCGGGGAGATGCATGGCCTCGGGCCACGGACTCGACAGCCTTCTTCAGATCTGCGTCAACGGCGGGGTAGTCCAGGATGGCCTTGGGGTGCACGCCGATGTTGTTGTTGATGATGAATTCCAGGCGGGCCAGACCCACGCCTTCGTTGGGCAGCTGGGCAAAGTCGAAAGCCAGCTGGGGATTGCCCACGTTCATCATGATCTTGGTGGAGATGCTGGGCATCTCGCCACGCTTGACCTCGGTCACTTCGGTTTCCAGCAGACCGTCATAGATCTTGCCGGTATCGCCTTCCGCGCAGGACACGGTGACCAGTGTTTCGGCCTTGAGCAGATCGGTCGCATTGCCGCAGCCCACGACGGCAGGGATGCCCAGCTCGCGAGCAATGATGGCTGCGTGGCAGGTACGGCCACCGCGGTTGGTGACGATGGCCGAAGCCTTCTTCATGACGGGCTCCCAGTTGGGGTCGGTCATGTCGGTCACCAGCACGTCGCCGGCCTGCACCTGGTCCATCTGCGAGATGTCGGACACCAGGCGCACGGGGCCGGTACCGATCTTCTGGCCGATGGCGCGGCCTTCGGCCAGCACGGTGCCCGTGCCCTTGAGCTTGTAGCGCAACTCGGCCTGGCCCTTGGCCTGGCTCTTCACGGTTTCGGGGCGCGCCTGCAGGATGTAGAGCTGGCCGTCGGTGCCGTCCTTGCCCCATTCGATATCCATGGGGCGGCCGTAATGCTGCTCGATCACCAGAGCGTAATGCGCCAGCTGCTGCACTTCCTCGTCGGTCAGCGAATAGCGGTTGCGCAACTCGTGAGCCACATCGGTGGTCTTGACCAGCTTGCCGTCGGCAGCCTTTTCCTCGGGCGTGGCAAAGATCATCTGGATCAGCTTGGAGCCCAGATTGCGGCGGATCAGCGCCTTGTTGCCAGCCTTGAGCATGGGCTTGTGCACATAGAACTCGTCGGGGTTCACGGCGCCCTGCACCACGGTCTCGCCCAGGCCGTAGCTGGAGGTGATGAAGACCACTTCCTCGAAACCGGATTCGGTGTCGATGGTGAACATCACGCCGGCAGCGCCCTTGTCGGAGCGCACCATGCGCTGCACGCCGGCGGACAGGGCAACCACATCGTGCTCGAAGCCCTTGTGCACGCGGTAGGAGATGGCGCGGTCGTTGTAAAGCGACGCGAACACTTCCTTCATCTTGTGCAGCACGTCTTCGATGCCCACCACGTTCAGGAAGGTTTCCTGCTGGCCGGCAAACGATGCATCGGGCAGGTCTTCTGCCGTGGCGGAAGAACGCACGGCAAACGATGCCTCGGCATTGCCGCCTTGCAGGCGAACAAATTCCTCACGGATGGCCTGCTCCAGATCGGCAGGGAAAGGCTGGTTTTCCACCATGGCGCGGATTTCCGCGCCCACAGCGGCCAAAGCGCGGACATCGTCCACGTCCAGGGCAGCCAGCTTGGCCGAGATCTTGCCGGCCAGACCTTCAAATGCCAGGAACTCGCGGAATGCATGAGCCGTGGTGGCAAAGCCGGTAGGCACGCGTACGCCCTGGGGCAGTTGCGAGATCATTTCGCCGAGCGAGGCGTTCTTGCCGCCTACGGACTCGACATCAGACATTCTCAGTTTTTCAAACGGAACGACCAGAGCGGTCGCTTCGAACAGTTGAGACATGGGAAGCTCCAAAGTTAAAAACCGGTACGCAGGCGGCTCTGGGCTGAATGGCCAGGGCACGCGAACCCATGCTGCTTGAATGCAGTGCTTTGCTGTTCTGGATGTCGACCGTCAACGAGCATGGGCTTGAATTTGGGAATAATGGGCGCCATTGTAGGCTGAGCCGGCGAGCGTCGCGTGGCTCAAACCAGATTCAGAGTCCGGGACATGGCATTGCCTGCTCAGGTCCCACCTAATCACTGCGCGCACCATGCATACCCATACGATTTTTGTCATTTCTGACGGCACAGGCATCACGGCCGAGACCTTCGGCACGGCCATCATGGCCCAGTTCGAGAGCAAGCCGAGGCTGATTCGCATCCCCTTTGTGGACTCCATGGACAAGATTCATCAGGCCGTGCGCCAGATCAACCATGTGGCCGAGGTGGAGAAGAGAAAGCCCATCATCTTCACCACCCTGGTCAATCAGGAGATGCTGGAATTCCTTGAAGCCAACTGCAAGGGCAAGCTGTTCGACATGTTCGGCACCTTTGTGCGCCCGCTGGAGGTGGAACTGGGCCAGAAGTCGCTGCACCGCGTGGGCCGCTTTGCCGACATCAGCGAGAGCAAGGAATATCTGGAGCGCATGGAGGCCATCAATTACACGCTGGCTCACGATGATGGCCAGACCCATGCCGACCTGAGCGGCGCCGACGTGATTCTGGTGGGCGTGAGCCGCTCGGGCAAGACTCCCACCAGCCTGTACCTGGCCATGCAGTTTGGCCTCAAGGTGGCCAACTACCCGCTGATTCCCGAAGACTTCGAGCGCAAGCAGTTGCCGCCCGCGCTGGAGCCCTATCGCAAAAAGCTGTTTGGCCTGACGATTCAGCCCGAGCGCCTGTCCAGCATCCGCAACGAACGCCGCCCCGACTCCAAGTACGCCAGCCTGCCCAACTGCCGCTACGAGGTGGCCGAGGCCGAGGCCATGATGCGCAGAAGCGGCATCGAGTGGCTGTCCAGCACCACCAAGTCGATCGAAGAGATTGCCACTACCATCTTGCAGGAAGTGCTGCCGCAGCATCTGGGACATTAAGCCTTCCCCTGAGCGGCTTCGCCGCTTCCCCAAGGGGACGCAGCCCTCGCTGCGAGGCGGCTCTCGGCCGCCCTTACTTAGCCCGTGCCTTTAGCCCGCGCCGGCGTCAAGAACTACGGGTAATGCAGGCGCCACGCACTGTCCTCGCTCAACGCAGGACGGGCTGCTGCGGCAGCTCCTGCAGCAGATAGTCCACCAGGGCGCGGACCTTGGCCGGCACATATTTACGGTCCTTGAAGCAGGCGAAGAAGTCCAGCGGAGCATCCTCGAACTGCAACTGGCCCTTGCGCGCCGGCTTGAGCGCCAGAGGCACCAGCCGCCCCTTGCGCATCTCCTCATGGACGATGAAGCTGCCGGCCCAGGCGATGCCGCCACCGGCAGCGGCGAACTCCACCAGGGCATCGATATCGCTGCCTATGGCCGCAATCCTCTGCTGCGGATCGGTGCGCTGGCCATCGCGCAGAAAGGGCCAGCGCATGAGCCTGCCGTCGCGCTCGCGCCGATACAGCAGACAGGCATGTTCGAGCAGATCCTGTGCCGTCTGCGGGCAGCCATGCTGTTGCAGATACTGCGGCGATGCACACAGAATGCGCGGCACCGAGGCCAGCAGCCGCACCGACATGCCGGGCTCCAGCACATCGCGGTAGCGCACGCTGATGTCCACATCCTCCTTGAGCACATCCACATGCCGGTCCGTGATCAAGAGCTCCAGCTCCAGTCGCGGATGCAGCGCGGAAAACGCCGGCAGCAGCGGCGCCAGCACATGGCGGCCGAAGGCTGCCATGCAGGCAATGCGCAAACGGCCTTGCAGCTCTCCATGAATCAGCGAGAGATCGGACTGGGCCTTTTCGAGCTCGTCGAGCACCGGAGCGACGCGCGCCAGATAGCTCTCGCCGGCCTCGGTCAAGGCCATGGACCGGGTGGTGCGGGTGATCAGGCGCGTGCCCAGCTCGCGCTCCAGCCGCGCGATGTTCTGGCTGGCAGCGGCGGGCGAAATGCCCAGTTGGCGCGCAGCCGAGGCGATGGAGCCGCCCTCCAGCGCTTTGACAAAGGTTTCTATGGCTCGCAGATTCGGCATGACTGCGAATGTATCTCCAATTGAATTCGAAAGTTCTGCTTATGAGTGCAACAAGCCCCGGACCTCTACTGCCGGCCGCTGCTGATGCTTACAGTTCAACCCTGTTTCCCATCCATGCATTCGGCCTCAAGCCTTTGACACAGCAACGCAAGTTGCCATGACGCCCAATGCATTTTCAGCATCGTTCCCATGAATTCATACTCCAGCTCCTTCTCCTCCAGACTTTCCGCACTGAAGCTGCATAGGCGTTACACGCCGTTTGTTTTCGCGTTTTTCATGGCCGGCATCATGGCGTTCCTCATGTGCTGCACCATCGTGGCGGCCAATACCGGCTTTGATGCCGGCTACGTCCGTCGTGTGTTCAGCGCCTATGCGCTGGCCATGCCGGTGGCGTTCTTCTGCGTGATGATGGTGCGGCCGCTGGTGCTCAAGCTGGTTGCGCTGACCGTGCATACACATTGACAGCCAGTGACGGCCAGTGACAGCCAGGTCATTAGCTATTGAATCTGAAGCAGCCTGCGCATGACTGGCTTCAAAATTCAATTCAATATGCTTAAATTTCAAGCAGGTAAAGCGGTATCAGCTACAAAAATATACTGCAGCGCGCCGTCGCTGCTGCGCACCGGGTCGCACTGCATGCCCCAGACCTGGCGCACCAGCGCCGGTTGCAGCACATCCTGCACCGCACCGTGATGCACTCCGGCATCACCGCCCAGTACCAGCACATCATCGGCATAGCGCAAGGCCAGGTTCAGATCGTGAATCACCGCCACCACGCCTGCGCCCTGCTGCCCAGCCCACTGGCGCAGCAGGCGCATGGCATGGTGCTGATGGGCCAGGTCGAGAGCAGCGGTGGGCTCGTCCAGCAGAAGCCAGCGCGCCGCGCCGTCGGCGGGCGGCTGCCAGATCTGCGCCAGTGCCCTGGCCAGGTGAGTGCGAGCCCGCTCGCCGCCCGACAGCGTGTTGATGCTGCGCTGCGCCAGATGATCGACCCCGGTCAGCGCCATGGCCTGCGCCGGAATCTGAGCCTCCCCGGCGCCGGGCTGATGACGATGCGGATAACGTCCCAGCTCCACCACCTCCTGGGCCGTGAAGTCAAAGGCCACGCTGCAATCCTGGGGCATGACGGAGCGACGCCGCGCCAGACCCTCCACCGCGTGCGCGGACAGTTCCAGCCCGTCGAGCAGAACCTGGCCCGACTGCGGCGCGCGCTCGCCCACCAGCATGGACATCAGCGTGGACTTGCCGGCGCCGTTGGGGCCGAGGATGGCGGTAAAGCGCCCGGCCTGAATCCGCACATCCACCGTCGCCAGGCGCGGCCCCTTGGCTACACCAACGCCCAGATTGCGGCATTCGAGGCTGGACAGCCTGTGGTGCGCACTCATACCTTGCTCCTGAACTGGCGCAGCATGGCCAGGAAAAGCGGCACGCCGATAAACGCGGTGAGCACGCCCAGCGGCAGCTCGGCCGGCTTGACGATGGTGCGCGCCACGGCATCGGCGCTGACCACCAGCGCAGCCCCCAGCAGGGCCGACCCCGGCAGCACCACGCGATGATCGGGACCGGCAATCAGCCGCACCCAGTGCGGCGCGACCAGGCCGATGAAGCCGATGATGCCGGTGGTCGCGGTCACGGCCCCCACGGCCAGCGCAGCCACCATTACGGCGCGGCGCTTGGTTTTCTCCACGGCCACACCCAGCAGATTGGCCTGGGCTTCGCCCAGTGCAATCGCATTCAGCGGCCTGGCCAGCGCCAGCGCCGCCGCCGCGCTGACGGCAACTGCCGCCGACACCAGGGCTACCGCGCTCCAGCGCGAGGCGCCCAGGCTGCCCAGCAGCCACATTTGCAGATTGCGCAGCTGCTCGTCCGTCGATACAAAGCTCAGAAAGCCCAGTCCGGCGCCGGCCAGCGCATTGATGGCAATGCCGGCCAGCAGCATCAGGCCGATGCGGGTCGTGCCCTGGACCTGACCCAGCACATAGACCACGGCGGTCACGGCCAGACCGCCGCCAAAAGCCATGGCCACCAGGGCCCAACTGCCCAGATGACGCGGCAGCCAGGGCAGATACAGGCCGCCCAGCACGATGGTGATGCCGGCAGCCAGGGCCGCGCCGCTGCTCACGCCGATAAGGCCGGGGTCGGCCAGCGGATTGCGAAACAGCCCCTGCATCAATGCGCCGGCCAGCCCCAGTCCTGCACCCGCAGCCACGCCCATGAGCAGGCGCGGCAGGCGGATATTGAGAAAGACCAGATGCTCGGGGCCGCTGTCCACGGCACCGCCAAAAAAACTGCGAAGCCCGTCCCAGGCAATCCCGGGCAGTTGCCCCGGTGCAATGGCATAGGCCCCGCTGGCCGCACCCCACACCATGGCCAGCAATACCAGCGCCGCACCCAGCAGCAGGGCTGCGCTGCGGCTGAGCCGTCCAGCAGGAGTGCGCCAACGTGATGCGACGGGCAGCTCGACTGCTGGCTTTGGTGCCACGCTCCCCATGCTTGCGCTCATGCTCAGGCCACCCACTGCAGTGCGCGCATATGCAGCGCCTGCACAGCGCTGGGCAGGCGCGGGCCGAAGCCCAGCAAATGGCTGGCTTCCAGCGTCACCAGCGCCTTCTTGGCATAGGCGGGAGTCAGTGCCAGCTCGGGCCGCTTCCAGAAGGCGGCCTCGCCGCCCAGTGCTTCAATGCCCTGCGTGGTGTTGATGATGACCTCGGGCGCAGCGCTGGCCATGGCTTCGGCAGTCAAGGGCTTGTAGCCGTCGAACTGGTCGATGACATTGACACAGCCCGCGTACTGGATCAGTGCATTGGCTGCCGTGCCCTTGCCTGCCACCTGCGGACTGCCGCTGTGCGAGAGCACAAACAGCACGCGCGGCTTGCGCTGGGCCTTGGCCACCTGCGCCTGGACGCTGCTCCACTGCGCATCGAGCTGGGCCAGCAGTTTGTCGGCCTCGCTGGAACGACCTGTCTCGCGCCCCACAACCTTGACCTTTTCCTGGACCTCGGCCCAGTTGTGCCTGGCCGCAACCAGCGATACACGCACGCCAGCCTGACGGATCTGATCGAGCACCACGGGAGGCCCGGCCTCGCTGGTTGCGATCACCGCATCGGGCTTGAGCGAGAGCAGGCCTTCGGCCGAGAGCTGGCGCACATAGCCGACCTTGGCGGTTTTTTGCGCCGCTTCGGGAAACAGGCTGGTGGTGTCCGTGCCCACCAGCAGGCTCTGGGCATTGAGCAGATAGACCACCTCGGTCAGTGCGCCGCTGAGCGACACCAGCCGCTTCGCTCCTGGCGCGGCAGCGGCAGTCTGTGCCAGGGCCGGCAGGGCCGTGCCCGCCACGGCAGCGCCCAGCCAGTGCAGACCCTGACGTCGGGAAATGTCTGGCGTGCTCATACGGCCTCCGCCACTTCAGTCTTGCGCGGCAGGCCGGCCACCAGATCGCGCCAGCCTTGCAGCTCGGGCTGGCCTGGCTTGCGCTCACCGAAGAACATGGCCATGTTGTTGCCTTCGGCATCAAAGGCCTCGACCGAGGTCACCACGCCATCGCTGGTGGGTTTCTGCACCACCCAGACATTGGCTATCAGGTCGGTGCGCAGATGCAGGTTGAAGCCCTTGTCCAGCACATTGATCCAGCGCACGCCGTCCTTGCCGTCCATGGGCTGGATATTGCTCACGGGGCCGGTGTGGATCTGGATGCAGCCGCTGCTGCCCACAAACACCATGATGGAGACACCGTCCACCGCCGCATCGCCCAGCAACTGCGCGACCGCGTCGGTGCTCAGGCGCTCGCAGTACTGAGGCACCAGACGGAAGGCCTGCTGGCGCTCGACTCCGAACCTGCGCAGCATCTCGAAAAACTCATGCGTGTCCTTCATATCGGTCCAGGCCTGAGTCAGCGCGGGCACGTCGATCTCGGCATCGGCCTTGACGGCCGGCTTGGCCGCAGGCTCGCGGAACACATAGCCTGCAGAGGGCTCGGCAAAGCGCTCCACCAGTGCATTCCAGGCTGCCATGTCCGTGGCCTCCCGCGCAAACACCTTGTGCACGGCACGGCCGGCGGCGTCATAGAACTGCAGGCTGCGCATGGCAGGACGGTTGCCGTTGGCGGACTCCTCGGTCACGGCAAAGCCGGCATGCCAGTGCATGAAGAACAGGCGCAAATCGATCTCGCGGCTCAGCGCCAGACCGACCGGTCCCTGGGCCGAGAGGTTCTGGTAGATGCCGTCTTTTTCATGCACGGTGGATTCGTTGCGCGTGAGCGCCATCACGGTGCCGCAGGCTTCCAGGCCTTTAAGAATGTCCAGCCATTCGGCGCGCAGCGGCAAAGCCTTGAGCGTGCGTTCATGTTCGCCGCCATGGGCCGCGATGACCGCGCCTTCGCTCAGCTGCAGCGCCTCGGCCGCATCCTTGGCGCGCAGGCCTTGCTCGCGCTTTTGCGCGAATTGCTCACGGATCTGCACCGCAGTCATGGTCTGGATTTCAGGGGATGTGATGGCGTTCATTGCAGGGTCTCCGGGCTGTGATGCCAGTGTGGTTGTGGGTTGGAAAATTCGTCGTCAAAGCGGGGAGCCGAAGCCTGGGCTTCGGGCTCTTGTTCAGGCTGGGCCAGCACCCGGGCCACCGTGGCCCAGCGCTGCTCCAGCTTTTGCAGAAAGTGGCGCATGTCCTCAGAGCGCTCACAGCCGTCCAGGCCTTCGGCCATGCGCGCCAGTTGCGTCGAGACCCTCTGAGCCATGGGCGCGCGGTGCGCCGCACAGCAGCCCTGGCTGAAACCGGTCATCAGCGCCAGCACCGTGGCCAGCTGGGCTTCGCCCTCGGTGAGCAGATATTCCTCATCGCGACTGCCAGAAGCACTCTGGGCATTGGCGGCGTTCTCGAAAACAGACATGGCACACTCCCGCAGTTTTGAGTCAAAAAGGCCTACAGCGCTTATCAGTGAAGCGCTTTCAGCTACAAAATCAGAAGTCCTGAACCAGGGACACGCGCACATTGCGGCCCGGCTGGGTATAGGCATCGGCAATCTGCGTCGTGCGGCTCAAGCCACGAACATCCGCCCAGCGCGAATACTTTTTGTCGGTCAGGTTGTAGATGCCCACATTCAGACGCGTGCCCGGACGGATACGCCATTGCGCACTCAAATCCAGCACCGTCGCAGATGAGCTGAGCAAGGGGCGGCCAGTGGAAAGATCAGGCGCATCCTTGTCTTTTTTGCCTGCCCAGTGCGAGGCGCTGAGCTGCACGCCCACATTCGAGCGGTCGTAGCGCACGCCCAGCACCAGTTGCTGAGGCGAGATGGTGTCCACCGGCTTGTTGGTGCTCTTGTCCGTACCCTTGGTGTAGCCATAGGCGGCATTGGTGCGCCAGTTGCCGCCCGCAAACCGGCCCCAGTCATAGTCGGCCTTGAGCTCGAAGCCGCTGATATGCACGCGGTTCAGATTGACGGACTGGAACGTCGCGGGGTTGTTGCGATCACCGTATTCGCCCGCAACCTGCACCTGATCCTGGATGAAGTCCTTGTAGCGGCCCGTGAAGACTGCGGCATCGAGGCGCAGCGCACTCATGCGGCCACGCAGGCCCAGCTCGAAGGTATTGCTTTTTTCCGCCTTGAGATCGGGGTTGGGAATGCTCTTGTAGAACATGAACGGGTTCTCGAAGAAGGCATTGATCTGCCCTGCGTTCGGCGCCCTGAAACCGGCGGCATAGTTGCCGTAAACCGACCAGGCATCGTTCATCTGGAACATGGCGCCCAGCTTGGGGGAGACGGCGGAGTCCGAATTGCTGACCGCCGTGCCGCCAAAGCCCTGCTGCTTGGGCTTGATGCTGTAGTGCTCGGCCCGCAATCCGGGCGTCAGGCTGAAAGCACCATAGTGCAGCTCGGCCTGGGCAAACAGCGCGGTCGAGGTTTCCGTGGTGTCGGGGAAGCGCTTGAGCGGAAAGCTCTCGCCTGCCGGCGGCGTGATGCCGTTCTGCTCGTTGACCACCTTGCCGCGCAGATAGTCGATGCCATAGCTGAACTTGCCGCTCAGGCCATTTTCCCAGCGCAGCGTCTTGCCGGCCTGGGCATGCAGCTGCAGCGCATCCTCGTCATAAGTCACATCGCGCTCGCGATAGGCCAGAGGCGGGGTGCGGGTTTCGGTCACGAACTCGCGCGAGCTCGAGCTTTGATAGCTGGCCATCAGCTTGAGCTCGTCGGCCAGTGCCGTATCCAGCTGCTGCCACTGCCCCTGCCAGGTAGCGCGCCAGCGCTTCATGGTGGTCTCGGCACGCGAATCGGTGACGGTGGCGCTGCGAGCGCTCAACAGGTCGTAGTCGGCACGCTTGTCCACGTTTTCCAGCGTGAAGACATGTTTTTGCACGGCCGATGGCGTGTAGACCAGGCGCCCCAGCAGCGAATGGCTCTTGTCCTTTTCGGGGTTGGGCGTGGTGCGCAGGGCACCCACGGTGTTATTGCTGCCCATATTCTCCAGCGCGCTGGAGCGGCCCACACCGGCCGAAAGCAGCCAGCTCCATTCATCGCTGGCCTTGCCCGCGAGGGTTGCGCCCAGGCGCTTGCCGTTGTCCGAGCCGTCATAGCTGGCCGAGACCCGGCCGCCAATGGTCTTGCCGTCCTTGAGCAGATCGTCGGGCTGCACGGTGATGAAATTGACCAGGCCGCCCATGCCGTCCGAGCCATAGAGAGCGGGCACGGCGCCGCGCAGGATTTCCACGCGTTGCACCAGACCCAGATCCAGATAGTCGCGGCCAAAGGCATTGGCGCTGAAGGTATAGCTGCGCGGCAGGCGCACGCCATCGACCAGCATCAGCACGCGGTTACCTTCGAGGCCACGGATATTGAAGCCGCTGTTCTGGTCACGCCCGGTGGGAGAGCCGGCCAACGTGAAACGCGCAGGACTGCGCGGCACGGTCACATTGGGCAGCTTGGCTGCAAGCTCACGGATATCGCCGATCTGCTCCTCTTCCATTTGCTTGGCGTCGATGACGTCCACCGTCATGGGCAGGCTGTCGGCATCCTGCTCGTCGCGCGAGGCACTGATGACCACATCGCGCAAAACAGGAGTGTTGCGGTCGGCGCGGGCCGCTGCGACCTGGACGGACTCGGAAGACTTTTGCTGCGCCTGAACCGAGATGGTGGCGCAAGCCAGTGCGCAGGCCAGCGCCAGCGGACGGAGATTGGAGCGTGGCGCCGGCATGGCGCGGGCGTGCAAAGCGGTGGCGGAAGCCATACCAGAAACCCTCTTTATTCATAGAAATGGACAAGAGCTGGCTTCTGATAGGTACGTCAATGGCCACAGGTCGAAACGTCAGAGGCTTCGCGGCCTGTAGCTGGCACGGCATTGGCTGGCTGAATGGAAGAAGTATATGCGAATAATTCTCAACCGCAAATAAAATCGTTACAAAACCGGGAATTGAGTCTTGCGCAAGGCTACGGCTTGCAGCGCCGCCTGTTTTCACGGGCTGCTTATGTCCTCAACCCGCCCCGATGAACGCTGCAGCCCTGACGTCCCCGGCGGAAATGCCCCCTCCTCCAGGCCGCCCATAAGAAAAAAGGACTGCCCAAGCAGTCCTTTTTTAATAGCTACCATCGCTTACCTTGCAAGCGATGAAGGCCGTTTAGTTGCGGATCAGATGATCGAAGGCCGACAGTGCCGCCGTGGCACCGGCGCCGGCGGCGATCACGATCTGCTTGTAAGGCACCGTGGTGCAGTCACCGGCGGCGAACACGCCGGACAGACTGGTCTGCCCCTTGGCATCCACAATGATTTCGCCGAACTTGCTCAGCTCCAGTGTGCCCTTGAGCCATTCGGTGTTCGGCACCAGGCCGATCTGCACAAACACACCTTCGAGCTCCACATGGTGCTCGGCACCCGTTGCCCTGTCCTTGTAGCTCAGACCGTTGACCTTGCCGTTGGCACCCGTGATCTCCGTAGTCTGGGCATTGGTGATGACGGTCACATTGGGCAGGCTGTGCAGCTTCTTGACCAGCACGGCATCGGCCTTGAGCTGATCGGCAAATTCCACCACCGTCACATGGGCTACCAGACCCGCCAGGTCGATCGCAGCTTCGATGCCGGAGTTGCCGCCGCCGATCACCGAAACGCGCTTGCCCTTGAACAGCGGACCGTCGCAGTGCGGGCAGTAGGCCACGCCCTTGTTCTTGTACTCGGCCTCGCCAGGCACGTTCACATTGCGCCAGCGCGCCCCCGTGGACAGGATCACGGTCTTGGCCTTGAGCGAGCCGCCATTGGCCAGCTGCACTTCCACCAGACCGCCAGGGTGCGCAGCGGGAATCAGCTTCTCGGCGCGCTGCAGGTTCATGATGTCCACGTCATAGGCGCGAGTGTGGGCTTCCAATGCAGCGGCGAACTTGGGTCCGTCGGTTTCCAGCACGGAGATGTAGTTCTCGATCGCCAGCGTGTCGTTGACCTGGCCGCCAAAGCGCTCGGCCGCCACGCCGGTGCGAATGCCCTTGCGCGCAGCGTACACGGCGGCTGCCGCGCCGGCAGGGCCACCGCCGATGATCAGCACGTCGAAGGCTTCCTTGGCCGACAGCTTGGCTGCGTCACGCAAGGCTGCACCGGTGTCCAGCTTGGCCACGATTTCTTCGATGGTCATGCGACCGGAGCCGAACACGCTGCCGTTCATGAACACCATGGGCACGGCCATGATTTCGCGCTCGCTCACTTCCTTCTGGAAGGCACCGCCTTCGATCACCGTGGTCTTGACCTTGGGGTTGAGAATCGCCATCAGCGACAGCGCCTGAACCACGTCGGGGCAGTTGTGGCAGCTCAGGCTCATATAGACCTCGAAGTTGAAGTCGCCGTCCAGAGCCTTGATCTGGTCGATCACGTCCTGCTCCACCTTGGGAGGATGGCCGCCCGTCCACAGCAGGGCCAGCACCAGCGAGGTGAATTCATGGCCCAGGGGCAGGCCGGCAAAACGCAGCTGGGTGGCCGTGCCCTGGCGCTGCAGCGTGAACGAGGGCTTGCGGGCATCGCTGCCGTCGGTGCGCAGCGAAATCTTGTCGCTGCGCAGGGACTGGATGGTCTTCAGCAGATCGTGCATCTGTGCACTGGTCTCGCTGTCATCCAGAGAAGCCACCAGCTCAAACGGCTGCTGCACGCGTTCCAGATAGGCGGCGAGTTGGGCTTTGAGTTGATCGTCAAGCATGGTGGATTCCTTTGAATTTAGAGTTGTTGATGCAATGCAGCAAAGTGCTTTTGAGGCCTTTGCCCGCCCATGAAAGCAAAAACTGGGCGAAAAAAAAGCCGGACGGACAGGCGGCACTCGCCTGAACGTCGTCCGGCTTTCAGAGCGCTTGCACGCTCAGCCGATAGGTATCAGGCTTAGATCTTGCCGACCAGATCCAGCGAAGGAGTGATCGTGCTGGCGCCTTCCTTCCACTTGGCGGGGCACACTTGGCCAGGGTTGGCGGCGGTGAACTGGGCAGCCTTGAGCTTGCGCAGGGTTTCGGACACGTCACGAGCGATTTCGTTGGAATGCACTTCCATGGTCTTGATCACGCCTTCGGGGTTGATCACGAAGGTACCGCGCAGAGCCAGACCTTCTTCGGGGATGTGCACGCCGAAAGCGTTGGTCAGCTGGTGTGTGGGGTCGCCAACCAGGGGGAACTTGGCCTTGCCCACTGCGTCGGAAGTTTCGTGCCACACCTTGTGCGAGAAGTGGGTGTCGGTGGTCACGATGTAGACCTCGGCACCTGCCTTCTGGAACTCGGCGTAGTTGTTGGCTGCGTCTTCGATTTCGGTGGGGCAGTTGAAGGTGAAGGCGGCGGGCATGAAGATCACCACAGACCACTTGCCCTTCAGGCTCTCTTCAGTCACGGTGATGAATTCACCCTTGCCGTTGCGGTTCACATAGGCTTCGGTCTTGAAAGGTTGAACTTGAGTGTTGATCAGAGACATTTGCTGTTTCCTTGTGGTTAGTGTTTGAAGACAGGATGAAGTTTAGAGCGGCCCGCTTAATAAAACCAATCGATTGATTTCATCAAATTGATTTACAAAACCTATCAAACCAGATTCCCGGCTTCTGAAGTCAAGCCGCACCTCTGTGCAGCTCAGCTTTCTATTGTGGGCCGAAACCAGGAAGTTCAAGCCAATAGTCCTTCAATCACGCTCATAGCTTTTGTTGTCATCACTGAGTCAAACCTCGCGAGGAAGGTCAGTCAGGCAGCACGTAAGCTAAACGAGAACGCGCATCAGATGCAGCCAATTCGCGCGGGCATGGGCTTTGTTTGATTTGCCTCATAAAGCATGGACAATCGACGCGAACAACAACTGCCCGAGAAGGAGTCCTCATGAAAGGTGATGCACAAGTCATTTCCTGGCTGCAAGCCCAGCTCAAGAACGAACTGACCGCCATCAACCAGTACTTTGTGCATTACCGCATGTACAAGCACTGGGGCTTCGACAAGCTGGCCAAGAAGGAATATGAGGAATCCATCGGCGAGATGAAGCATGCCGACGCGCTGATGGACCGCATCTTCATGCTCGACGGCCTGCCCAATCTGCAGGACCTGGGCAAGCTGCAGATCGGCGAGGACGTGCCGGAAGCCCTGGCCTGCGACCTGCGCCTGGAGCAAGCGGCGCAGCAGACCATCAAGGACGGTATCGCGCACTGCGAATCCGTGCGCGACTATGTTTCGCGCGATCTGCTGCAGAAGATTCTGGACGACACCGAAGAGCACATCGATTTCCTCGAAACCCAGCTCGACCTGATCGACAAGGTCGGCACACAGAACTATCTGCAGTCTCTGATGGGCGAGATCGAATAATTTCGGCTTCACGCTGAAAGACAAAAGCGGCCTCAGGGCCGCTTTTTGCTTTGGAGACCCCGGCCTCAGGTCGGCATCAGGAAGTCCCGGCTGATGCCGGAGCCCAGATCGTTGACGCGATCGAGAAACTGCGTCAGATAGGCGTGCAGGCCGGTGGTCAGTATCTCGTCGATGCGACCGTATTGCAGGTCGGCCAGCAGGCGCCCGGCCTTGCGCGTGGTTTCCTGCGAATGGTCGTTGGCCACGCGCTCCAGGTTCTTGACCACCTCATGCATGCTGGCCAGCAACGAGCGCGGCATGTCGGCGCGCAGCATCAGCAGCTCGGCTACGCGTTCGGGCGTGATCACATCGCGGTAGACCTTGCGGTAGACCTCGAAGGCCGAGACGCTGCGCAGCAAGGCGCTCCAGTGATAGAAGTCGAAGTTCATCAGGGCGCGACCGCGCGGCATGCCATGGTAGTCGCGCTCTATGGAATGGAACTTCACATCCAGCAAACGTGCCGTGTTGTCGGCCCGTTCGACAAAAGTGCCCAGGCGCACAAAGTGCAGCGCCTCGTCCTTGAGCATGGTGCCCAGCGACACACCGCGCCACAGGTGTGAGCGGTACTTGACCCATTCGAAGAACTGCGCCGGATCCTTTTTCCAGGCATCCTTGCCGAAGTGGCGCTGCAGCGCCAGCCAGGTCTGATTCTGCGTTTCCCAGGACTCCGTGGTCAGCGCACCGCGCACGGCACGCGCGTTCTCGCGTGCAGCCTTCAGACAGGCAAAGATGGAGGACGGATTGGCCTCGTCCGACACCATGAACTGCAGCACCGACTCACGATCCACCACCGGAAACTGAGCCTTGAAGGCCGGGATCAGCTCACTGATGGACAGCACGCTCTGCCAGCCACGGTGCGCATCATGGATGGCCTGCGGCAGCATGGCGGTTTCATAGGCTACGCTGAGCATGCGCGCGGTGTTCTCCGCCCGCTCGGTGTAGCGGGACATCCAATACAAATGATCGGCAGTACGACTCAGCATAGGCCCTCCTTGGGCAGAGAACCCCGCACGCGCTGAACGCGCGCGCCGTATTCTGTTGAAAAAATGCTTGCAGCATTTTTTTCCGCCCGCTCGGTGTAGCGGGACTTCCAGCACAAATGATCTGCGGTACGTGACAGCATCAGCGAGCCCCCCCTTGATCTTCCAGCACCCAGGTATCCTTGGTTCCGCCGCCTTGAGACGAATTCACCACCAGCGATCCCTGCTTGAGCGCCACACGCGTGAGTCCACCGGCCACCATATTGACCTCGGTGCCCGTGAGCACAAAGGGCCGCAGGTCGATATGGCGCGGCGCTATGCCTTTTTCCACCATGGTCGGGCAGGTGGACAGGGAGAGCGTGGGTTGAGCGATATAACCCGAAGGATTGCCGACCAGCACGCGGCGGAAAGCCTCGATCTCGGCCTTGGTCGCGGCCGGCCCGATCAGCATGCCGTAACCGCCGGCACCGTGCACCTCCTTGACGACCAGCTCATGCAGGTGGTCGAGCACGTATTTGAGGTCGTCCTCCTTTCGGCACAACCAGGTCGGCACGTTCTGCAGGATGGGCTCCTCGCCCAGATAGAAGCGGATCATCTCCGGCACATAGGGATATACCGATTTGTCGTCGGCCAGGCCCGTGCCCACGGCATTGCAGATATTGACGTTGCCTGCACGGTAGGCCCGCATCAGGCCCTTGCAGCCCAGCGTCGATGTGGGCCTGAAGACCTCGGGGTCGAGGAAATCATCGTCCACACGGCGGTAGATCACGTCCACACGCTGCAGCCCCTGGGTGGTGCGCATATAGACCACGTCTTTCTCGACCACCAGATCCTGGCCTTCGACCAGCTCCACCCCCATTTGCTGGGCCAGGAAGGCATGCTCGAAATAGGCGCTGTTGTACATGCCCGGCGTCAGCACCACCACCGTGGGCTCCAGCACGCCCGACGGTGCGCTGGCACGCAGCGTGTCGAGCAGCATGTCGGGATAGTGGGCCACGGGTGCCACGGCATGCTTGCCGAAAAGTTCGGGGAACAGGCGCATGGTCATGCGACGGTTCTCCAGCATGTAGGAAACACCCGATGGCACGCGCAGATTGTCTTCGAGCACGTAATAGACGCCGTTGCCCTGCTCATCGGGCGCGCGCACGATGTCTATGCCGGCGATATTGGCGTAGACATCGTTGGGCACCTGAATGCCCTCCATCTCGGGCCGGTACTGGCTGTTGCCGCGCACCAGCTCCGTCGGGATCAGGCCGGCACGCACCATGTCCTGGCCATGGTAGGCATCGCGGATAAAGCAGTTGAGCGCCTTCACGCGCTGGGCCAGACCGGCCTGCATGCTGGCCCACTCATGGGCCGGAATGATGCGGGGGATCAAATCGAACGGAATCAGGCGCTCCGTACCTGCGCCGCTCTCGTCCTTGTCGCCATAGACGGCAAAGGTGATACCCACGCGGCGAAAAACGATTTCCGCCTCGGCACTGCGCGCTCGCAGATATTCCTGCGATTGCTTGCCCAGCCACTGCGCATAGTCCCGATAGTGGTCTCGCACCGCACCACCTTCGGCGGGCAAGCTCAGATACATCTCATCGAATGTGCGCATCTTGTCCTCTCTATTTTTGCCGCTGCTCACACAGGCAAGCCACGGATTTCAGTTTAGCGACGCCGCACCGGACAAGCTGCCAGGCAACGAGCGTGCAACCATACATGTATGCACCCGCCCGAAGGCGGTACAGCATCAATGCAAGCCCCATGCCAGTTTCTCAGGGCTGCTCCTTGGAAACGGCATGGACATCCCAATAATGCGCCCGAATCAAGCGCTCGCATTCCAATTTTTCAGGTTGAGCAGAGTTCCAGTAGGCCGCGCCGCAGCGATCCTGAGCCACCAGCTGGCTGCCCACCGCCTGATAGCGCTGCACCACAGCAGCCACCGGATGTCCAAAACGATTCCGATAACCCGCCTGCACCACCGCCCAGCGCGGCCGCAGAGTGCTGACCCAGGAGTCGGTCGATGAAGTCTTGCTGCCATGGTGAGGCACCAGCAGCCAGTCCACTGGCTCGTCCAGACTGGTTTGCAACAGTTGCTGCTCCTGCGCTGCCTCGATATCTCCGGCCAACAGGGCCACGCGCCCGCTGGCCGAACGCAGGCGCAACACGCAACTGCCAAAGTTCGGCTTGGCCTTGCGACCATTGAGCCAGGCCTCTCCTGCAGGCGGGTGCAGCACTTCAAACGTCACACCATCCCATTGCCAGTGCTGCCCCTGTGTACAGCGCTGAATCGGAGCCAGGCCCGCCAGTTGCGGGGCTTGAATCACCGAGTCCGAGCCCCAGACTTTCGCGCGAGGCTGAGCCTCCTTGACGGCCAGAGCCCCGCCGGTGTGATCCTTGTCGCTGTGACTGAGCATCATGGCATCAATCTGCATGCCATTCGCGGCCATCAGCGGCAGGAGCACACGCTCGCCGGCATCGCTCTGGCGGCTGTACTGCGGCCCTGCGTCATAGAGCAGACGATGGCTGGCTGTGCTGATGATGACGGCATTGCCCTGGCCGATATCCGCCGCCAGCAGTTCAAACTCGCCCGCACGCGGCCATGATCGAGGCCAAAACAGGGCTGGCAAAACAAATATGGCCGCCACCAGCCGCAACCTGAGTGGCAAAGGCGCAATCACCAGCAGTCCGGCGACTATCGCCAGCACACTGGCCCACCAGGCAGGTTGCGGCAAGGCCCATACGGCCCCGGGCAGCGTAGCCAGCCACTGCAGCAGGCTCATCAAGGGCAGCATGGCGACGGCGGCAGCGCTTGCCGCCATGGGCAGCACGGCAGCCAGCAAGGCCAGCGGCGTGACCACCAATGTCACCCAGGGAATGGCCAGCAGATTGGCCAGCAGGCCCACTACGGACACCTGACCGAACAGCAGCAGACCCAGTGGTGCCAAGGCCAGGAAGATCAGCCACTGCTCGCGCCACAATTCCTTCAATCGTGCGAGAAATCGTTTTTTTGCGCTTGCAGCTTCAGCGCTAACGGCCCCTGAATTGGAAGCAAGCAATACGCCGACGGCGACAAAACTGAGCCAGAACCCAGCCTGCCACAACGCCCAGGGGTCGGCCACAACAATCACCGCCAGTGCCAGCAGCCATACACAGGCCCAGGGCCAGCGCACGCCCAGCCATTGAAGCAGCGCCACTACGGCCAGCATGCAGATCGTGCGCTGCGCAGGCAGGCCCCAACCGCTGAACAAGGCATAGGCCGCCGCCAGTAACACGCCCATGACCAGGGCCGCGCGCGGGGCAGGCATCCAACGACAAGCGCGCGCACTCAGCCTCCATACACGGCCCACGATCAAGACTGCCAGCCAGGCAAACATGGTGATATGCAGGCCCGATATGCTCATCAGATGCGCCACACCTGTCTGACGGAACAGGGTCCAGTCCTTGCGGTCAATCGCCTGCTGATCGCCCACGGCCAGCGCAGCCACCACGCCCAGAGCGGTCCGAGCATGCTCTGCACCGCCACCTGGCAACCAGCGCTGCAAGCGCAATGCCTCGCCCTGAATGCGATCGCGCAAGCCCTGTCGCCAGCGCTGCAGCGGATATTGGCTTGTCACGGCCAGCAGTTCGGGCGCGGGCTGCTTGCGCACATAGCCTGTGGCCTGCACTCCTTGCTCCCAGGCCAGCAGCTCATAGTCAAAGCCGTGCGGATTGCGCGATCCATGCGGGCGCTTGACGCGCACCGTGAAGCGCCAACGCTGTCCGGGACTCAGCGCCACGCCTTTGGCCCAGTCAGGCACGAGAGGCTGGCTGGCATTCGGCACCTGCCCGAACGGGCCATACCAGGACAGCTCCAGCAGCCTTGGCACGCCGGCATCCGAACTATCGACCACAAAACGCCAGCGCTGGCCGTTGGCCTGGTTCTGCAGCATGGAGGCAATCCGGCCTTCCACCTGCAAGTCCACCGCCTCCAGCGCCTGTGGCAGGGTCTGCGTCAGATAAACATGTGCACGCCAACCCGTCAGCCCCGCCACACAGCAGGCAGCACCCAACAGCATCAGCCACCAGCTCTGCCAGGACCTGCCACGCCATCTGCTTGCAAACAGCAGTGTCAGCAAACCCCAAGCCAGCAAGATCTGGTAGAGCGACAGATGCCACAGCCTGGCCTGGGTCACCTGCCATGCAGCGCCCAGCACACAACCCCAGAGCGGCGCCAGCCACGACAGGCGGCGACGCTGAGAGCTTGGAGTCTGATGGAGCGGCATGCTGCCATGCTAGGAGGGAGCGACCAGGCCCAGCATTGCGACTATCCCTGCCCTGTCTCGGACATCAAAACGGCATCAAACATTTGCTCTCATTGTGCGAGCAGCTATCAATTCAAAAGCTATGGCCACTGTGCCAAGGCGATCCATGCCCGGGCCCGCTGCTGTGTCAAACTTGTCGATCCTTAGCCTCGCACTTTTTGGAGCCGTCATGAGCGTCTATGAAAAACTCAAAGCCCTGAACATCACCTTGCCCGAAGTGGCCATGCCTGCAGCCGCCTACCTGCCCTATATGCAGACCGGCAATCTGGTGTTCCTCAGCGGCCATATCGCCAAGCAGAACGGCCAGCCCTGGGTCGGCAAGCTGGGCGAGAACATGACGACCGAAGAAGGCAAGCAGGCAGCCCGCGCCGTGGCCGTGGATCTGATGGGCACGCTGCAGCATGCCTGCGGCGGCGATCTGAATCGCGTCAAGCGCATCGTCAAAGTCATGAGCCTGGTCAATTCCAGCACCAGCTATACCGAGCAGCATCTGGTCACCAATGGCTGCAGCGAACTGCTGGGCGAAGTCTTCGGCGAAGCCGGCAAGCACGCCCGCAGCGCCTTCGGCGTGGCCCAGATCCCCCTGGGCTGCTGCGTGGAAATCGAGCTGATGGCAGAGCTGGGCTAAGACTTCCGCTCACTCACATAAAGTGAGCTAATACCGCTTGCCATTCATAGAGTTCAGATACAAAACCATCTGAATTTATTGATTAGCACGCGCAAGCAGCTCACTTTATCTTTGCAGCGCGATGCTTGCCGCAAGCATCTCGATCACTCACGAAAGAGCCCTCATGCCCAGCACGCAGGCACCCCCGCTGGTTCTCAGCATTCAATCCCATGTCGCCTACGGCCATGTGGGCAACGACGCCGCCATGCTGCCGCTACAACTGCTGGGCATAGAACCCGTGGCCGTGCATACGGTGCAGTTCTCCAACCACACGGGCTACGGCGAATTCAAGGGCCAGGTCTTCACTCCGGCCCATGTACAGGATGTGCTGGACGGCCTGCGCGCCCGCGGCGTGCTGGCGCGCTGCACGGCCGTGCTCTCGGGCTATCTGGGCGATGCCGGTGTGGGCGAAGCCATTCTGGCCGCCGTGCAGGAGGTGCGCGCCGCCCAGCCCAAGGCACACTATCTGTGCGACCCGGTCATGGGCGATGTGGGGCGCGGCGTGTTCGTGCGCCCCGGCATCCCGGACTTTCTGCGCAAGCGCGCGCTGTCCCAGGCCAGCGTCATCACGCCCAACCATTATGAGTTCGAGCTGCTGTGCGGCGGCCAGCCGCTGAGCACCGTGGAAGCGGCCACCCAGGCGGCCCGAGCCATGCTGACGCAGCTGCATCACAGCCCATCGGCCATGATCGTCATCACCAGCCTGCGCACCGACGATCTGCCTGCCGACCAACTGGCCACGCTGGCCGTGACTGCCGACAAGTCCTGGCTGGTACAGACGCCCTATATCGACCTGCACCCTCTGCCCAACGGCATGGGCGATGTGTTCTCGGCCGTTCTGCTGGGCCATCTGATTCAAGGGCGCGCCGTGCCCGATGCCGTGTCCAGGGCCGTGAGCACCTTGTATGCCCTGGTCTCTCGCACCGAATCGGGACAGCGCGACCTGCCCCTGGTCGCCTGCCGCGACCAGATAATAGCCCCAGCGCAAACCTTCACGGCATTGCCTGTGCCAGCGCAGTGAATGGGCGCAAGAGCTTTGCCAAAGCTCTTTGCATCGACAGGCCTCCGGGACTGGAGCGAGCTAAGCCTCAACCCAGGTCAAAATCGAATTTCCTGCTGTGAGCATTAATCCCTGGCGGCCGAAACGGAGTCAGCGAGGCGGGCTGCTTTGGCATAGATTTTGACTGTCGCCGTTCGGCGCCCCAAAGCCGCCGCACGCGTACTTTATGAAACGACAGCTTTGGACCAAAGCTGCGGCGCGCTGTTGCAAAAGCAGAGCAACCTCAAAATCCTGCCTATTGCCTGGAGTCAGCCGCCCGTCTGCTGCTTGGGTAAATGACGAGCCAGCACCAAAACGACTAGCGCGAGAGAAAAAAGCAACGCGATGACAACACCGCTAACCGCGGCAAAAGACGCTTCAAACGCTTGCATTGCGCTTTGTAAAACGGCTGGAGATTGGATGCCTTGCTGGGTATTTCGGTACGCCTCGTCCAGGCCGCTGCCAGCCATGGCCTCTATACCGCCGTGTCGTACATGCGCGACGTAGACCGCGGTCATCAGGGAGCCAAAAATAGTCACCCCCAACCCTCCTCCAAACTCATAGGCCACGCCTTCTACAGACCCCGCCATGCCTGCGCGGTCTTCTGACACATTCGTCATTACCAGCGCGCTGGAGGCGGTCAGGCTGAAGCCTATTCCCACACCGCACAAGGCCAGGACCCCCACTTGCCACAATGCGCCTGCCTCGTTCAAGCCAAGATATCCCCAGATGCCTGAGGCACACATGACCAGGCCGGCAGCAATGACACGCGGACCGCCAATGCGTCCAATCAATATCCCCGCCAATGGTCCTGCGAAGAAAGACCCCAAGGAGATAGGCAGAACAGATGCTCCTGCCTCAAGAGGACTTTTTCCCAGAACCAACTGCAGCCTCTGACTGAGCACCAACTCAAAGCCGATCAGCATCATTGACGCCACGAGGGCGATAAAAATACCCATGGCTATGGGGGTGACTGAAAGCAAGCTGAAATCAATCAATGGTTGAGGCAGCCGGAGTTGACGTCGCACAAAGACTGTCAATGTCGCAGCTCCCGCAAGCAAAGCCCCCCAGGCCAGGAGCACATGACTATCGAGCCTGGCCAATTCCTTGATGCCATAAGCCAGTGCAATGATGCCAAGCGTGCTTTGCCAGCAGCTATGCAAGTCGATGGTGACGCTCGCATTCCCCGCGCTCTTGGGAACCAGCCACCAGGCCAGCACTGCAGCCACAGCAATGACTGGGACGTTGATCAGAAAAACCGAACCCCACCAAAAATGCTCCAGCAAGACTCCACCCAAAACCGGGCCCACCGCAGCGCCACCAGAGGCCACAGACGCCCAGACACCAATGGCAAAAGCCAGTTCTTTGGGGTCGTGGAAGGTGGTACGAACAATGGCAATCGTGGCCGGCATCATGGCTGCGCCGCCAATGGCAAGCAATGCACGAGCAGCGATCAGTACAGCGGCGCTGGGAGCAAATGCTGCAATCACGGAGGCCAGTCCAAACAGAGCCATGCCACTGATAAAGACCGCCCGGTGGCCCAGGCGATCGCCTAAGGCACCCATGGCCGGCATCAATCCGGCCATCACCAAAGAGTAGGCATTGAGAATCCACAGCTTTTCCGAAGCCGTGGTGTGCAGGGCCTGCGCCAGACTCGGCAACGCCGTGTAGAGCACCGTCATATCGATGACGATGAGCAGCAACGCCGTTGAAACCACGCCAAGCGTGAGCCAGCGGCTCTGGAATTTCATAGAGAACCTTCGAACATTGACTTCGGTGCCTTGCAGATGCAGGCCTTGTGGCATTCGATGGATAGCGCGACTGGCTACCCCTCAAGCCAAGCGACATGATGGGCGCTCCAATTCAGTCTTCAGTCCGACACTGGACTGCGCGGGGAATCCGTAACTGCAACTCAAACCTGCACCACGTCATGAAGCCAGCCCCTCCATGAGACTTGGCACCCAAGCCGGGCTGTGAACTATGAAGCCTCGCCCAAGTTGGAAACAACCTGAGGGCGGCTATTTGCCATGACCGGGAAAAAGCGGTCATAGGCGACGTTGAACACAAAGTTGTAAACAAGATAGAACACGACGATAGCCAGATCGAGCACCAGCGTATCGAGTAGCGTCATATTCAGATACCAGGCTATCAACGGCAGCAGAATCAGCAGCAGACCCGCCTCAAACAAGACAGTGTGCAGCAGGCGTGCTTTGAAGCTCTTGCGAATGTGGCCGTACATCTTCCGCATGCAGCGATCAAATCCGATGTTGAACGTGAAATTCCAAACCGTCGCAATCGTGGCAGAGCCGATACCCACCACACCCATGTGCGTCATGGGCTTGTTGAACAAGGCTGCCGAGGCCGGGATGATGATCATCAACCCGATAGCCTCGAACATCAAAGCGTGCCGCACCCGATCAGAAAGACTGCGCGTTTTCATCATTTTTCTCCAATCACATTGATTGGTGTGCAATGTATCTTGATATCAAATAATGAAAAGTTATCTTCCATCTTAAAATCAGATAGATGAGCATATCCATGGATCAACTGGAAGCATTCGTCTCGGCGGCAGAAAAAGGATCGTTTTCTGCTGCCGGACGAGCTTTGCGCAAGGCGCAATCGGCCGTCAGCACCCAGGTTTCCAACCTGGAGACGGATCTTGGGGTGATGCTGTTCGACCGTGCCGGACGCAACCCCTCGTTGACGGCTGCGGGCGAGCGCCTGCTGGCTGAGGCCAGGCTGATCCTCGACCGCCGCGAACACCTCATTGGGGTTGCGGCGAGCTTCGAGGCGCATGTTGAAAAGCGCCTTGTCGTAGCCATCGACGAGCTCTACCCGGAGCATGTGCAGGGAGAGCTATTCGCCGAGTTCGCGAGCCTCTTTCCCCATGTCGAGCTGGAGTTGCTGTTCCCCATGATGGAGGATGTCAGCAACATGATTCTTGATGGAAAAGCGGATATCGGAGTGATGTGGCGCCAGGAATCGCTGCCCGCAGAACTTGGCTTTCACACTATTGGCTGGGTACCGCTCAAACTGGTTTGCGGAAGCAACCATCCGCTTGCGCACACCGTTGTCGACTGGGAGGAGCTCAAGCGTCACCGCCAAATCATGGTGACCCTGAGGTCCGAGGGAACCGAAAAGCACCGCCTTCGCGTCGCTGCCGAGGTCTGGTGGGTCGAAAGCCATTGGGTCATCCTGCAAATCCTCAAGCAAGGAATTGGCTGGGCACTGATCCCTGATCACATCATCGCGCGCTCGCCTATCGCCAAGGACCTCGTCATGCCAGCGCTACGATTCGACGAAGGGGCGCACCCAGTGGCCTTGGAGCTGGTTTGGCACAAACAGCGGCCCAGCGGGCCCGCGGCCACATGGCTGCGCGAGAGATTTGCGGCAACGAAGATCTATACGTGACAATTTCTGAGAAAGATCGAAGCGATACCGTTGACGGCTTCGACACAAACGTCCGCCACGGATCGTTCTCTGTCACTCCTTCTTCAAACCCGATAAAAAAACCGCTCCAGCAAAACTGACGCGGTTTTTTCATGGGCGTACTGATCACCTATTCCACACGCGTCACCGCCTGGGGCTTGAAGCCCAGGTCGGCAGCCTTGCCCTTGCGGCCGCGGTTGCCACGGGCGTTGTTGAGGCTGCGGATCTCCAGCGTCTCGGTCCGCGCCTTGCCGCCGCGCCCCACGCCATCCAGGCGGATGCTGCGCGTATAGGCGGCCGCGCCGGCCAACTGATCCTTGTCTTCCAGGCTGATCAGCATCAGGCCGCGCCCGCCCTTGGGCATGGCCTTGAGCTCTGCGATCTCGAAGGTCAGAATGCGACCGCCCACCGAAGCGCAGATCACATGGCTGGCGGGGTTGAGCAAACCTGCTCCCTGCTCGCCGCCTTCCACATATTCGGCACGCGCATTCATGGGCACGCCATGCACCACCGAAGGTGCGCACAGGGTCTCGCCCTCGCCCAGCGTGACAAAGGCCTTGCCGGCCTTCTGGCGCGAGACCATATCGCCCACACTCGCCGTGAAGCCATAGGCGCCCGAGCCCGAGAGCAGCAGCTGTGTGCTTTCGCTGCCGGCAAAGTAGTACAGCAGTTGGGTACCGGCTTCGAGTTCGATCATCGTCGTCACGGGCTGGCCGTCGCCGCGTCCGCCCGGCAGGGCCGACACCGGCACCGAATAGACCCGGCCGTTGCTGCCAAAGGCCAGCAACTGATCGACGGTGCGGCACTCGAACGTGCCGTAGAGGCTGTCGCCTGCCTTGAAGCTCAGCGTGCCCGCATCCACGCCATGGCCTTGACGCGTGCGCACCCAGCCCTTTTCGGAAATGATCACGGTCGTGGGTTCATCCACCACCTTGACCTCGGCCACCACCTTTTTCTCCTCGTGGATCAGCGTGCGACGGGCATCGCCGAAGGTCTTGGCATCGGCCTCGATTTCCTTGCAGATCAGGCGGCGCATGGTCGCCTCGCTGCCCAGGATGTCTTCCAGCTTGCCCTGCTCGCTGCGCAGCTCCTTGAGCTCCTGCTCGATCTTGATGGCCTCCAGGCGCGCCAATTGACGCAGACGGATTTCAAGAATGTCCTCGGCCTGACGCTCGGAAAGATTGAAGGCGTCGATCAGGGCCTGCTTGGGTTCATCGCTGGCGCGGATGATGGCAATAACCTTGTCGATATTGAGCAGCACGGCCTGACGGCCTTCGAGGATGTGGATGCGATCCAGCACCTTCTCCAGACGATGCTGGCTGCGTCGCGTCACGGTCTGGAAGCGGAAGGCAATCCATTCCTCCAGCATCTGGCGCAGCGACTTCTGCACCGGGCGGCCATCGAGGCCGATGCTGGTCAGATTGATCGAGCTCGAAGACTCCAGGCTGGTGTGGGCCAGCAGCGCCGTGATCAGCTCCGACTGGGGAATCTTGCCGGTCTTGGGTTCGAACACGATGCGCACCGGCGCATCCTTGCTCGACTCGTCACGCACGCAGTCCAGCACGGCCAGCATGCTGGCCTTGAGCTGGGTCTGCTCCTGGCTCAGCGCCTTCTTGCCGGTCTTGACCTTGGGGTTGGTGATGTCCTCGATCTCTTCGAGCACCTTCTGAGCCGACACGCCGGGCGGCAGCTCGGTCACCACCAGTTGCCACTGGCCGCGTGCCAGCTCTTCGATCTTCCAGCGCGCACGCACCTTGAGACTGCCACGGCCCGTGCGGTAGGCATCGGCAATATCGCTGCTCGATGAAATGATCTGGCCGCCGCCCGGATAGTCGGGGCCGGGAATCAGCGCCAGCAGCTCTTCCTCGGGCAGCTGCGGCTTCTTGATCAAGGCCACGCAGGCCGCCGCCACCTCGGGCAGATTGTGGCTCGGGATTTCCGTTGCCAGACCCACGGCAATGCCGCTGGCGCCATTGAGCAGCGAGAACGGCAGGCGCGCCGGAAGCTGCTTGGGCTCCTGGGTGCTGCCGTCGTAGTTGGGCACAAAGTCCACCGTGCCCATATCGATTTCGTCGAGCAGCAGGCCGGTGATCTTGGACAGGCGCGCCTCGGTGTAACGCATGGCCGCTGCGCCGTCGCCGTCGCGGCTACCGAAGTTGCCCTGGCCGTCGACCAGCGGGTAGCGCTGGTTGAAGTCCTGGGCCATGCGCACCAGTGCGTCGTAGGCCGACTGGTCGCCGTGCGGGTGAAAGCGGCCCAGCACGTCGCCGACGACACGGGCGCTCTTGACCGGCTTGGCCGCCGTATTGCCATTCGGGCCGCTATAGCCCAGACCCATGCGGTCCATGGCATAGAGGATGCGGCGCTGCACGGGCTTGAGGCCATCGCTGACGTCGGGCAGGGCACGGCCCTTGACCACCGACAAAGCGTATTCGAGATAGGCGCGCTGTGCGTATTGACCCAGGTCCAGTGCATCGCCAGCGGCTTGTTGAGACAAATCCAGTGTGGTTTGATCGCTCATGAATTCTTTGTGATTTTCCAAATTGCGCCGATCCGGCGACTCAAGGTATTTGCGCGTCCGCGGCCGCAGAGGCCGCGCCCGGCAGAGTCATGCGTATGCGGGAGCCGCCGCGGCCAGCCGAGCCGGCCGCAGCCAGCCGGCCGCTCAGGGGCCGGGCTGCCTGCAACTGCTCGTAGATGCCGGTGACGGCCTTGACGTAATTCATTGTTTCTTTGTAGGGCGGAATCGCCTTGCCGAATTTCTGCACCGCACCTTCGCCTGCGTTATAGGCGGCCAGCACCAGATCGAGCCGCCCCGGGAACAAGTCCATCAGATAGCTCAGATAGCGCGCGCCGGCAGGCACGTTCACGGCCGGGTCGGCCAGTTGCTGCTGCATGCTGCGCTTTTTGCTGGCCGACACGCCAAAGCGCTCTGCCGTGGCCGGCATCAGCTGCATCAGGCCGACAGCGCCCTTGGGCGAGACGGCCTGGGCATCAAAGCCGGACTCCACGGCGATCACGGCCTTGATCAGGTCGTAGTCCACGCCGGTTCTCTCGGCCGCTTTCTGCAGATGCGGCCTCACGCTCTTGTAGCGCGGCGAGACCTCGAAAAAGCTCTGCATGCGCGTACGGGCGTTGAGCCCCTCGGCCGCCGAATCCTGCTTGAGCTGCAGACCCGGCTGGCTGCTGTCGTAGAGCTCGCCCTTGAAGAACAGCTTGTAGCGTTCGTCCAGCGCCTCGGCCGCAAAGTGCGTGACGCCGAATTCGTCGACATAGGCCCAGAGATCGGCATGCGCCGCCGGCGCCAGGGCCAGCCAGCCCGAGCCCGCCAGCAGGGCAGCTGCCACCGCACGTCGCAAGCGCACAGACGCGAACCCGCCGCGCGCGGGCGGCTGGCTGGGTGAGGCATCGAACATGGGCTTGTGCATGGCTGGCTCCATCGACCGCTAGTGAGCGCTAGTGCAGACGTTGGCAACGCCGCCTAGATATCGACCTCCACGGCATCGCCATGCAGCTCCATCAGCTCGCGGCGGGCGGCGGCTTCGCCCTTGCCCATGAGCTTGGTGACCACGGCCTCCGACTGTGCAAAGTCCAGATTCATGAACTGCACCGGCAGCAGACGACGCGTATCGGGGTTCAGCGTGGTTTCCCACAGCTGTTCGGCATTCATCTCGCCCAGGCCCTTGAAACGGCTGACCTGGCATTTCTCGCGCGGCACGCCGTCCTTGGCGCATTTTTCGATGATGGCATCGAGCTCGCCCGCATCGAGCGCATAGACCTTGATGGCGGGCTTCTTGCCGCGCGCAGGCACGTCCACACGGAACAGCGGCGGCAGCGCCACATGGATGTGACCAGCCTCGATGAGCTTGGGGAAATGCTTGAAGAACAGCGTCAGCAGCAGCACCTGGATGTGCGATCCGTCCACGTCCGCATCCGAGAGAATGCAGATCTTGCCGTAGCGCAGGCCGGACAGGTCG